>Ga0170475_100725237_pt1 | contig 15313 bp, 18 predicted proteins | sample Soicark_Litter_5_FD_111474 | JGI IMG/M metagenome (GOLD analysis project Ga0170475, IMG submission 111474) | Avena fatua rhizosphere microbial communities from Hopland, California, USA. Combined Assembly of 48 SPs | reverse complement strand
GATGCAAGGAGCCCGGAGCGCCGTGTAACGGGTTACACAATGCGACGGGCAACGCGGCAGCGCGCCCGCCAATGGCGTCAGCGGGTATGTTCTTTCCCGGAAGTCGCCTAATGCCCCCAGCGGGTATGTTCTTTCCCGGAAGTCGCCTTAGTTTTTCTTACTGCCGATAAGGCGATAAATCCCGGCTCCAAGTATGCCGCCGATGATCGGGGCTACCCAGAAAAGCCAAAGCTGTGACATCGCCAAACCGCCGGCATACACGGCAACGCCGGTACTGCGTGCTGGATTCACCGAGGTGTTTGTCACCGGGATGCTGATCAAGTGGATGAGAGTCAGGCACAAGCCAATCGCAATCGGCGCGAAACCCTGCGGTGCCCGTTCGTCAGTGGCGCCAAGAATAACAAGGAGGAACATCATGGTCATGACTACTTCAGATATCAGGGCGGCCAGAAAACCATAGCCGCCCGGAGAATGGGCGCCATAACCGTTTGTAGCAAAGCCTGCGGATAGATCGAAGCCCGCCTTGCCGCTGGCAATAAGATACAGAACGCCGCCTCCCACAATCCCCCCGAGGACCTGCGCAACAATGTAAGGTAGCAACTCTTTTGCCGGGAAACGACCGCCGGCCCAGAGACCGAACGACACCGCCGGGTTGAGGTGGCAACCGGATATGTGTCCAATGGCGAAGGCCATGGTGAGCACGGTCAGGCCAAATGCCAGTGCCACGCCAAGCAGCCCGATGCCAACATTTGGGAACGCAGCGGCTAAAACGGCACTGCCGCACCCTCCAAGAACCAGCAAAAAGGTTCCAAAGAACTCTGCGCCATACTTCTTCATGTTTTGTGTTCCTTGTTGTTGATTGTTATATCCCACGCCGAGCTGACCAGAGCGCTGCCCATTGCGTTCAGTTCCTTCTCAGCATGCCGACAGTTGCTCCAGACTACCTGCGGCTGAATAAAGCCATCCTCGGTGCCCATCATAGTCAGACAACACCGTTCCTACCGTGATGCAGCGCAATGCACCCGTCCGCCGCGAGACAAATCGGGAAGTTATTGCAGGTGAGGATCGCGCCCCACAACAGCGCGGTGATATAGAATCAGACTGGCGTGCATGTTCCCGACAGCACGACAGCACCCGTGCTGTCGACGAGCGTGATGGTCATTGCGCCCGCTTTCTGATCGAGCGCAAGCGCCCATCCAAAACCTAGTTCGGTCCCCTGCAGCAGGATCTGCGTGTCGTCTTTCTCAATATATTTGATCGGTGTGACACACTTCGGCCCGGCGATCTTCTTGTTGGCGATGTCCACGCGCAGGAACGACGGCGCACCTATGTCGGAAGGACGCGCCTTGACGATCTCTTCGCCGGCGAGCAGATCCACTGCCTCGGTCGGTGCGCAAATCAGCGGCTTGGAGCCATCGAAATCCGCGGCGATGGCAATCCCGAGCGGCAGGCATGCCGTCAAGCACAGGAGTTTTCGGGCCAGAGTATCCATTGAAGATTCCCTTCACGTTCATTGACTGACTGTGTAACCGCGGCCCGACATGCAAGCGCCATATCCACGGTAATAAGTGTTGATCAATTCCTGCGACTGCGCCTGTGCCTGCTGATTCCCGTCCGCCTGTTTCTGGCGCGCCTGCCGTCCACCGGCCATCGTACCGACGATTGCGCCGATGCCTGCGCCTTTCCCGGCATCGCCAGCGATCGCGCCGATTGCGGCGCCACCGAGCGCGCCGCGCGCCGCCCCTCCCATACGCTCACCGCCGCCGACTGTCGATCCGCTCTGCTGTGGCGGCGGGGCGGCAGCTAATGCCGCCGGATCGATACCCGTCGATTTCTTGGCCCACGCATAGCATTCGCCCTCGTCTTTGCTCTGCTTCTCGGGACTCTGGCCTTTCGCCGGGTAGGCGATCGGTTGCTGCGCTGCGGCTACGAGCGCCAATGACAGCATTGCAATGCCTGGCACGGTATGCATCATTCGTTGCATGCTACATCTCCTGTTTATCATCCTTGCATTACGGACGTCAGCCTTGATGACCGACACCCCGCAGTTCGTCCAGCCGCTGCCGAAAGCCCTTCGCCCAGTAAGCGTTGATGGACTGCAGATCGTTCCAGGTGACCCGATCGCCCTGCGCCAGATTCTTGTCTCCCTTGCGGGTCGCGGTCGCTGCGGCGACACGCTTGCCACTTGGGTCCAGAACCTCTATTTCCGCCGTCATCTCGGCGACACGAGGACCAGCGCCAGCCGCCTCGCGCCCGACATTGAAGATTGCCTTGATGGGAAAGAAGTCAATGGCCTCCATACTCGGCTTTGCCGGCTGTATGCCTGTAATCGCAGTCCGCACACGCAGCACATCGGGTCCCGGCTGACTGACCACCTGGTACACCGGCGCGAGCGCCTGCTGGAACGAACGCAGCAGGCTTTCTCCCATGCGCGCCAGCTCATCGCGCGGCACCACCGGATAGTCGGGATTCGGCGTTATATAAAACTGTACCGGATCGAACACGACTTTGGTGTACGGGCGATAGTCCGCCGACCTGTCGATGAAAAGCAGAACACCTTCGCGGTCGGGCGCCGGCTGCAGTTGCGAGTAATCGCCGAGAAAGCCGGAAAACGCCGAGTTGCCCTTCTGCGCCGTCACAACCTCCGGGTTTCCTGCGCTCGCGCCTTCCGATGGACTGGGGGCTGTAGACTGACATCCTGCGGCCAGCGCGAGAATGAAAAGAAATGGGCTCCATCGAACTTTCATCCTGCTTCTCCTTGATCATCCGATTTTCATGATGCGAGCCGGCTGGCAATAAAGCGCCCGGCAAGAGAGCGAGCGCTGGTTTCAAATGCCCATATGGAACAGACGCACACGCATATCATGTATCTGGATACGGCAGTTATTCCAATGTATGACGGTCATGCGGGATCGGCAATTGGCCCTTGGGCCCACAAACTCCGTTGCAAGAATCAGTAATCGGCAAGGTATGCAGAAAGCCCTGAATCAGGGAGAAGTTCTCAACTGATGTGATGTACGCGACTGTCGCGATCAGGACAGGTCGATGGTTTCAATGACTGCGAGCGCAAGATTCTTGCCTGCGGCCACCGAGAAGTCCATATCAGGAAATATTCCGGATCTTGAATACGGATGAAAGATACGCACTCGGTTTGGACAATCTAACGGTATCCCCTTGCAGGGCGCGCAATGGCTTGCAAGCTATTGCGCGCCCTGCAAGCGGATACGTTTACTGCAAGTAAGGAGTTAAGCTTTCTGACTGTCATTCATTATGGAACGCTCAATAATTTCGATTACGTTGAGCATATTAATCGTCGTCATCATAGTGATGGTGCCTATGGTGCCTGCCATGCCAGCCGCGATTCCAGTGCTCCTCCTGCTCTATGTAGTACACAGGCTGCTCGATGACCTGGACCGGCTGCGTGACGAATTGGATGCGTTCGCGCACTACGGGCTCTTGAACCTGGTCATAAACTGTCCGGCACCGCTGTACCGTCTGGTACGACGTGCCATTCGATGACATGCGGTCGCCCACAACCGCACCCGTCATCGCGCCCACGGCGGTGGCAATGGTCCGGCCGTTGCCTTTGCCGACCTGATTGCCAAGGATGCCGCCAGCCAGGCCCCCGACAATTGCCCCGCCGTAGCCTTGGCCCGCTGTTTGAGCCGGCACCTGCTCATTCCAGCATTCCTGACGAGGACGCTCAACGGTTCGATATTCGGTTGCAAAGGCTGCCAAGGGCAACGCGATAATAAAAACACCGGCGATAAGTTTGTTTGTCATGATGAATTTATCTGGTACTTATTGATTTTGCTTGGCTATCTCGTTGCCCACATACCCACCACCTACCGCGCCGGCAATCGTCGCCAGCGTGCGACCGTTGCCGCCACCGATTTTGCTACCCAGGAGACCGCCGACAACGGCGCCGACGCCAATCCCTACCGGGCTGTTGTGCGCGACTGGCGCAGGCTGCTGGTACACCGGAGCCTGGCGTGCGGGAGCATACTCGACCGGCTGCGCCTGGGCCGTAACTGTGTGGCGCACTTGCCGGTGATGGGCGACCGGTTGAGGAGCGCGGTATTCGGCGGACGCAGGCGCGACTGGAGCGGTGGCGCTGGTTGCCATCGCCGGGGCTTGCGCAAATCCCGCTGGCGCTGCGGCAGGAGGCGCAACGGTGCCATGAGAAGAAGGCAAAATCCCGGTGATAGCTGCTGCCCCAACCAGGCTGACCAGCATGACGGAGGCTGCGGCACCGGCGACTAAAGGATGAATACGTTTGTGTGTTTGGTTGATGTCCATGTCAGTTCTTTCTAAAATTCACAACGGTCGGTTACGAGGAATATAACGCGCCGCGATTGAATACAGATTTTACTGCCCTGTTTCAAACGTAAGCACATGTAACCGGCATGTGACGGTGGCGCCATAATGCTTGCAAAAGATATATCCTGCAAAACTACCGGAGCTGTCCATGGAAGACGAATACGAGGTACCCAGCCCGCACTAGCATGCGCTGGAGAAATGCAGATGGCTTATGGACATAAGCCTTGAATCTGGTGAATTTCGCCTTATATGGCCGCTATCGGGAAATTTGTTTTGAGAAATGCAACCGCTGGACGCATATTCAATGACATTGCATTCCCGAATAGCCTCGGCTTGAGGAAATGCTCTGTTGATTAACATAATGGGAAAACATGACGATGACGCCACAAGAAAGCCAAACTTTACAAGATTTTCTTGATCAACTCATGCAAGCCAGAGGGGTAGCGAAAGATCCGCAGGCCGAAGCACTGATTATCAGAGCGATAGCGCAACAGCCCGACGCCGCATATCTGCTGGTGCAACGTGCGATGCTCTTGGAGCAGGCGCTGAATCAATCGAAAGCCCAGATTTCTCAGCTTCAACATGACCTCCAAACCGCTCGCACTTCGACGGCCACAAGCTTTCTGGACTCGAATAATAGCTGGGGTCGGGGTGTCATGGATGCATCCCGCCCAGCATCTGTACCGGCCAATCCCCCGCAGAGCTTGGCAGCAGTACAAAGTCCGACGCCGTCGAATATCGCCAAACCTGGTTTTTTGAGTGGAGGCACCGGCAACTTTCTCACCAATGTGGCGGCGACGGCTGCTGGGGTGGCTGGGGGTGCCTTTCTATTCCAGGGAATCGAGAACCTGATGGGACATCACCATGGACAGAGTTCCGGTTTGCTCGGGCAATCGGGCATGACTGGCGTGCCGGTAGAAAATACCACGATCAATAACTACTATGCGGGGGATACGTTGGCGGTCGATTCCAATAACGAGGACTTCGCGAACCTAGACTTGTATAACGTTGACAATAGTAGCGATGACGGGCTCACATCGATCTGACCCCGATCTTTCGTAGCCCCGGCCATTCTCAAAACGCCGACAACTCGTTGCTTGCCGGCGTCAGCCGTTGATATGCGCTATCAGCGGAAGATGATCGGAGGCCATCCGCGCCAGCGGCGTACGATGCACCTCGACATGCACCAGCCGATGCCGCGGTCTGATCCAGATGCGGTCCAACGCCAGTGCCGGCCAGCGCGACGGAAAGGTTGCGGGCGCCGGCACCGCCTGGAAATGCGACACCAGCCAACGTAATGGTCGTCCCCAGACAAACCATTCATTGACGTCGCCCAACAGAATGACCGGCATCTGATGAGTATCGAACACTTGCAACAAGCGCCGTATCTGATCGCGCCGCTCCGCAGGCCGCAAGCCGAGATGCGTGGCGATCACGCGGAAGGGATGGCCGTGGCAATCGATGTCCGCATCCAGCGCACCGCGCGGCTCCCGGCTGCCGAACGAAATATCGATCGAACGTGTCTTGATAATCGGATAACGACTCAATACGGCATTACCATAGCGCCGGTCAGGACCGTTGCAAGTGAGCCCTTCGGCGGCGGCAAAGCCGGTCGTTTCTTGCAGCAGTGCCAGCACATTCGGCATCTGTGCGCCTCCCAGCGGGACTTCCTGCAGCGCGATGATATCGGCACGGATTTCGTGCAACACTGCGGCGACGCGCTCGGGCGAAAACTTGCGATCATTGCCGACGGCGCCATGAATGTTATAAGTTGCAATGGTAAGCGGCCACGGGTTGAGATCGAGCTCGATTTGCGGCAGGCGCGGCGAGGTTTTCGTGGAAAAACTCATCGCGCTCCAGTACCTTTTTTTCCTTCCAGCAGGTGCTGTAGCAGCAGCGCCATCCCTACCAGCAATACGATCACCAGTGCCAGTATGGTAACGGTCATCGCACTCGGATTTCTTACCGCTTCTGCAAGATGGTGAACGAACGTAACGGTCATGATAATGCCGGGCGCCATGCCGAGAAAGGTGCCGATCATGTAATCCCGAAAGCGTATATGCGCAGCGCCGGCGACCACATTGACGACGGTGTACGGTGCAATGGGCACTAAGCGAACGATCATCATCGCGATAATGCCGCGCTTGCCGATGCGTTGGCTCAAACGGCTGAGGCGTGAGCCAAGAAGGCGGTGCAAGGTTTCGTGTCCCAGCCAGCGTCCCACTCCGTACGTGACGGCCGCACTGAATAGCGCACCGGCAACCGCGTAAACAGTGCCAAACGCCGGGCCGAATACGATGCCGGTAACGGCAATGAGCAAAGTCACCGGCACCATCAGCAAGCCGGCGAGCGCATAACTTCCGATGATTGCAAGCGGCGTGAAAGGCAACGCATCAAGACTGCGCGCCAAAGCAACCAGCGCAGCAAGATTTATCCATTCGCGCAACGGCGTCCAGCGCCACGCGATGGCGAACATTGCCAGCATGATCGCCACGGAACCGAGCGTAATCAGACGCCGCGGCGCGCGCTTGCGGGCATCTCTCGGTACGAACTGCGCGACGAATCGGTCCGGTTCGATGGGTTTTTCCGGATCGATCAGTGCCTGATCCGGAATGAATGCATCCAGTTCCGGTGTGACGGTCGGATTCAGCGGATGCAAGGATCGCCCTGGGCGTTGCAATGCCCGTATCGCCGCATGCAAACTGCCGCAACGATCGATTTCCGCATCCACCGCTTGCGGCGAAGTGGCGAGATGCTCCGCCAGCAAACGATTGCGCATGTACGCAATAGCCAGGCGGATGCGCGCCATGTCATACGGACTGCCACGCGCTTCGATGGCAAGATTGCACTCGGTGTCGAAAGCCATTGACCGATTGCTCAAGTTTGCGGAACCGACACTGAACAAGTCATCGTCAACCGCAAATACCTTGCTATGGACGTTCAGGCATCCCTGAACCAATCCCGGAATATAGGGACTGTACAAACGATAACGCTCATATTGGTCCGCCGCCTTCAGGCGTCGATGCAAGCGGGCGCGCAGCACGCCCATGGTCGCCTCTTCCAGCCAGCCGCTTTGCGTTTTGCGGCGACACAACAAGTACCTCCGGCCCATCCGACTCGCTCAGCCGGGCGGAGAGCGCATCGCCAATCAGCCCCGACGTGAAATACTGGTTTTCGAAGAACAAATGACGCTGTGCCGCGGCAATTGCATCAAGATGCAATTGCCGCACCTCGTGCACACCAGCGTATCCCTCGAATGCGGGCTCGGTGCGAGAAATCGCAATATCGATATCGCGCAAATCAGGCGCAACCTCGGCAGGCCAGAGGTCATGCGTCTGTTTCTGTTCGCAATACCCGACCGTGTTCTGCCCGGTCGTGCGTTGCCAGCGCACGCGTACCAGTTCGCCCAGTGCGCGCGCCACATCGCCATCCACCATTGCCTGTACATCATGAAATGGCGCGTGCGGTTTACCGTCGGCATCGCACCGCAATGGCATATCGGGCGCATGCTCAGGCGTATCCCAGCGGCACTGCGTCAAGTCCAGTCCGCCAACGAATGCCAGGGCATCGTCGATCACGATCACCTTTTGATGGTGCGATGCGCCAATCGGGTGCCGACTGTCCATCCGAAAAGCCAGGCGCCAGTGCGTGCGCCAACCCAACTTATAAGCTGGCAACCATTCGCGCTCCAATGCATACAACATTGCGAAATCCCAATTCAATACATAAGCATGCAACTCAGGGCGGGAGGCGACCACCGCATGCAAAAAATCCCCCAGCGCTTCCGGATAGCCGTCGTTTGCGCCTGCGGGAATCAAATGGGTACGGCTATCGATGTCCCAGCTAAGGATGAAAATGCTGTGTTGCGCCTTGCGCATGGCTGCACGCACTGCTCGAAAATAGGCGTCGGGATCGATCAACAGGCTGAATCGCTGCGCTTTGTCAATGCGCCAGCAATTGCGTCCGGGCTGCAATAGACTTGATTTGGCGGGCAAGTCAGGGGAATTTTGTTTTTGTGATGCCATGGCTACCGTACGGGAAGGAAATTGAAGCTATTTCCATTCGATGCCTGATGACTTGGTTGGTTTCTGCCGCATGCATCTCAATCTGCACATTGCAGTAATACCGATCGGAAAATGGGAGACGGGATGATCCGGATTTCAAACAGATCGCCGATATGACGGTCGAGCGTGTGGCTGGCCGGCTTGAACTCGTCGAAGTCGATGAACATCAGCGGCGCCAGTGACCTGCCCGAAGTTGCGCAGCCACACCAGCAATCCTTCATCGGGAATGGCGAGTTTCTGCACCTGCACCCAGACGCCTTTTTCAATGGACACAGTGCGGTTGCTCATCACAATGGTGCGTTGTATCGAATAGAATCCAAGAATAACTCCAGCCGCACCATTTATTCCATTGGGTTTTCGCAACCGCCATGACCGCGCTCTACTCTGTCGCTGAAATACGTGAAATTGAACATGCTGCGCTGGCCGCACTTCCGCCCGGGACATTGATGCAACGTGCCGGGCAATCTGCTACGAAAGCCGCACTAGCATTATTATCGGATGCGCAAATCGATGCGTGCGTACTAGTGCTCGCAGGTCCTGGCAATAATGGGGGCGACGCACTGGAAATCGCCTATCATCTTACGCAAGTGGGATTACAGGTATCGGTCTTGCTGTACGCCGACCCGACTAAGCAATCGCCGGACTCACAACATGCATTGCGGCGAGCCCAAAGCACTACCGCCCATTTCATGGATCCGGCTCTTCCGTCCGCCATCGCCGCTACACCTTGGTCATTGGTGATCGATGGCTTATTCGGCATTGGTCTCGCACGACCGATCGCCGGAGACCTGCGCATTGCGATTGAAAATGCCAATGCGCTCGACTGCCCGATACTCGCGCTCGACATTCCAAGCGGACTGAATGCCGATACCGGCAATATCGTCGGAGAACACGGCATCGCAGTGCGTGCCAGCCATACGATCACCTTCATCGGCGACAAACTGGGTTTGCATACCTGCTACGGACGTGACTATGCTGGACAGGTGCAAGTCGCATCACTGGACATTGGCGACAGCTATTTCAAGACGCCGCATGCGCACTTGAATAATGTGAAATTGTTTGCCGACTCGCTTCATCGCCGCCCGCATAATTCTCATAAAGGCAGTTACGGCGATGTCATCGTCATCGGTGGTGCCCATGGCATGGGCGGCGCACCGATACTGGCAGCACGCGCCGCGGCGAAATGCGGTTCCGGCCGCGTATTCTCCGCATTTGTCAGCGATGCGCCCGCATACGACAGCGTGCAGCCGGAACTGATGTGCCGCCTCGCGCAAGACATGGATTTTGCATCAGCCACTTTAGTCGTGGGACCAGGTCTGGGCACCTCGTGCGAAGCCCATGACCTGCTATCAAAAGCACTGCACGCGCGCACGCCGTTGGTGCTCGATGCCGATGCACTGAATCTGATCGCCGCAAAACCTGAATTGCAGCAAAACCTGGCCCAGCATCGCGGTAGCGCCATAGTGACACCGCATCCTCTTGAGGCGGCGCGCTTGCTCGCTACAACAAGCGGCGCCATACAGGCAGATCGTCCGGCGGCAGCGCGCAAACTTGCCAAACGTCTCAACGTCATTGTCGTATTGAAAGGTTCCGGCACCGTCATCGCGCGGCCGGATGGTGAAATCGTAATCAACCCGACTGGTAACCCGGCCTTGGCAAGCGCCGGCACCGGCGATGTGCTGGCCGGAATTTGCGGCGCCTTGCTAGCACAAAATTTTTCCGCATGGAATGCGGCATTGGCCGCCGTCTGGCTACACGGACGCGCTGCTGACGTATTAGTCGAAGAAGGCGTCGGGCCGATCGGCGTTACCGCTGGAGAATTGATTCCAGTGGTACGAAATGCATTAAACGAATGTGTGAATCAGCATCAACATGCGCGATAGCACGTCGCGCACCGCTCTTTGCTTCAGCATCGCGATCATTTGCTCCAGCTGTATTGTGCACGCCGAACATCTTCGTCACCATTTTTTCCATTAACCCAGCACCAGCTTGCCTGCGGCGATCGTAATTGTTCTATTGCAAAGCGACGCAATGGATGAATCGTGCGTCACTAGTACCAGCGTTGATTTCCGCTCCTGATTCAATTCAAACATCAATCGAATTACCGCATCGCCAGTCGCGGCATCGAGACTGCCGGTTGGTTCATCGGCAAACAGCAGCGGCGGTTCGCTGACAAATGCCCGCGCCAGCGCCACGCGTTGCTGCTCACCACCGGAAAGATATTTTGGATAGTGCTTCAACCGACTGGACAGGCCAACCCGAGCCAGCATCGTCTCGGCTTTGTCTTTTGCATGGCTGTCGTTGCGCAATTCAAGCGGCAGCATGACATTTTCCAGCGCATTCAAATGCGACAGCAACTGGAACGATTGAAATACGAAACCCAGCTTTGCTTTACGCAATCCGGCCCGGCCATCTTCGTCGAGCGCAAAAATATCCACGCCATTCAACTTGACCGTGCCCTCAGAGGGCGTATCAAGGCCAGCCAGCAAGCCCAGCAATGTCGACTTGCCAGAGCCAGAAGCACCGACAATCGCGAGCGTTGCACCCGCTTGCACGGTAAAATTAATATTTTGAAGAATAGTCAGTTCGCCGGTTGCATCTGCGACACGCTTGCTTAAATTGATCGAGTCAATAGCCGGGGACAATGTGGAGAGTTCAGGCATGCAGGATAGCTTCAAAAAATGCGGGAAACGGATGCGGGCCTTGCGGGCGATATCGCTGATAACGTTTACCTTGTTCACATCGAGCGCCTATTCTGCATCAAAAACGATGCTTGTGCTGGGCGATAGTCTATCCGCAGAGTACGGCTTGGTGCGCGGTACGGGATGGGTACCCTTGCTGCAAAAGCGCCTGCACGAAGAAAAGATCGATGCTGACATTGTCAATGCGAGCATTAGCGGCGAAACCACGAGCGGCGGCAAAGCGCGTCTGCCGGAATTACTGGAAAAGCACCGTCCGGCCATCGTCGTCATTGAACTGGGGGCCAACGATGCGTTGCGCGGCTTGTCGCTTGTGGCCACCGAAGCAAATTTGCGAGCGATGATTACCGAAGCAAAAAAAATCGAAAGCCAAAGTACTTCTGGTCGGCATGCAAATCCCGCCTAACTACGGCAGCGATTATGCCAAAACATTTTCCGCGCTTTACCCCAGACTGGCCAGAGAAACCAAATCATCGCTCGTCCCATTTTTTCTTGAAGGCATCGCAAGAAAACCGGATTTATTCCAGGCTGACCGCATGCATCCAACCGCTGAGGCACAACCCATAATGCTGGCCACCGTTTGGCCGTATCTCAAATCTCTTTTGGCAAAGTGAGCATATGAAGCATCCCACCCTGCTCCCTTTCACAGAAATTTATCCGCATCTCGACCGGTTCGATGCGATTCTCGACGTACGCAGTCCATCCGAGTTCGCGGAAGACCATATCCCAGGGGCGATTAATTGCCCGGTACTGAATGACGAAGAACGCCAACGTATTGGCACAATGTACAAGCAAATCAACGCATTTGAAGCCAAGAAAGTCGGTGCGGCACTGGTGGCGCGCAATATAGCGTGCCATATCGATTCACTGCTCATGGACAAGCCACGCGATTGGAAACTTTTGATCTACTGCTGGCGCGGCGGCAATCGCAGCGAATCGATGACTCATATTCTTACAAAAATCGGCTGGCCAGCAGTACAGCTGAATGGCGGCTACAAGGAGTATCGCAGGCATGTCAACACAGCATTAATGGAGTTGCCTTCTCGCCTCCGATTCCAGGTCGTATGCGGCACTACCGGTAGCGGCAAGAGTCGTTTGTTGCAAACGCTTGCATCGAAAGGCGCCCAGGTTCTGGATCTGGAACAACTTGCCGCGCACCGCGGCTCTGTGCTCGGTCATTTGCCTGCCGAGCCACAGCCCACCCAAAAAACCTTTGAAAGCAGCATTTGGCAGGCATTGCGTCGCTTCACCCCTGATCATGTGATATTTGTCGAGTCGGAAAGTAAAAAGGTCGGCAATCTCCGTGTGCCGGATGCACTCATGGAAAAAATGCGCGCATCGTCATGCATCTCGCTCGCACTTCCAAGGAGCCAGCGCGTGCAATTGCTAATGGAGGATTACGCACATTTCGTCGTGCATCCGGAGCGTTTGAACACGCAACTTGATTGCCTGATTCCCTTGCACGGGAAAGAAAAAATTGCCAGATGGCAGGCGATGGCATTGTCCGGGGCCATGGAAACGCTGGTCGATGAGCTGCTCACCAATCATTATGACCCCGCCTACCTACGTTCCATCGACCGCAATTTTGTGCAGGCATCGCAAGCAACTCCGTTGGAATTGAAAGACATTTCGCCAGCGACTTTTAATGCGGCTGCGGAAAGCCTGCTAAAACTTTGCAAATATGTTTAGATATAGCCGCACCTGTAATATTTGCAAAGTAAAAAAAAGCCGCTCTTGAGCGGCTTTTTTTACGAAACAATTGTTCATTTGGTGTCGTTGCTGCCTTGCGAATCCGCATCCGCCGAAACCGGCTTCAAGATCTTGGTTTTCGCTTTTTGTTTCAGCACATCAATGTAAGCCATCATTTCTTGTTGCGCCAACGCGTTGGCAACTTGCTGCTGCTCAGCCTGACGCCGCGCATTATCAAGCACCGCCGGCTGTGTCACTTTGCCTATGCGGAATATGCTATAACCTTTACCCTGCACATCGACACCAACATAAGCAGGCAATTTTGTCACATCAGCCTTCATCACGGCAGCCAGTACGGTGCCATCGAAATCATTGGCTTTCGTACGCGACGCTGTCTTTACATTGGTGAAACCGGCTGCATCATCCTTCGTTTTCAGTGCAGCGAGCTTCGTCTCGCCAGCCTTTTTCGCGAGATTCACCGCTTCAATTTGCATGACGCGCTCACGAACGATATTTTTGACCTCTTCGAATGGGCGCTTGCTTGCCGGCTTGTATTCAATGATACGACCGGCAACCAAGGTGTTCGGCGCGATCTCCACCGCTTCCGTATTGCGCTTATTTTTGATTGCATCATCCGAGAACAACGCTTTCAAGAATTTTGCGTTGTTATACGGAACTGTCGGCGCCACTGAGGAGGTTGGCTGGCGCGCCAAATTGGCAGCCATTTCGATTTTGAGCTTCAGTTTGTCCGCTACCGGTTTCAGGCTGTCCGCCTGTTCGTAAACGGTGTTGGCAAAAATTTCCGACAATTCCGTATATTTTTTCGCGGCTTGCTGCATCTTGATCTCAGCGGCGATTTCGCCTTTGACTTCATCCAGCGTTTTGACTGAAGCCGGTTTCACGCCAGTGAGCTGAATGATGTGATAACCGGAATCCGACTGCACCAGATCGCTGATTTCGCCCTGCTTCAATTTGTAAGCCGCCTCTTCAAATGGCTTCACCATCATGCCTTTACTGAAGTAATCCAGATCACCGCCGCGTTCAGCGGAACCCGGGTCTTCAGAATTTTCCTTGGCAATCTTCGCGAAATCGCTCGGGTTTTTACGCACCTGAGCCAACAACCTCTCGGCCTTCGCCTTTGCAGCAGCCTTATCCGCGTCCGAAGCATCCTTCTTGATGGTAAGCAGAATATGGCTGGCACGACGCTGTTCATCGACTGAGTAACGCTTGGCATTTTGTTCGTAATACGCCTTGATATCCGCGTCCGTGACGGTAATTTGCGACGTCAACACATCATTATTCAATACGACATATTCAGCCTTTGCCTGCTCCGGAGTTTCAAACTGGCTGCTGTTTTTATCGTAGTATGCCTTGAGCATGTCATCGGCAATTTTGACCTGCGGCGCAAAATCGGCGGATTTGAATGCCAGCTCTTGTACTTCACGTTCCTGATCGTTCAGATCGGACAGACGCGATGCCACGGATTTCGGCGCAAATGCGGTAGACTGAATCGCTATATTGACTTGTTGTAGCGCAAGATCTCGACGAAGGCGCACCTCGTACATCTTGGGCGTCATTCCTTGCATTGCGAGCAAAGCCTTGTAGGCTCACCATCAAACTTACCCTCCGTATTGGTGATGCCCGGGATACCCAGAATGGTTTGCTGCAACGCTTGATCCGACACAGATAGATGATTACGTGCAGCTTCCGCCGCCAATGCGAGTTGGGCGATCAAATTATCGAGGATGCTCTGCTTCGCGTCCGGAGTATCAAACAACTTTGGATCGAATTGCGCGCCGAACATTTGGTGGAAACGCTCCATTTGTTCGCGATGCGCTGCATCCCACTCTTGTTGAGTAATGGACTGCCCTGCTACCTTGGCGACTGCGTTGTCGCTGTCGCTAAAGCGCGTATAGCTTTGCAGACCAACAAGTGCGAAGGAAGGGACAATGAGCAACAGCAATACAAATTGCATCAGGCGTTGATGCGTGCGGACAAATTCAAACATGGTCAACCAATCACAGAGAGATTGAGATTACGATTTTATCGCATAAGAAAAAAGGCGAACTTTCGTTCGCCTTTTTGTTTTTGGCGGAGTGGACGGGACTCGAACCCGCGACCCCCGGCGTGACAGGCCGGTATTCTAACCGACTGAACTACCACTCCTAAACTACTTAACTTTGCAGTGCATATACTTGACTGTTTGGTGGGTGCTGAGAGGCTCGAACTCCCGACCTACGCCTTGTAAGGGCGCCGCTCTACCAACTGAGCTAAGCACCCAACAGTAACTTAGCAGCCAAGCATCTACTGGCGCTTTTCACCACGCCAAGATCGTCAGTTTACCGTATCCTCCAATGCTTTGCCAAGCTTAAATTTCAGCACCCAGGGCTGTTAAGTTCTTCCATGTGCAATAGAGAGCGCGTGATCGAAGTTGAGCGTATTCCGGTAGATGGCGCGTGAGATGCATGGCTCCTCGCCGGCGCGCATGCAGTTCAGTGCGATGGAACGCAGTCGGGCAAGAATGCCTGGCTGCTCCCGAAT
>Ga0170475_132109068_pt1 | contig 15319 bp, 14 predicted proteins | sample Soicark_Litter_5_FD_111474 | JGI IMG/M metagenome (GOLD analysis project Ga0170475, IMG submission 111474) | Avena fatua rhizosphere microbial communities from Hopland, California, USA. Combined Assembly of 48 SPs | reverse complement strand
GACGCTTAGGCTTAGTGCCGCTGTGCTGCGTATGGCGGTGGCGTTGATCGTGTCCCATTTCGTGGTGTAGGTGCCTGCGGCGGCACAGGGTTTCCGAACGGGGTGGGTTTCCGAACGGGGTCGGATTGGTCAGGCAGCCGCGTTGGGCAGCCCGACGAGGGGATCATCGCTGATCGGGGCGATGCTTTCCAGGGTGACGTAGCGGGCGCGCTGGACGGCCCATTTGATGGCATGGACCACCCCCATTCATCGTTGAGATATGGGAGCGTGCGGATCCTCAGCCTCGAAGGGAGTTTCGGCTATGTTCGTTGTCTCGATTGGTCTTGATCTCGCCAGTCGGTCTTCCAGGTCCACGGCGTGGATGCAGCCGGGCACATCGTGCTCCGACGCCGGCTCGCGCGCGGTGAGCTGGTTGCGTTCTTCGCCAAGCAGCCCTCGTGCGTCGTCGGGATGGAAGCGTGCTCGAGCGCGCATCATTGGGCGCGCGAGCTCGTGCAACTCGGCCACACGGTCAGGCTGATACCGCCGCAGTACGTCAAGCCTTACGTCAAACGCAACAAGACCGACGCCGCCGACGCCGAGGCGATCTGCGAGGCGGTCGGCAGGCCCAATATGCGGTTCGTCCCGATCAAGACGCGCGAGCAGCAAGCTGTCCTGGCGCTGCATCGGGTCAGGTCTCTGTTGGTGCGACAGCGGACCGCGACGATCAACGCCCTGCGCGGTCTCCTGACCGAGTTCGGCGTCGTCGCGGGAAAGGGTACTCAGCGGGTCAGTGATCTGAACGAGAAGATGGGCAAGCTCTCCGACGAGGCGCGCGAGGCTCTCACGTGTCTGTTCAATCAGATAGATGATCTGGGCCTACGCCTCCACGCGATGGAGAGACGGATCATCGCTTGGCACAGGACCAACGAAGCCAGCCAGCGGCTGGCCTCTGCGCCGGGTGTGGGGCCTATAACTGCGACCGCGCTTGTCGCGGCCGTGGGGGACGGCACACAGTTCAAGTCTGCCAGACACTTCGCGGCATGGCTCGGACTGACGCCACGCGTCCGGGCAAGCGGCGAGAAGGAATACATCGGCCGGATCACCAAGGGCGGCGATCGCTACCTGCGGACATTGCTGATCCACGGCGCGAGAGCGGTGGTCGGGACAACGTTCCGCAAAGCGGTGACGGTTCGGCCCTGGCTGGCCGCGCTGGTCAAGCGGCGGCCGGTGAACGTCGCAGCTACGGCGGTGGCGCATAAGACGGCCCGCGCACTTTGGGCAATGCTTACGCGGTGCCAAGCGTATCGCAGACCCGACTTATCGGCGGCAGCGTAACCGTCGGAGCCGAACTCTGGGCGGCACTGGCTTGCGAGGGTAAGCGAACGATGATGGCGAACCGGACTGACCGGGGTTCGACACAGGTCAACGAAACGATGCGAGCCGTCTCAAGCTCGTCCATTTGTCTGGCCGTCGATCCGCGGAAACCATCAGGGCCTGCGGCCGAATGGCCGAACGACAAGGCCGGATACACGACCGCAAGCGCCGGATTCTGTCTCCATCGTTCGAAAGCCCTTGCAGGGGTGGGGGTGGTCCATACACGTCGTTCTGTTCGAGCAGGATGGCGCCGACAAGTCGGGTGATGGCAGCTTCATTGGGGAAGATGCCGACGACCTCGGTGCGGCGCTTGATCTCGCCATTCAATCGTTCCAGCGGATTGGTGCTGTGCAGCTTGGTGCGGTGCTGGGTCGGGAAGCTCATGTAGGCCAGCACGTCGGGCTCGGCCTGATCCATCAGGGCGGCGAGCTTGGGGACCTTGGCTCTGAGCTGGTCGGCAACGCAGACCGCGGCCTTGATGCCTTTGTGGGCGTCGGAGACGACCAGCTTCACGCCCCGCAGGCCCCGCCGGGCGAGCTTCCTGAGGAAGGTCGTCCAGAAGGTTCGGCCGCGGAAGGAGCGATATCCATGCCGAGCACCTCGCGGCGGCCATCGGCATTGACCCCGACCGGGACGATAACAGCTACCGAGACGATGCGGCCGGCTTGGCGCACCTTCACGTAGGTCGCGTCGATTCCAAAGGTACGGCCAGTCGCCCTCGATTGGCCGATCGAGGAAGGCCTTCACCCGCTGGTCGATCTTTTCGCACGGCCGGCTGACCTGGCTCTTGGAGATGCCCTCATGCCCATCGCCTTCACCGGATCGTCGACCGAGCGGGTCGAGATACCCTGGATGTAGGCCTCCTGGATCACCGCGGGAGCGCCTTCTCAGCCATCCGCGCGGCTCGAGGAACCCGGGGAAGTAGCTACCCTTGCGCACCCTGGGGATGCGCAGCTCGACCGTGCCGGCCCGTGTCTCCCAGTCGCGGTCCGATAACCGTTGCGCTGCGCCAGGCGGGCCGGGCTCTTCTCGCTATGGCCTGCACCGGTCAGCGCCCCGACCTCGATCTCCATCAACCGCTCAGCGGCAAATGCGATCATCTCCCGAAGCATATCGGCGTGAGGCGTCTTCTACACGAGCGTACGCAGGTTCATCATCTCATCGGTCATCGGTAGCTTCCTTGGTGACAGGTTGAGCTCGCAACCCGAGCCGGAAATCGCCGGTGAACACCGCAAGGCCGCTCCCTCGCTACGGCGCTTTCAATGAGCGCGCTCGCTCGCGGCCTTGCTTCTGCCAGCTACACCACCACCTGGGCACGACCTTCGCTATTGTGCGTGCGGGTGAGGCGTCCCGTGTGAGCCTAGGAGCGGCGATGTCACAGGGCCCCCGCCTAGTTAACTCCGTCAGTCTTAATGGAGGACCGAGTTGAAGGCACGAGCTTGTCCTGGCCACTACTATCCTTAGCGCTGGCGTCCCCGCCTTTTCCCATATCTAGTTCTCCTGTTGGAGCGCCTTTAAGCCGATGGGCTACGTATCCCAGAAAGACCCCTACGACCACCGCAAGACCGAACCAAATTCCCAGGACTTTCACGGGGGCCCCTTTCGCACGATGCAAGACATTTCCGATCTGAGTTCGGAAGTATACACCATTATCGCTTGAGCCGGCAGACAACGCAGGACCGGCGGCAGCCGAATCCCCGGGCCAAAAGCAGAGAGCACACGGTTGGGCTTAGGCGAGCAAAATTGCGCATTTTTACGCCTTTCAAAGCTCGGCGCGGACTTTACGCCGGTACAAGCTCTGCCATCATACCAGTATGTCGAGACGAGCTACGTCGGACTGAGTTGCTTTAGGCGACCGTCCGCTGGCATGACCCCTAGTTCTCCTGGGATTCTCATGGCCTCGGTCCGACGTAGCGACTATCGCGCAACATTCATTTTGGCAGACCAAACATAAATCAATCACAGAATTGCTCAAATAGAAGATCGGCGCGCGTGCTACCTACGACGGCGTTGACACTGCTTTACGCGGATATCGACACACACCAGCCACTACGTCTGCGTTCAGGAGGAGCGACTGATGCCGCCGACGCTTTCGTTTCACGGACCTGGTCTTCGGCTAGGCCGATTGCGCCCAACCAAGCTTGAAAGTTGCCTCGCAATTGTCGGCTCACCGGAACGTACGTCGGTAGCAGCTCGACGGATAGGCGGTATCGGTAATGGATTTCGAATAGAGGTGTTCTCCGACCGAGTGGGGCCCGGCAAGAAGGCCGGACGGGCCGAAACAGATATCGATCGGCTGACCAAACTTGTAAACAGCGGTCATATTGATCGGGTACTGCTTGCAACGCCAGTCGAAGAACAAGAACGTATAGCGGCTGTTGTGAGACAGTTGGAAGGGATAGCGGCCGACGTTGGTATCATAGTCCCCGAAGGCGTTTCGACTGACATGCATTTGGAAGCGCTAGGAGGCGTCTACATCGCACCCGTACTGAAGAGGCCGCTAACTCCGTTTCAACAGTTTGTGAAATCTGCCATGGACCGGGTCTGCGCATTACTGCTTCTTCTACTCATAGCGCCCTTCCTGCTCTCCATAGCGCTGCTTGTGGGCGTCACCAGTTCGGGGCCTATCCTGTTTCGTCAACAACGACGTGGTCTGAACAATAAAACGTTCGAAGTTCTCAAGTTTCGTACACTCTACAACTCTTGTGCCGATCCAAATGCGTCGCAACCGGTCGAGCGACACGACAAGCGTGTTACGTCAATCGGCAAGGTTCTCCGCGCGCTTAGCCTTGATGAACTACCTCAACTATTGAATGTCCTCAAAGGCGATATGTCCTTGATTGGGCCTCGACCTTTGCCTGTTGATCTGAAGGTCGAGGGCCGCCTTTGCAGTGAATTCCCGCGATATGGTGCCCGCCATCGCGTGCGTCCTGGCATCACCGGGCTTGCCCAGGTGAAAGGTTCACGCGGGGGAATGGAAGTCACCGAACACCTCCAACAACGAATCGCTTACGATTTGGAATATATCAACAATTACTCACTGTTACTGGACGCCAAGATCGTGATTGCAACAGTTTTCGTCGTCCTTGGCCGGTCGAATGCTTACTGAGACGAAGACCCTAGCCGGTGACTTTTCGTCCGTCGCACTGTTGGACGACGCGGCTGCCAAGTGGCACGAGCGGCGCGTAAGGTCTTCTCTCGCGGCCATGCGACGCCGAGCATGGATTATTGTCTTGTTTGCATGTGCGGGACTTGGCGGCTCGGCCACGTTGCTTACATTTTCAAAACCTCAGTACACTTCGACGGCACTGGTCCAAGTTGATACGCGCAACAAGTTCGCGAGCTTCGATAATGTCCTCAGCAGTCCACGGGAAGGTGATCCCGACGTAATTCGGACGGAAGTAGAGGTTCTCCGCTCGGACGCCGTTGTGCAACGGGTGGTGAACGCACTAAACCTGCCGAATGATCCAGAATTCAGTCCCCGTGGGACGACTTGGCGCACGAAACTCGTGGGCCTTCTTCCGGCAGAACTCAAGAATTTGTTCGATTCACCGGACATCCAGCAGCATGACCGTGACTCCGTATCGGGTTTTCGCGGAATCGATGACGTCACAGACAAGGGCACGCCCATTTCAAATCCCGCCAAGGACCTGGGACGCACGTCGCAACTGACCCCGCAGACGACGGTTCTAACCAACAATAACGGGGTTATCCTCGGTAGCGTATCTCCTGACGCCGCCGCCCAGGCCAGCACGCCGCAAGGCCACGAAGAAGAAGAAATGGCGACGACGATTGAGCAGGTGAGGAAAAGACTTGTCGCTCAGGAGATCAGGCGTTCGTACGTTATAAGAATTGGCTTTACGGCCTCTACTGCAGAAAAGGCCGCTCGCCTTGCTAATGCTTTTGCCGAGCAATATCTTGCTGCGCAAATCGACGCAAAGATGGCGCTTACGTCAAGCGCCAACGAATGGGCAAAGGCGCAGCTCGATACCGCAGGAACAGATCTCCGTAAAGCGGAAGCGGCTATTGAACAATTCCGTCTCGAACATAACGCCATCATCGAGGTGGGGCCGGGAAATTCCGTGGCGCTCAGCCAACAGGGCGGCGTCGTGCTCAACAATTTAAATGTCCAGCTGGCCGCCGCGACCCAAAAGCGGATCGCCGAGGAAACGCGGGTGGCTGCCGCCCGTGAACTGATCAAGCGTCATAAAATTAACGCCATCCCCGATGTCGTGTCTTCACCCTTAATTCAGCAACTCCGAATTGAAGAGGCGCGCACAACTGCGCGGCTGGCTCATTCCGAATCCATAGAAGGCTCGAAACATCCGAACTGGAAGGCGTTGAGTAGTGAGCTGAGCCACCTGCGGGAGTCCATTAGTAGCAATGTCAGTCAGATTATCTCCAACCTGGAGTCCAATGCCAAGGATGCGCGGTCCCGGGAGGAAGAGCTGGCGTCCAAGGTGGAGTCATTGCGCAGAGATGTTGGCGGCGCTTCCCAGCAGCAACTCCAGCTGTCGATTCTGGAGCGGCGGGCGGAAGGGCGCAGGAACTTCTATGCTGCGCTTGAAAAGCGATACTCCGAAACCTCGGCATTGATGCACGGTGTCTATCCAGATGCTCGCATCGTCTCTCGAGCGATGCCGCAGCCGCTCGCCTCTTGGCCGAATACTCCCATCGTTCTCCTCTCCGGCCTGGTCCTTGGCGCGGTGATTGGTGCCGCCCTCGTTGCTTTGCTAGAACTTGCAGACAAAAGCTTTCGAACGCTAGTGCAGTTGGAGGAAACCAGCGGCCTTGCATGCCTCGGGGTCTTGCCAGAGCAAGGACGCGCGCTGCACCGTGCGGGCGGCGGGACACTAGTCAATCGAAGCACGCGTATGTTTCGCGAGTCGATCAGAACGATTCAGGTTGCGTTGGATGCGGCGGTGGGGGCCAGCAACAGCCAGAGCCGGGGCCGCGTCGTATTGGTCACCTCCGCTTTGCCACAAGAAGGAAAGACAGTCTCCAGCGTAGCCTTGGCGACCGCGTTGGCCGCGTCCGGCGCCAAAACCCTCCTGATCGACGCGGACTTGCGCAGACCCTCGGTTGGCGCGTATTTGCAGGGCCTTTCGCCATCACAAAATCTGGAATCGATCTTGGAGGATGATGAAAGGTACCCGGTTGCCGCGGAAATCGACAAAAATCTTTACGCCATAAAAAGCGGCGGAGTAGATGAAGACGCGCAGCGGCTTTTCCTCTCGGCGCGGTTTGGCGAGTTCCTGAAGACGGCAAGAGAGGAATTCGACACAATTGTCATTGACAGTCCGCCGGCGATGGTTGTTGCCGATGCCGCGATCCTGGCCCGATTTGCTGATGTTGTCCTGCATGTCGTGCGATGGGGGAAGACGCGGCGTTCCGCCGTGATCGATTCTGTCGACCGAATGCGGCGCGCCAATAGCAAGGCGGTTGGCGTTACGATGCTTAGTCGGGCGACTCCCGCTCAATATTTCAAATACAATCGGGATAGCGGCTGGAGCTTTAGGTACGCGAACTACTACCGGGCGGCGACAACGACCGCCGCGATAAGACGCCCATAATCGCATGGCGACGGTCCCGACAGGTTCGGCTCTGGCGCCCGCTTCGAGTCTTGTCCGCGCCTTCCTCGGTTTTTTCTGCTTTGTACTTGCGGGCTATGTGGTCTTCGGAAAGGACTTTGCCTATCTTGGCTTTCCTCCTTTGTACATCGGGGAGCTAGCCCTCATCCTCGGCGCAGCTGTTGCGCTGATCACTGGCAACCTGACAGGCGCCATCCTAAATGTGCCTGGGCTCGCGCTTGCTCTTCTGATGCTTTGGACAGCGCATCGCACCATTCCCTACTGGAACCAATACGAGCTTGATGCGCCGCGCGATGCGATGATTGTGTTCTATGGATTGTTTGCGTATGTCATCGCGTCGCTTGTCCTCCGACGACCCTCTACGTTCCTGTTCCTCGTGGAACGATACAAGCGCTTCATCTCGTACGCGATCTTTTTAGCTCCGATGGTTGTGGCGCTGGGTTTGGCATTTCCACCGCTTCTGGGCTTTGGTCCCAAGGGGGCCGATCTCGCCTGTCATCTGACGGCGATCTTCGCTTTGGGATTGCTTGGCTTCATTCGGCTTCGACCTCTGGCCTTCATCCTGATTCTGCTGTTCGAGCTATTCGCCTTTACTCAGGCGCGCGAAGCAATGGTCGTGTTCGTCGTCGGCGTTTCCCTGGCGACCGCGCTTTCGCAGGAGGGCCGGGCACTGCGGCGCATTTCGACATGCATTGGTGTTTTCGCCACCGTCATCGGTGTTCTCGTCGTTGTCGATTTTCGCCTTGAGTCGGAAGACCTTCGCCGGCCCGTCTCGGTTCGACAGTACGTGGCGAATGTGACGAGCACATTCACTGGCGACGACGAGGATGAAACCAAGGAATGGCGACTGAACTGGTGGTCGGACATCGTCAACTACACGGTACACGGTCCCTACTTCTGGACCGGTAGGGGTTTTGGGCCCAATATCGCCGACACTGACGGCTATCAGACTTCTGGTCCCGACGAGGCGCCGCTGCGGAGCCCGCATAGCGCACATGACCATCCTGGCGCGAGGTGGCGTGCCGGAGTTCGTACTGTGGCTCTCGGCGCTGGGAGCATGGCTTGGTGCCGTGATACGCCAGATGATGGAGGCAAGAAGGCGACGCGACGGCTGGTGGGCCAATGTCTTCGCCTTTCTGCTCATTTACTGGACGGCAATTCTCGTCGCCAGTTCCTTTGATGTCGTTCTAGAGGGACCGGTGATGGGCATCTGGTTCTGGACCATCCATGGCATCGGGTTGGCAACCGTGATTCTACACCGACACCGTGTAGCAACGGTGCGGCGGCCTCGCTTAGGCGTCGCCGCGCCATTCACTGGATGATGCCGAGACAACGCAGGCCACAACCTTGAATGAAGGAAAGGAGGTGCTTCATCGCCCATACACGATTTCCCGTCGGCGAAACGGCGCCCCAGCCGAAGCGCACGGTGATGCCAGCAACGAAAGTCGAAGATGCAGAGGTGGTTGACGGCTCCATGCAGGGAGGCCGACGCAGTCATGCTGCCGTCCCTTCGGCCCCGAAAACCGCAACGCCCTGGAAGGCAGCGATCGGGTTCGCGTTCTTCGATCAAGGCATGACGAGCTGCGCCAATTTTGCCTTGTTCATCATTGCTGCCAGAGTCACGCCGATTGACGAATTTGGTAACTATTCGATCGCTTGGTCATTCTCGATGCTCGTCGTGTTTGCCGGGACGGCCCTGCTCGTCGATCCCTTACCTGCCATCACTAGCATTCGGCGGCCGTCGGCACGGAGACCGCTTCTTGCCGCGGCGGTACGGCTGAGCATGGTCATGGGCGGTGCTCTGGCAGTCTTGTTGGCGACCAGCGGACTGATCGCTCAGACTTGGTCTCCGACATATGCCAAGTTGTTGCTTTGCCTCGCCGTTACAAGTCCCTTGCAACTCCTCCAATCCACGTCCCGGCGGCTTTGTTACCTTCTCCGCAGAGAAGGCGTGGCCGCCGCCGCGGCAGCCGCCTATGCCGCCGCCCTGATGACCGGGATAGGGGTCCTGTGGACGGCGGGTCTGTTCAGTGCGTCAGGACTGATCTTGCTGTCGGGCGCCGCGAGCCTGGTTGCTTCAGCGGCCGGCCTTGCCGGAGGGTGCGTACCACTTTCGAAGGTCCGCCCGCGGTTGCGGAATATCCTCATGAGGAAATGCTGGTATTCGGGAAGATGGTTGGCCGGCGCTGTTGTCGCAACTTCGATGAGTAACTTTCTGATCCCATCGATCACAGCGGTGTTATTCGGGCCAGCGGCGAGCGGAATACTCCGTGCCGTGTCAGTGCTCTTCATGCCCATCTACCAGGCTGCGGCGGCGACGGGATCCCTGCTGATTCCGCGAGTAGCCGAAGTTGGTGCCAGTAGATCGGCGCGCCGCCTCTGGACCATTAGTTTGCAGACGATCGCTGGCCTGGCAGGGCTCGCAACAGTATATTCCGCAGTCATATTGGCCCTCGGCAGCGATCTCTTGGTGCTTGTCTACAAGAAGCCCGAAATGGTTGCAGCATCCGGATGGCTTTGGCCGTTTTCGATTTGTGCAGTCCTCGATGCGGTCATAGCCGCGATGGCGATCGTATTTGTAGCCATTGCGGTGACTCAATGCAGTTTCTGGGCGCGCGTTGCATCGACGGCCGTGCTTGTCATTGGCGCCGTGTGTCTGGGGCCGACCATCGGTCTGGAGGCTGTTGCGTGGGTGATAACCATCGGAAGCGCCGCCAGTGCCTTAATCCTAGGCTGTGCACTGATTACAACGATACGACGCCGAAGCTTCACACGCATGCAAGGCGTCCTGGTTGGTCCAGCAATCCATGGTTGCCGAACATGAGCACCATCCATCGAGTTGCCCCCGGGCGTTCGGAGCCAATGCTGGCCCGCCGCGACCGGGTACGTCGACGGATACTCGTTTCGGCCTACGCGCTTTCTCCGGTTCTGGGCTCCGAGCCCGGCGCAGGATGGAATATCTGCTCGCGCCTCGCGGCATATCATGATGTGACTGTACTGGCCCGCTCATGGAGCGAAACTCTATGGCCCCAAGACGTGCATCATCGAGCAGAAGTGGAGCGGTTCATGAGGCGCGAGGGGCCATTCCCAGGCCTCACGATCCACTTCGTCCCGTCTCCACCGTTGTCTCGGCTATTGCAGCCGCATCCGCTGGTCAGCTTGCGCTCGCCATTTTACTTCCAGGGCTATGCCGCCTGGCAACGAGCTGCCTATCGCGAGGCCGTTCGGCTGCACCGTGAAACGCCCTTCGATGGGACGCATCAACTGACCATTGCAACCTTCCGTGAGCCCGGATACCTTTGGAAGCTGGGTGTACCGTTCTTCTGGGGGCCGATCGCTGGAGGCGAAAATATTCCACCCAGCTATTTTGCCGATTTCGGCGGTCACGACAGCGTCTACTACGCTCTCAAGAACGTCGCTAACAATGTTCACCGTTGGACCAAATGGCGCAGCCGAACAGCGGCGCGTCTTGCGGCGCGCGTATTCGTCAGCAGCGCAGAGCTCCACAGGACAATAGCCTGTTGGGCGCGCGCACCGGAAATGATGCTGGAGGTCGGGGCGCCGAATTGGTCGGGCCGCCGGCGATGCTATGATGGTGAGCGCCCGCTGCGGTTGTGCTGGATCGGTCTGCATGTCGGTCGGAAGGCGCTGCCGATTGCCTTGCGATGTCTGGCACAACTGAAAGCGCGCGGCCTTGGCGAAAAAGTCCATCTTACGATTTTGGGGACCGGCCCGGAGACCCAAACTTGGCAAACCCTCTGCCGGGAGCTTCAAGTGCAGGAAATGGTGACTTGGACCGGCCAGGTTCCCTTCCAGCGAGTGCGCGAGGAGTTGGAAAGGCAGGACGCATTCGTAATCACCAGTCTGCAGGAAGGCACCCCAAACGTAATCATGGAAGCGCTGGCGGCTGGTTTGCCGGTTATCTGTCACGGCGTTGGCGGCATGTCGTTCGCGATCGACGAGAGTTGCGGATTCAAGATTCCCTTGGCCGACCGGCAGGCCAGTATCCGCCAATTTGCCGATGCCACGTCACAACTCGTCACTTGTCCGGGTTTGTTGAACCGGCTTTCGGAAGGCGCCTTAAGCCGTGCCAAAGTGCTCTCCTGGGACAAACTAGCGAGAGAAATCGCGAGTGCCTACGACACCATCCCTCTGGTCGACACTGCATAGGCGCGGCATCAAATGAGAATACTCATTGCCCATAACCGCTACCAACAACCTGGAGCTGAAGACCAGGTGTTTACGGCGGAAGCGGACTTGCTGGCAGATCGCGGCCACGAAGTGATCCGATACGAGCTGCACAACAATTCCGTCAAGAGCACCGGAAAGCTGAAGCTGGCCCGGAATACGATCTGGAATTCAGAGTCAGAAGAATCGGTGAAGCATCTTGTTCGCTCCAATCAGATCGAAGTGGCGCACTTCCACAACATTTTTCCCGTGATGTCTCCCTCTGTCTATCACGCCGCGCGTGATGAGGGCGCCGCCGTAGTCCAGACGTTGCACAATTTCCGGCTTGTTTGCCCTGGCAATACGATGTTCCGCGACAATCACCTGTGCGATGACTGCGTGGGGAAGCCGCTTCCTTGGCCGTCCGTAGTTCATGCTTGCTATCGAGGGGACCGCCAGGCCACGGCGGTTTCGGCGGCAATGCTGGCCTATCATCGCGCAAGGGGAACCTGGTCGAACGACATAGACGTCTACGTCGCTCTGAGCGAGTTTAATCGATCGTTGTTTTGTCGCGCCGGCTTTGCCAATACCTCGATCTTTGTGAAGCCGAACTTTCTAAAGTCGGATCCTGGACCAGGAATGCAGAAACGTGCCGGCGCCATGTTCTTTGGCCGACTTATCCCAGAAAAAGGAATAACGACCCTGCTAACAGCATGGAAGCGCATTGGACCGAAGCTGCCGCTGACCATCTTCGGCGATGGCCCACTTCGTGGCGAAGTCGCATCGGCTGCAGAGTCCTCTGACGGGGCGATCCGATGGCTTGGCTGGCGCAGCCGCCGCGAAGTGGATGAAGCCCTCGGCGCAGCATCCGTCGCGATCTCGCCGTCAGTATGGATCGAGGCCGGCCCGCTTTCCGTGATCGAAAGTTTCGCCCGAGGCACTCCCGTAATTGCTTCTCGCCTGGGATCACTTGCCGAGTTCGTGAAGCCCGATGTGTCTGGCTATCTCTTCGATCCCGGCAGCCCGGCATCGCTGGTTGAGGCGGTCGAGAAGTTTCTCAAGCTGCCAGATCGCGGCTCGAGGATGGGAGAAACTGCGCGAGAAATATTCCTCGACACGTACAGCGCGGAACCCGCTTACAAGAACATGCTGGCGCTTTACGATTTCGCGCGCAAAAACTTTGATGCCTCTAAGGCGAGGAGATGAAGCGTCCATGGCTCTCATTGTTGTCAATGGCGACGGCAGTGCCGAGGACTACCTTCTCGGCAAGCGCTTCAGTTCCAATCTGACGGTGGAGATCAGGCCGGACGGCGGTGTCTTGCCGCGCATGGAGCGCCTCGCCGGCTTGGTTCAGGGACGATCGGTGCTGCATATAGGCTGTTGCGACCATGCTCCTATCCTCGAGCGCCGGCTGGCCGACGGACTATGGCTTCATGCAAGCCTGACGCAGGTTGCCGAAAGATGCCTTGGCATCGATATCGACACGAAGGCGGTGGACGGGGTCAAGGCACTAACAGGCTTCGACAACGTGATTGCTGCCGACGTGACGCAGCCGGGTATCGCCGACATCGTGTCTTCTCAGTGGGATATCGCGCTTTTTGGGGATGTCCTTGAGCATGTTCAGGCGCCTGTGGCGTTTCTTTCCGCGTTCCGCGAGAACTATGGCAATGCGGTAAAGAAGATAATCGTTTCGGTGCCGAACTGCATGAGGGGAGGCAACGCAACCGGAGCTATGTGCAGTAGGGAGACGATTAATTCCGACCACTGCTTTGAGTTTTCGCCATTCACGCTCGCGAAGGTGATGGCGCTTTCCGGGTTCAGTATTCAGGAATTCTACTACAGCACGTTTACCGCAGCCCGGTTTCCAAAGTCTATTATCTACAAGCGCAAGCCCTATTTAGCGCACACCCTGATCGCCGTGTCTTCCATGACCTGAGGTCGACCTATGAGATGCATCCGGTCTGTCGCCTTGCGGCGAGCCATCGAGCGAGATGGCTGCGCGGCCTACTCGCCGTCAGTAATGTCGCGGAAAAGCGTCGATGGGTGCCCGCCCGTTGCTGCCGTTGGGGGTCGAGATTGATGGATGGTCGCTCCTGCGATTCGCAACCCGATATCCCGCCGTATCTATCCGATGAGTCGCTGAAATCCGTCAGGCTCCTAGGAACGCCGGTCGCTTGTGCCACCTACGATTCAGCAATGGCACGCATCAAGGTACTTGCCCGTGAATCGCGGCCCACGGCGATTTGTCCTGCCAACACGCACATCATTGGCGAGGCCCGGAACGATGTGGCGTTCGCCCGGGTCCTGGCCCAGTTCGAGTTGGTATTACCGGACGGGATGCCGATTGTTTGGGCGCTCAACCTACGCGGGGCGGCGCTGAAGGATCGGGTATACGGCCCGTACTTCATGCGGCACGTGCTGCGCCACACCCCGCGGCCCTGGCGTCATTTCTTTTTTGGCGATTCGGAGGAATGCCTCGCCGACCTGAGGCGAGTGCTGCTTCAATTGCAACCTGACGTCAACATCGTGGGCATGGTCAGCCCTCCGTTCAGGCCTTTCACGACAGCTGACGAGGAGTCGTTCGCCGATACCATAAATCGCGCCGAGCCGGACTTTGTCTGGGTGGCCTTGCCCGGAGTACGGATGGAACGGTGGATCATTGACAATCGGGCGCGGTACCGGAGGGGCGTGTTCGTTGCGGTCGGGGACGCATTTGCGCTGGTAAGTGGGCGCCGCCCGTTCGCTCCGTCATGGATGCAACGAATGGGATTGACGTGGGCTTTTCGGCTGTGCCGGGAGCCGCTCCGATTGGGGCCGCGCTATCTACGATATAACTGCATCTTCCTATTTTATTGGCTGTGGGATGTCCTGCGCGGACGGAGTTAAGGAGATTGCCAGCTCTTGCTCGTCGTGTGGGGGATCTCCCCGCGTAAGGGCCGGGGTGTAGAAACCGTGATCACGCCTTCTGGGCAAACGCCCACACTAGAAGAGGGAATGCCGGCTCGTTCACGAGAGGCCGACGCCAGCCATATCCATACCTAGGCCACCTATTCAAATTTGCCTTCACGCAGGCCCGGTTGCCCCACGACCCGGTGGTCACGCGATCCGCCTCGAATCCGCATTCCTGAAGGAGGTGGCTGAGTCCGATCTCGGTCCATCTTGAGCAATCTTGTGGTCCATAGTGTATCCTGATCAAGAAGGGGGTCGTCACGAGAAAGTGGCCACCGGGGCGCAACATCGCAAATACGTTTTTCCCCGCGCGGTAAGGCCATTCGACGTGCTCCAGGACTTGATCGGCAATGATGAGATCGAACTGTCGATCAAGGGTCTGGGCGCAAATGTCAAAGTCGGGGTATTGGGGGGCGCTATAGGAGTTGAAGTGGAAGGCCTTTTGCCAATTGGGCCCAGCCCCTATCTCCAGGACCTCGAGAGTTTCAGGTGCGAGAGAGCGAACGAAGTTGAAACACTCCTGATACATGACCACGCGCAACCAGTGCGTCGGGTCGTATCCGATCTTTCGCAAAAGGTCCTTTATCTTTTCTTTACGTTCAGGGTTGGCCGTCAAGTAATTGCGAATGCCCATAGGCCGATGACTCCGTAGTGGGTGCCTCATGTGATTAAACGGCGACGGATCACGTCCAGGCCGGTTTGTACGAGACATGGATAGGACGCGAAGTACCTTTCGTGGAGAGCACCAATAAAGTCAGGAAAGGAGGGCTACCAATGGTACTGCGAATCGAGGTAGTCCCAAGGTTAAAGCTGTGACTAAGTTCGATTCATTGTGCACCATCTTCTGCTTGCGAGGCTACAATGGCGGCCCATCCGGAGGTCGTGTGACAGGATACAGGCACGCGAATGCAACAGTCGATCATCGACAACTGGCGCGGTGTCGACGCCCGTTGTTTTTTGCTGTGGTCGAAGCTCTTGCCCGGCTCTTTGGGACGGCGATCGTCCGCGCGACAATGGTCGCGTATTGAGCAAAACGTTCCTATTGCGAGGGCAGCGTCGGTTGGAACGCGCGACTTTGGAGACAGCTCCCTTTCTCCCGCTTGCTGCCGTGGAAGTCCCTGCGCGCGTTACCCCCAATACGAAGGGGAGCTACTGGCAGGGATGACGGAGCGATCTACGACAGCCCACGATTTTTCGCTCGATGCACGTCAAGCCGCCTGGGGCCATGCCGGTTTGGCTGCGTTGCGGCGTGGACT
>Ga0170475_116073064_pt1 | contig 15349 bp, 11 predicted proteins | sample Soicark_Litter_5_FD_111474 | JGI IMG/M metagenome (GOLD analysis project Ga0170475, IMG submission 111474) | Avena fatua rhizosphere microbial communities from Hopland, California, USA. Combined Assembly of 48 SPs | reverse complement strand
TCAGGACGCCGAGAAGGCCAAGCGGGTGATGGATTCGCTGCAGGTGTGGTGAGGAGGGGCGTCCGGGGTTCAGGTACGCTTGCGGCGGAACGTCGCGGTCGCCTCGCGCACGGCCTCGCCGGCGGGCTTCTTGACCAGCGCCTGGTACATGCCGGTCTCGCTGACCTTCTTCGCTGCGGCGGCGCCCTTGCGGTAGAGGCCGGTCTCCTCGAATGCCTTCTGCGCCTTCTTCAGGCGACGGGTCTGGCCATCGCGCAGCATCCGGCGGGTGAAGGACCTGGTCGCGTTGCGCACCATCTTCGTGTCCTTGAGCGGCGTGCGGAAGAGGACGAAGCCCACGAGCCCCAGCAGACTGACCACCGCAAGTGCCGCATAGACGCCCGTGTGGTCCGCAGCCATAGGCTGCTTGACGATGATCGGGGCGCCCTGGACGGGCGGCGCTACGGAACCGCCACGGAGGAGCACCTGGGCGAGCCCACCTCCCAGGTTGCCAAGGGCATCGCGGCCGAGGGATGAGATCTTCGGATCCTGATTCTGCAGCAACGGGGCGAGCGTCTCCGCCACCGCGCTGCGGCTGGAATTCAATTCAAGCAGGTTGTGGATCGAGGCGCGGATCGCATCCACGTCGGTGCCGGCGAAATCATTCTTCGCTTTTTCCAGAACGGGCCCGGTGCGCTGGTCGCGTTGTTCGAGCACCGGCTCCCAGGCCGCAGGCTCGAGTCCTGCGTCGGTGCTTGAGAGCGCCAGGAGGGCGCTGCGTGCGTGCTTGGCTATGTCACCTTCATCGAGAAGACGATCCATGATCGGCCGCAGATAGCGGTCATCACCGATGGTTGAGAGCGCGTCCATGGCGGCGATCGCGACCTTCGGAATCGGTGAGCTCACGCGTTCGCGCACCATCGTCAGCAATTCCATGCTGGTCGGCCAAAGGCGGGACATGCAGGCGACCGCTGCAGCCTGCACATCGGGATCCGATGATCGCATCCCGCTGGCGATCAGATCGAAAAATGCTGGGCGGCCGGGAGGCAGGATGCCATAAATTCCGACCTGGGTCTGCGAATCGGCCTGGGCGAGCAGGGCGGTGATCAGGGCCAGCGATTCGTGGTCCGGTTGCTTCAGCGATGCGGTCGCGCGCTCGATCGGCCCCAGATCGCTCACTGGCGCATCGGCGGATTCCATCCACGTGGCGCAGGCCACGAGCAGGAGCATCTGTCCGATCGCCAACGAGGCACAAGGGATGTGCTGCACAAGACGGATGAAAAAAACGTCCATGGAAGAGTATACTCGAAGAAGCATGTCGCAGGGCTGTGAATTCATGTGGAAGCGGTCGCAAAACGCCAGTCTAGAGACGTAACGCATTGCGATGACATGCATACTTGGCCAACGGCCGAATCATTTGCAACACCTGCGTCATCCGCATGGCGGGATTACCCACATGGCGAACCGCGCACGATGTGGTATATTCCAGAATGCGGTCATGTGCCTCGCAACTTAATAGCTCCAAGGCTTCGTCTTTGATCGAAGTCATGGTCTCCATCAGCATCCTCACGGTAGCGCTCGCGGCGGTATTCTCCTACCAGTTCACGCTCAATTCCCAGCGTGAATCATCGTTGTCGCGCGCGATGCGGACCATCACCATCAACAATTTGGTGAATCTCGTGGACGGCACCAACTGGGATGAGCTGGGCAGGAGCCAGCGTCCCTGGTCGATGAGCCGTGTCCGCGGAGGGGGGGTAGGCACCCTGCCACCTTTGACGTTGTCCGATCTCCTCGGCATGGGGGTCATCAGTTCCGAGACCGGGATGTTCAATGGCAACCGGTCGGCCGATGCCGGTCTGGGATTCCTGCGCTTCTACGTCGAATACTACCGCAGCACCTCGAACATGGACGCCGCGCTCAATCCTATCTCCAGCCAGCCCGGATTGATGGACGCGCAGCATGCCAGCACGGTCGATTTCAAATCCGATTTCACCACCCGGGCGGCGGACTGCCGAATCGTTCCGGATCCGTTGACCGGACTTGCCGACACCACGCTGGTCACGCCTGGCAACCCGATCCTCGTCCGGTTGATAGCTGTGAATGTGGACCCTGCGAGCAACAGTGAACAGGTAATCGGCGACACCTTCCTCGGCACCTCCACGGCACCGCAATGAACTCATCCACGCATTGCCGCAGCGGTTTGTCCCTGCTCGAGATGATGATCGCCCTCGTGCTCGTGGTGATTCTCGGCACATCGGTGACACTTGCCCTCGAAGGGGGGGCTGGATGGTCCGGAAAAACCAGCGCCGAGGATGACATAGCGGACGACATCCTGCGCGTATGGCGGGTCATGAATGACGACCTGACGCAGAGCTCCTGGTGGATTCCGGACACAACCCAGACTTTCGGCAGCGCGTCGCTCCCGACGGATCGCTCGTTGGTGTATGCGCCGTTCGTCGCCGAGCCGGCGATCACGGGCGCACCTACTGATGGCCAGCCGACCAGCACCCGCATGCGGATCTTCGCCAGGGCCCAGGCAGGTGACCTCCGGTTCGAGGGTCCCGACACTTCGAGGCTCAACGGGTCTGGTGTTCCAGGTGGCCCGGGCGATCGGCTGTTGGCGCCCTCGGCATTCAGCAGCACGCAGGCCTATCGGGCGAGCTACTTCGCACGCAGTCAGGAACTGGTCTTCGTACGCGCTTCGAACCAGCTGTGGAACCATGCGACCGACCTGCCGAACCCAGCTCAGGCCCCGTCGCGGATTCAGCTCCCCGTCGATGGTTATCCTGGAACGACCGCGGATTGGCAGGCCTCGGCGAACCATTCCCGGGTCGGCGCCCTCCTGCCCAGCGGTTGGCAGAAGGTCGGCGCCAACTGGACGCCTCTGAGCGCCAATCCCTACGGCCGGGTGATGGACGCATGTTACCTGTATACCGGCTCTGGCACCCTCGACCTCAAGCTCCAGCTGGAAGGTACCACCCTTCCGGATTTCCAATCCCAGGATCAGGCGAGCGTGCGCCTGTATTCGTACGCGTTGATCCCGTCGCCGCTTGCGATGGGAGTGGGCAGGCTGGTGCGCGCTTACACCACCACGGGCACGCCACCGCCCATTGGCAGTGACGAGGGGCAGCGGATCGCCAGCGATGGGGTCACCAGCCTGGTGATCGACCGGGTCATCTCCGACAACGTCGCGCGGGTGGCATTCGAGACGTCCCGGCACGCCAACGATCTGGGCATCACGAATGTGCGGGCGACCATCTATTTTGCGCGGATCAGTGAGCACAACCGTGCCGCTTCGGTCGTCATCCGCCGGGCCGTGACCATGGTCTTCACCATGCGCGCCGCTAACTCCTGGCAGGACAAGGCCACGGCGCGTTCAACGATGAAGACCTCGACCGTGATCGCATCCGGCGCCATTCCCTTGACCTATTAGAATAGATGAGGTCCATCATGAACACATCCTGCACTTCCAGAGCCGGTTTCAGTCTGGTCCTCGTGCTCGGCATGCTGACCGTCCTGATGGCGGCGATCTTCGTCGCCACGGAGCGTGGAACCGTCAATTCCCGGGATATCACCCGCTATCAGGACGGTTCGCGGGCACTGGCCGCGGCCACCGCCGAGATGTCCCGACGTGAACGCGATGTCCAGCTCCTCGCCTACATCGGTGACTCAGAGAACTTCGCCAACTGGTCGCAATTCTTCGGCAATGAGAACTATGGCGTTGATTTCATCGGCGACTGCGAGGTCCGCTGGAAGGTTGAGCCGGCGCGGACCGCCCAGGTCAGCGATTCCAGCGGCAACACCCCGATCCCCTACGTCGTGAACCCGAGCCCTTCGGCGAACTACGTTCCCTCGACCACCAGTGAAGAGCAGCCGAACCAGACGCTGTACATGTACAAGATCTCCGCCGAGGCTCGCCAGCTCAGCGGGACCACGGTCCTGTCCCGTGCGCAGGGCGCCCGCTATGTGGCGATCTCTCGCCAGCCGCTCTTCCGCTATGTGATCTTCTACGCATCAAAGGGGCCGAAAGGCGATCTGGAGATGGGACATGCAGATGGGGTCAACATCCAGGGCAACGTCCATTCCAACGGATCGATCTACCTCGGGGGTGGCCTCAAGGTCAACGACAAGCTCGGACAGCGTGGCAGCTTCAATGCCGCCTTCGCCGCGACCTCAACCCGCATCGGCCCGGACGTGTCGGGCTTCCCGGTCGTGGTGAGCGGCGTCGAAGGCATCTTCCGCCTATCCAAACCGCTCATGTTCTCGGTGATCAACAACTTTCCGCTGACTTCCACCTCCATCGCCGCCGCCGGGACACCGGTCGGTGACTGGACGGCTGACGGCTCTTACAACGTGGCCAATACCATCTTTCCATTGGAGACGGTGGTTCCTGCTGGTGCGACGGCCTTCGCGAAGACCATGAACGGCCGCCAGATCAACCCCTACCGCATCCTGTCGGCAAGCGGCGCGGTGACCCAGGGACCTGATGGGGTGGATGGTTCGCGCCTCATCAACAACGTGCCGGTGCGTGGCATTTCGGCGACCACGGCCAATGACAGCCGTGATAGCGGGCGCCCATCCACCCGCGCTTGGCCGGTGGTCGCGGCAAGCGAGTTCTCGAATCATGCTCGTTCCTCCGCGAACGGCGGCATCCCGGTCGCCCTCTCGGCGGCAATGTCCAATCGGCCCTTCGAGCCCCAGGCGCTGACCTATGTCGATGCGGATGGGGATGCGACGACCGATGACCATGCCTATGCCCGTCCGGCCTTCATCGAAGCGTCGACCGGCAACAACAGCTTCGACCTGCCGACCACCGGGCCGGCCATCGAGGCTCCTGGCGCCTACCTCGGCATGTCGCTCGGATCCCAGGATGTGTACATGGTGCGGCGCTCGGGTGGCAGCACAGGCGGGACCGGCTGGGACGTACGCAAGCGGACCGACCTGAACAATCCGGCACCGGAGTCCCAGCAGTCCGGATTGATCATCCGCGAACGGCCGATCCCCGATACCAACTATTGGCCGGGCTCCACCACTGCCAAGATCGTCGACCCGGCCAATCCGAGATACCTGCCTTACGCCTACGGCAAGCAGTGGTATCCGACCATCGAGCCATTCAGCCTCAGCAATGTGTCCGACAACTTCTTCCGGGCGCGCACCTATGACACGACGTCGCCTGCCGTCACCAGCAACATCAGCCTCTCATCGGCCAACCAGGTCGCATCGTACAGCACCGGCGGGCGGTTGACGGTCGTCGCCGCGGCGAACCCCGGGCCCAATGATGCGGCGAATGGCACCTGGGTAGGGGCAAGCGGATATAACGGCACGTCGGCTAATACCATTCAACGCAAATTGTATTTCTACCGCGACCCCTGGCGCTTCGTAAATCTGAAGAAGATGACTCCCGATCTGACCGCGGCCAATGCGGGCAAGCTGAAGCTGAACCTGTACCAGGACGTCAACTACTACGATGAGAAACTCGGACAGACCAACGCGCTGCCGTTCTCGGGCACGCCGATCGCGATCACCTCGCCAGTCAGCGGGGCGATCGCGACCTCCAGCGGCCGGCTGAATTTCGCCTCGACCCCGGCTACTCCATCGGCCTCGTTCTGGTCCGCACGGTGGTCCGGTTTCATCACGCCCACGACCTCCAGTTCGTATGCCTTTTCCGTAACCGCGACCAGCACCAACCATTGCGTCCGCGTCTGGATCAGCGGGGTCCGGGCGGCGGAGACGAACTTCACTGCGGGAGCATCGCTGCCATCGGCCGTGACCCTCACGGCAGGCCGCAGCTATCCGATAATCGTCGAATTCGCCAGTCTCGCTGCCGGAGCGCCTGGCAACGGTCCAACCCTGAAATGGCAGCCTGCCGGCGGTTCCCTCGTCACGGTGCCGGACACCGTGTTCAGCCCGCCGCTGACCGATGCTGCTTTCGCCACCTCGTCATTCAGCGCGGTCTACTGCCGCATCAACACGCCCCAGAGCATCGTCGGGCCTTTGGCGCAGAAGGTCGGCTTGATGGTCCGGCCGGATACGGTCGCAAGCCCGCTGCTCCAGGGCGGCAGTGCCTATGCCATGGCCGGATGGTCCCCGTCGCGCGGATTTTTCACCTAGCGCCGAGCAGTTCCCGTACAGCAGGCGCAGGTCACCAATGGATCGTTCTATATCGGAAGCGGTACAGCACCATCTGGTGTTGTGGACTCAACTGGGTTGACGAGCGACGATCCGCGGAGCTCTTCCACCGGTTGGAATCGGACTTCCTACCTGTACGAGCTTTTGCCCCGCCCTGCCGCTACGACCGCTGCAGCGACCTTCGCAACTGGTTCCAGCTCGACCGCGATCACTTGGTCGACGAGTCCGTCACCCTACACTGGAGGGATGTACAAGGATGTCGGTGGCGGCTACAGCCTCACCATCCTGGACTCCTTTGCTGTGGGTACCTATTCCGGTTCGAAGACCTGGACCCCCACCAAGACGCAGCAGATCACTCGTTCGCAGTATCAGTTCATTTATCTGAATGGTACACCGGCGAATTTCAGCAGTGCAGATAGTGGCAAGTACCTGGAAATATTTACGACCAATGCGGCATCCGGCATTCTTGCCGGTTGTGGTTCAACAGATTACATGGGTTATTCTCAGCCGTGGTCATACGTCGGGGCGCCATCGAGCTCTTCGACATCGGCGCTCAGCCCTTCTGGTGTAGGCACGTTATTAAACTCTCCTGCAGTTTCAAATTACCTCCGCAGAACTTGGACGGCGACATCCAATGGTGCCACCGTCAACGGCACCCCCGTCACCGCCTCCGTCACCTCCGGTTCGCCCAGCACCGTGTGGGCGGTCGGCGGGACATTGCGGGTGAACGATACCGGGACGATCCGCAATGCCACGGCGGCTGACATCGCCACTGTCACGGGTCTGTCGATATCGACGATCAAGCTGGCGTTGCCGACGATCACGACCCCGACGCTGACCTATCCTCCGGATGCGGCTGCCCCGGCACCAACCACGATCAACAATCCGACCGTTCCAGACGTCGGGAATAGCGGTGCGGGCCGGAGCTTCGCCGTCGTTCGCTCCAGTACGACCTATACGTTCGACCAGCATTCGCTGGTCACCACGTCGGCCACATTTCCGGCCGCCGCGCAGACGGAATACCTGCCTCGCGGTGCGACGTTCCCCGTCACCTGGCAGGGATCGGTTCCATGGCCGACCACCATCGGCCTGCGTCCGGATGTGTGGCTGACGAACAGCGCCACGTCGCCTACGATCATTAGCAATGCAGCGACGGTCCTCAGCGGGGCCACCGCCGTGACGGCCACCGGTTCGGTCACCGGTGGCACGGGGTACGTGATGAACGATGACGTCAAACCCACTGGTTGGAGCACGGCGGCCGAGGTCTGGCTCGGCATCGTGAAGTCGGGTTCGACCCTGACCTTCCGCTATTATGCCGGCGCTACCCGGCCGACCGGGCCCAGCGACTCCGGCTGGACGACCTTCGGCAATCCGATCGACATTTCCGCCTGGGGACCGTCGATCCTGGTCGGCCCGTGCGTGCAGTCGGGAAGTGTGGGCACCCCGACCACCGTCACCTTCACGGATCTCGAAGTGCGGACCAGCCAGGCGACGCCGAACGACATCATCAACTCCGTGGACTGGGACAATACCGCCGGCTCAGTGGATGACCTGACGAACTACCTCCTGAGCCAATACCAGGTCTTCTTCGGCACCCGCGAGATCACCGAGGACTTCTTCACCTGGCGCGATCCGGTCACCAAGGCTCGGCTCGCCGACGAGCAATGGATCTACAATCCCAGGGAATTCTGGAGCCAGCGCCGTTGGTGGGACCATACCACCGCCGCCGGGGCGCGGATCGAGAAGGATCCCTTCACCATTCCCCAGACGACCTTCACCAGCACGGCGATCCGTGAGCTGCTGAGCAAGACCACCCTGTTGACGGTGGATATGGCTGCGCTCCAGAGCTACCTCAAATCGCGGCAGCTGGGTGATGCGACTGCCGATCGGGTTCCTGGGATCGGTATGGGATCTGTCGCTGTCGCCAATCCCACTGCGACGCTCGCCTCGCAATTCAATGGGCTGATCTATGCCGTGAGGACCAATCGGTATCCATGGAACCCGAACAGCAACCCGAGACTCCCCTCGACGCTGACCGGCACCAATCCCTGGTCCCCGTCCCTGTCGACCGGCTTGTCGCCCCTGCCCAATTCAATCGCCTCGCCTGGGTCTAAGAACCCGTTGGTGGCGAATGGAGCCAAGGATGACACCACATCGCACGCCTTGAATGCCTGGGCACCGTCCGATCTGATGCTGGGCGGTGTGCACAAGCTGCAGCCGTATGTGCTGGCTGAGGCTCCGGCGTTTCCCCCCGAACTGTTCCATCACGGTGTGCGCCTGATAAATGCGGCGGACATCAATTGGGGATATCCCGCTGCCGTGCCAAGCGGGGCGAACGCGGCGGGAGGAGTGAATTGGGTGCATGCCACCGCTCCCGCATTCGGCACCTGCCGAATGTCCTTCGTCACTCCTAATCAGCTTTTCATCCAGGGTCCCCTGAACGTCGATCAGCACAGCGTCATCGTGCGCGGTGCCGCGGCATTCAAGCCAGCGCCTTTGGCGATCATGGGCGACTCAGTGACCATGTTGTCGGGAAACTGGAATGATTTCGCCTATCAGCAGCAGGGATTGACGGTGACCAACGTCAATGGCTCCACGGCCGTCGCCGGCTCTGGGACCCTGGCCTGTGCGACCTTCGGTGCGGGATCGTCTGCCTCGACCTATCAGGCCGGAATCGTGACCAATAATCAGCCGACCACGCAGGACCGTGTGCGGGAAGGCCAAGCGGCGCCATTCGTCGATACGATGCTCTTCCTCGAGAACTGGAGGAACATCCCGATGAACTACCTGGGCAGCCTGGTGGTCCTCGATTCGCGACGTTATACCCGCGCGTTCCTGCACGACTCGTACAAGGCCTATGGCACCACGCCGTTTGGCATCGCGGGCACGAGCGTCTCGGATCCGTGGCTCTCCGCCTTCGGGGCCAGCGCCCCGGATTGGATCGGCCAGGACCCGCCAATCTATGCGGAACCCACGCGCACCTATGCCTTCAACTACGATTTCCTGACGCCGGAAGGCACCCCGCCGTTCGTGCCGTTCGGCGTCAGTTCGACCGGCGCCGGCGGCTGGGCGCGGATCGTCCAGTGAGTCTGGCGACGCGGATCGTCGACGGTTAGCCGTTGGCGATCCGCGGGCGCCTGGATCCTGCTCCCATGCGGGTCCTGATCCTCGGATGCGGTACGGTGGGCATGGCGGTTGGCGCACGGCTGCTGGCCGAAGGTCATGCAGTCACCGGCGTGCGGCGGACGGCGGTCGAAGATCCGCCGTTCACCATCCATGCGGCCGATGCCGGAGAGCTGGCGATGCACGCGGCGCTGGGCTTCTTCGATGCGGTGCTGCTGGCGGCGAACCCGGGCATCCGCCGGGGTCGCGACAATGGCTTGGCGCGCATTGCGCGCATCGTCGCCCGCAACCATCGGATCGCGCGGGTGGTCTACACCGGGACGACGTCGCTCTATGAGGATGCTGGTGGCGCGGCGGTGGATGAGAATGGTGCGCTCGCCACGACTCCCGAGGCCCAGGCCCTGCGCGCGATCGAGAGGGAATTCCTCGAGCATCCGGATGCCCTCGTGCTGCGTGCCACGGCGCTGGTCGGTCCGACGCGGACCTTCACCACGAGCGCATCATGGCTTCCGGTGGAGAGGTCGTCGTGAAGGGTGACCTCGACCGTCCATTCTCGTATCTGCATGAGGAGGACCTTGCGGACCTCTGCATACGCGCCCTGGAGGGGGATCTCGGCACCGGCGTGCTCAACGCGGCAGCGGCTGAGGCATTGACCATGCGTGGGTATTACGAGCTGCTGGCCCGCCATGCAGGCATCGCAGTGCGATTGTCGTCGGACGGGACGCGGGTGCCCAGCCGCCGCATCGACGCGACACGGCTGCACCGCCTGGCGCCGGACGTCGTCTGGCGCGCTCCTGCGTGATCCCCGGCTCAGCGCTTGCGGCGGAAGACCGAAGTTGCGTGTTTCACCGTCTCGCCCGCCGGGGCCACCACCACCGCCTTGTAGAGTCCGCTCTTGCGCAGGCCCGCCACCGCCTTGGTGCCTTTGCGGAAGATGTCAGTCTTCACCACCTCTTCGCGTGCCTTCTCGATGCGCCTAAGATTGCCGCCTTTGAGCATCGCCTTGCGGAAGGTCCGGGTGACATGCTTGACCGCCGCCTGCTGGTGGACGGGTGATTTGTACAGAAGCCAGACCACGGCGGCGGCGAAGGTGCACAAGGCGGCGAGCACGACCTTCCATTCACCGCCACCTGCCAGTTCGGTCGGCAACGCACGTGGTGCGATGGATGCGGGACGGATCTTGGCGACCTCCGGCGTGTCAATGATCAGCAGGCCTCCGCGGGCCAGGGTGGCGATGGCGCCTCCGACATTGGCCAAGCCTTCTTCGGCCAAGCCGCGGATCGCGGCATCGGAGTGCCCGGCGAGCTGGGAGAGGAGTTCGGATCTCGCGCTGCGCGCACCGCTCACCATGAGGAGCTGATGCAGGGACAGCCGGATTTCCTGGGGATCACCGGCCGCGATGGCGGAGCGCATGCGCTCCAGCTGCGGTTCGACGATCTGCCGCTGCTTCTCCAACCCCGACCGCCAAGCTTCGGCGTCGGTGCCCAGATCGGAGCCGTGCAGGCGGACGAGCGAGGCATGGGCCATGGTGGCCACGGCCGGGAACTCCTTCTCCTGGAGGCGTTCCACCAGGAGATCGAGCCGCGCATCGTCACCGATGGCGGCTACCGCCGAGATCGCGGCCTGGGCAACCACGGGAGACGGTGATCCAAGCTCGCGTCGGATCATCGCCAGGTGTTCCTCCGAGGTCGGCCAGGAGCGGGCGACTGCGTCGATCGCAGCAGCCTGAACTCCCGGGTCCTGGTCGCGCAGGGGGGAGTCGAGCAGCCGTCCGATCGACGGTCCGGGCGCTCCCGCCAGGGAATTGAGCGTAGCGATGCGCTCGGCGCTGCCTCCGGTGCCCAGTGTACGTTCAATGGCGTCGATCCGCTCCGCGGAGAAAGGTGTGACCATCGCTTCGGCAGCCCGCATCGCCGTGGTGGCGAGAAGCAGCGGGGTGAGCAGAAACGTGCGGGGATGAATCAGGTGCGTCCCAGCGGATGCCGGCGGCGCGATCCCGCCATTCGGCCAGGCCTACGGGAAAGGATCGCCAGCCGACGATGACCAGCGAAGGTGGAAAGGGTATCTTGATGCTCGTCAGGGATTCATCGTAATGAAAAGAGAACGAACCGTTCACCTTGCCGAGATCGGCGGTGTCCTTGAACGAATCCGCAATCAGTGCGCCGAAGAAATCGAAGGTGCCATTGAGCATGAAGGTCGCATAGGGTGCGAAGATCACCCCGCCGAAGGTGGCTGAACCGTTGAGCTTGAAATCGATGGTCTGCTTGGTGTCCGGGTCTGGTATGCTGCCGTCGTACAGCGAGTAGAACTGAAACGATGATGGATTCCGATTGTTGCCGACCGAAATGTTTCCGTTGATGGTGGTCGAGCCGAGGGTGCTGTCGTAATTGTTCTGGAAGATCTGCACGGTCACGCCCGCCGGTATCGCCCAATCATGCTTAATCGCCACCGGCCCATCCACGTAGAGCTTTATGACCGCGCCGGGGGTGAAGGTGATCCCGTTGTTCGAACCCAGTGCCAAGGATGAGCAGCGGTAGGCGCCGGTCGCGAGCGGTCCCGCGGTTTGCAGCGGGCCGCCCCCGGAAGGCAGGCGGGCCGCCGTTCCCGGCGGGTTGTAAGTGAATGCAGGCAATGGCAGCGAGACATTCGGGCGGACATCCCCCGCGACATTCTCGGGCTTCTGCACCTCGATATTGCCTTCGGAAGCGAGGTCTCCCTTAGTGCCCTTGACCGTCGTCTCATAACCGACGGCTCCGCTGTTCGAATTCCAGCTGTCGGTATGGGCATTGCCCATGTACTGATAGCCCTTCTTGGCAAAGAGCGCTTGGCGGAACGAGGTCGATGGGAACGGTGTGAACAGCGCCTCGACCCGGCGACGGCGGTAGCGTTCGTTGTTGGTGACCGGGTTGATCGAGCCGTCGTCGTTGTACAGGGTCACCGGTCCGCTGACCGCACCGACCGCGGTCAACTGGTAGACGTCCTGGAGGGACGAGGTGCCGTAGATGGGGACCTGGACGGAACCGGCATATTTCCACCACGCACCAGGGCTCACCCCGTTCAATGGGTCGCTGCCTCCCGGATCCTTGCCGGCCGCGGTAGCGACTTCGGCGGTCAGCGTCACCGGCGGGCGGGGCTTCTGCAGCTCAAGCTGGCTGTCGAGGTCGGGCAGGTTCTGCAGCACGTTCAAGCCAAGATTGGCGGCGGATTCCGTGGCCACCGTCAAGCCCACCACGTCCTTCCTCCGTTCTCCCGAATTGAGCCCTCCGGTGGTGAGCTCGGTCAGGGACAGGGCAAGCCCGAGCAGCAGGATGATGAGGAAGGTCGCGACGATCAGCGCGGAGCCGGTGCGTGGGGAATTCATGATCGCTCAGTAGTTCTTGGTGGCGGTGCCGGTGATCCCGTCCTTGTCGCTGACGCTGGCGATCAGGGACAGGAGACCGCTCGGCCTGGATCCGGTGATCGAAAACTCATTGGCGGCGAGGGCATTGCTCCCGTTGCCGGCCTCGCTCGAGATCCACCCACGCTTGATCGTATACCCGGACTGGCTGATCGAGGTGGTGAAGCTCGCGAAATCGACCACCCGTCCGGTGGCGGGGGTGATGCTGCCGACCACCTTGAAATTGTTTCCCGATCCCTGGTTGGTTCCGAAGGAGATGCTCGGGGCTTGGGGCTTCGGTCCGATGATCACGCTGAGCTGTGCGGAGCTCGTTCCGACGGAATTGGTGGCGGATATGAGGAAGGTGTAGGTGCCTTCGGATGTGGGATTGCCGGACAGGCTACCGTTCTGGCCGTTGACCGACATCCAGGATGGTTGTCCGGAGGCTCCGAAGGAAAGGGGGTTGTTGCTCGCCGTGATGGTATAGGCGAAAGCGATACCGACATTGCCCTGGGCCGTGAGCACGCTGGTGATGGTGGGAAGGGGCTGGGGTTCGATGGTGATGCTGATGGTGGCCGACCCGGTGCCGGAGCCGTTGGTGGCGGAGGCATCGATGTACCAGCTTCCGGAAGCGGAGGGGGTTCCAGTGATGATGCCGGTCGCACCCGGGCCGCTCAGCCAGGCAGGCATCCCGGTGGCCGCATACGCGGTCGGGCTCTCCGTCGCCTGGATCTGATAGGTCAGGGCGGCACCGACGGTGCCCGTGAGCACGGCAGGAGTCACCACCGGGATCGGGGTCTGGACAAGCAGCGACAGCGAGCCGTAGCCGGTGCCCGCGGCATTAGCCGCTGCCAGCTGGATGGTGCTGCTCGAGGCGCTGGTCGCGGTGCCGCTGATGAGCCCGGTGGCGGTGTTGAGCGACAGGCCGGCGGGCAGGGAGGAGCAGGCATAGGCCGTCGGGTAATTGCTGGCGAGGATCTGCACCGCGAAGGGGCGTCCGATGACTGCCACCGCGTTCGCCGGGCCGCTGACGACCGGTTTCGCCAGCATGGTCGCGGTGACCGCGATGGTCAGTGTGCGGCTGCCTGTGCCATTGGCGTTAGTCGCGGACAGCGTGACGCCAAAGACTCCCGTCGTGGTCGCCGTTCCGCTGATAAGGCCGGTTGTCGTATTGATCGTCAGGCCGGTGGGCAGCGGGGCGGCGGCAAACGAGAGCGGATTGTTGGTCGCCGTGACCTGGTAGGTGAATGCGGTATTCACCAGCGGATTGGCGTTGCTGGGCGAGGTGATCTCCGGGATGGGACCGCCGATCGCGAGGCTCAGCACCCGGCTGTCCGACCCGGCGGCATTCGTCGCGCTCATGGTCAGCGAATAGGTGCCGGTGGTCGTCGGCGTCCCCTGGAGGATGCCGGTGTGGTAGTCGAAGCTCAGGCCCGCGGGGGGGCTGCTGAGCGAGTAGGAGGTCGGATAGTTGGAAGCGGAGAGATCGTACCGGAACGCGGTCCCGATGTTGGCTTTCGCAATGGTCGGGCTGGTGATGACCGGGGGCAGCACGCCGAACTGCTCGAACATGGTCGAGCGCAGGAACACGGCCGAGGATGCGGCTGACATCGACGGGATGGCGGAGCCCGAGCTGGAATGCGGCTTCTCGTTCTCAGGGGCCACGGCGGCGAAAACCTGCAGCCGATTGCCGACCACGGTGGTCGAGCCGTCGAACAGCTGTGATATCTCGAATCCCTTATGCGGGGTGGTCGATCCCACCGGGGTGTATGCCCAGGCCAAGCGGTCGCAGATGGTGGACTCGCGCTGGATGGTGCCGGTGGTGATGCCGTTGTCATCGAGCTGGTAGACCGTCCGCGTGAGCACGCCATGCTCGGGATTTTCCTTGTCACGATAGAAATGCAGGACGACGCCGCGGTCGTACTTGACCAGCCGAGCCATCGATGTCACCGAACCGGCGACGTTGGCGAACCCGGTGCAGGCCTTGAAGCTGTAGAAGTCGCCGCTGCCGGTGCTCGTGTACCAGTTCGGCCCGTGGTCGACATCGATGTAGATGCGGTTGATGTCCGCATAGCGCAGTTCCTGGATCACGTCCTGCACGATGCGGTTGGCCTGCTCATCGCTGTCCGCGTGGCTGGCGACGGTGTCGCGCATGGCCATCCCGCCGGTGAGCGCCTGGGTGGTGATGACCAGGATCGTCGCCAGGATCGCCACGGCGGTCATGATCTCGAGCAGGGTTGAGCCGAGTGCACGCATGATCGCCACCTCAGGAGCGGGGGACATGATGGAAATGCAGTTCGATATGGTCGGGGCCCGAGGCATCCTCCCAGGCGACACGGAAGCGCAGGCAGGTCCGCACGCTCGCCCCGCTGATCCGTGATACGCGCGTCACGGCGCCCGCCTCGCGGAGACCCGGGCCACCTGCCGGATTCCGTTCAGGTTCGAGACCGGCCACGGCGAACGGGATGCTGTCGCTCGAAGCGAACTGCTGATCGAGGGCATTCATGTCGAGCGCCTGGAAGATCTCGACCTGGCTCTGGATCGCGGCCAGCGCCCGGTTGCGCTTGTCGGTCCGGATACGGGTGGAGTTGGAGGCTCCCATGGCGCTGAAGACGGTGGTCAGGCCCATGCCCAGGAGGACCGTGACGGCCATCACCTCGATGAGCGACATTCCGGAACGGTGTGGACGGGTCATGGGGTGAATCATTGCAATCCCCGTGCCGCAACGCTTGCATCACTTCG
>Ga0170475_111572223_pt1 | contig 15354 bp, 1 predicted proteins | sample Soicark_Litter_5_FD_111474 | JGI IMG/M metagenome (GOLD analysis project Ga0170475, IMG submission 111474) | Avena fatua rhizosphere microbial communities from Hopland, California, USA. Combined Assembly of 48 SPs | reverse complement strand
CAAGATGGCTGTCTTTATATGTGTACGAAGAATTTCATAAAACACACTTATTTTTGTCCGATTTCTTGTTGTATGAAGACAAATTGAATTTAACTATTGAATCAGAAATAACGTTTTAAGCTTCCCTTTGACTGTTTCTGAGGGTCTTGGGTAAGTTGTGACCGTGTGTTGTTGGAGTACGGAGCAAGGCTAACACGGTGTGCTTGGATCAGAGCAGTGCACGGCTAACAAATGAAGATCGATAGGAGCAAGTTGAAGAAGAGCAACTTTGATGTGCCTCACAAGTGCAAAGTGCTCATAGAGAAAATTAAAGCATGCTCAACACCTGATGAATTGTACGAGGAACTGAAGCAGATACAGACGTGGGTGTATGGCAAGTGTGAGCTGCTGAACTGGGCTGATGTCCTGGACAAGCTTGACGAGGTGCTGGAGCGTTGCTGTTGCTTCAGCACCACCAGCACCACATCACCTTCAGACTCTGATGTGAGCACGAATGAGTGGGCCCTGCCGTGTGATCAGCCAGGGCATGAAAAGGATCGACAGCTGCTGCTGGTCGTCCTTCAGTTCTCTGCGCTACTCATTGAGCACAGCTTCACCAGACATCTGTACAGCTCCATGGAACATCTCACCACCCTCCTTTCATCCAGTGATATGACTGTAGTGTTGGCAGTCATTGATGTCCTATATGTATTCAGTAAACGATCAAACTTTATCACTAGACTTGGCGCGGACAAGAAGCAGGCTCTTATTCTACGCCTCCTTTACTTGGCAGAGTCGTGGGGAGGAAAAGAGAATGGCTTTGGACTGGCAGTGTGCTGCCAAGATCTTCCACAAGCCTCATACCCTGCCAGTGCCACAACGTTACACTTTGAATATTACGAAGAACCAGACGTCAGCTCAGACTCTACTAAAAAGAAATCGTCGTCGGCACATGTGATGTGTCACATTCATGTTTCTCACATGGATCAGTCACCGCTGAGCATTGCACAACACATGCACAACTTCACGTCAAAGTCTTCTATTCCTAAAGACAAACAGATGCAGTTGTTCACACATGTACGTCTTGCCAAGTCATTCAGTAACTACAAACAGAGACTGCAGTGTGTACAGGCTAGACTACAGGCTATCTCTACTCTAGTGTATTCTAACGGAGCACATGAGTATCTCAACACAATACTGTACAGTGGATTTGTTGAGGAACTGGTCGACGTGCTGGAACTGAAAGATCGTGGTCTAACAGACATTAAGGCGACAACACTGAGGACATTGACTGCTGTCGTTCATCTCGACCGCAATCCCAAACTTAGTAACATCATAGATGCGACAGGCGCATCTCTGTACCACGGCTTTCTGCCTGTTCTAATGCGCACATGCATACAACACATGACAGATCCAGAGTTAGAGCCGTTCCCTCAGATTCTTACCACGGCTCTGTTCTCCTTTCTGTATCACCTGGCCAGCTATGAAAACGGAGGAGAGGCCCTGGTGTCGTGTGGTATCATGGAGTCACTGCTGAGAGTCATCAGCTGGATAGATGACAGCGGCTCTCAAGACTACATCACGTTTGTCACGCGTGCCGTCAGAGTCGTTGATCTCATAACAAACTTGGACATGCAATCGTTTCAGGCACAGGGCGGCATGACGGCCTTTATTAACAGACTTGAGCATGAAGTCGACATATGTCGCAAGGAGCAGCCGTATGTCATCCGACCAAGACATTCACAAGCCTCTGGCTCTTCCACGTCTGCTGCAGGCATAGACTCTCAAGCGATGTCACCTGGTGGCAATGCCACTCCCGGTGGCACGGAGTCGGCTCCTCGTGATCTCAGCTCCATGAGTTTGGCAGAGATGAGGTTTCCGTCGTTTGACGAGTTGAACACTACGGAGTCTGCCATGCATTCGTCCTCTACTACGCTGCATGCATCAACGACTCAAGCCAGCGGGGCATCAACTAGTGCTGAGTTGATCACTGAGAAGGGTTCTGCTGAACCTGCTGCTACTGAAGAGTTTCCTGTTAAAGGCAGTGTTCAGTGTTTTCCACAGCGTGCTGCACTCCTCAAGTCCATGCTGAACTTTCTCAAGAAGGCCATTCCAGACCCTGCTTTCTCTGATAGCATTCGACACTTGATGGACGGTGCCCTGCCACGTCTATTAAAGCACATAATCAGCAACGCAGAGTACTATGGCCCGTCTCTCTTCCTACTGGCCACAGACCTCGTCACAGTCTATGTGTTCCAGGAGCCATCTATGCTGTCATCCCTTCAGACTAATGGACTCACTGACGTCGTTCTGCAGGCTCTGCTTGTCAAGGACGTGCCTGCCACAAAGGAAGTGTTGTCGTCCCTGCCGAACGTCTTCAGTGCCCTCTGTCTAAACGCACGAGGTCTGGAGGCGTTCGTCGCATGTCGACCTTTTGATCGTCTCTTCAAGGTCCTCCTCTCCCCAGACTACCTGCCGGCCATGAGGAGACGCAGGAGCTCTGATCCTCCAGGTGACACAGCAAGCAGTCTGGGCAGTGCCATGGATGAACTGATGAGACATCAGCCGTCCCTCAGGACTGAGGCTACCAAGGCCATCATTAAGCTGTTGGAGGAAGTCTGTTCACTGGGTCGTGACCCCGGCTGTGTGTGCCAGAAGCCTGCTTCAAAGGCTGACGGTACACCACTACTGTCCAATCCTAGTGCTCACAGCAGTGCCAACAACAGCGGCGTGTCGTCTGATGATGACGATGATGACGACGATGTGGCGAGCACTCACAGTGGCACTGTGGGCAAACAGATGCCACTAGCGACGACAGTCAATGCACCGGCTGGCTCTGAACAATTACCAAACAAAGAGAAAACTCCAGTACCACTGATGGACTACGTACTAAATGTGATGAAGTTTGTTGAAGCAATTCTAAGTAACAACACAACAGATGATCACTGTAGAGAGTTTGTCAGTCTGAAGGGTCTCATCCCTCTCCTAGACATCCTGGGTCTGCCCAACCTTCCACTAGACTTCCCTTCTTCTCCTTCTTGTCAGGCTGTCGCCAGCGTCTGCAAGGCTATTCTGACTCTCTCCCGTGAGCCTCAGGTGTTAAAGCAAGGCCTGCTTCATCTCAACGAGCTTCTGCAGAGCCTGGAGCCTCTCAATCGGTTCCTTGAGGCCCCTGGTGGCTCTGTGCTGCTGAGGGAGCTGGCCAATGCCCAGCAGGTGCCTGACCTCAATCAATCAGTGCAGGGCATGCCTCTACTACAAGGCCTGTCTGCTGTCCACTCGTGTGTCACCGTCTTTGCTTACATCTGTAAAGTGGGACAGAGCGACGTGAGAAGCATGTCCATTAATCACTGGGGCTCAGAGCTAGGCATGCAGGTGCTTAAGAACCTGTCACGTCTCTACACATCTCTTGTCTGGGAGAGCTCAGTGCTCATAGCGATGTGTAGTGAGAACGTTCTGCCGGCAGACTGTGAGTTTGGACTGGCAGACATCAACAAGGTAATGCAGAGAGACACAAAGACATCCAAGACGACCAGCACACTACAGACAAGCACAGAGAGAGAGTCTGGTGCAAGCGGTGCACGACTACTCGATGGTGAACTTGAGACAATGCTTGCGCGCAGTGAGCTAGGCAGTGCAAGCAATGATGGCATGACGTCCGCCATGCAGTCGCTCTCAACGTCAGAGACGGGTGGAAGTGCTGGAGCGGGGATTACGACGGCGCCGGCTGGAGCCGTTCCCATGGAGACGGATGATTTGATGGGAGGTGTGGGCGGGTGTAGTAGTGGAGTGGGGAAAGAGTCGAGTGATCACAGCAGATACGGAAAGGTGAGCCAGGCTCGTATAAAACAAATCAAGCCACTCCTCACTGCCTCATCACGGCTTGGTCGTTCCCTTGCTGAGCTCTTTGGTCTCCTGGCAAAGCTCAGCGTCGGCTCACCCACAAGACAGCGCCGTGCCCAGCAGCTTGCGCCGGCCATCACCATGCCAACGCCAGCGGCTAGGTCCATAGGGACAGCGCTGTCAATGCTGCTCACTCGCGGCCTGTCTTGGACCCCACCGGACTACTGTCCTCTACAGAAACTGAGGTTAACGTTTCTCGTGTGCTCCGTTGGCTTCACATCGCCGATGTTGTTTGATGAGAAGAAGCAGCCGTATCATCTTATGTTGCAGAAGTTTGTTGCAGCTGGGGGCCAAGATGCACTCTTTGAGGCCTTTCGCTGGGTCTTGTCTCAGGGTGGTACTGTTCCACTTGATGAGGGTCTGGAGCACCCTAATCTTCCAGATGGCTCTGGTGAGTTTCTCGACGCCTGGTTGCTGCTCGTTGAGAAGATGTCAAACCCTCGCAGCATCCTTGACTCCCCGTATGCCCTCCCAGCCAAGTCACCCATCTCTGGCATCACCCCACTCAACATAACAGCCTATCTCATCAACATGCAGAAGATGGCATTCAATGCAGTGATGTACTTGTGGAACAAGAAGCCATTAAAGATCTACGGAGGTCGTATGTCAGAATCATTACTCAACATTCTCTGTCACATCATCAACTGTGAGGCCGTCATTAAGGAGAAGTTGGACAAGGAGCGTGAGGCAGCCAGACCAGTGGGTGAGACAATGCCTAGCACATTTGGAGCTACAGCCGCCGCCCAGTCTCCAGGTGTCGCAGCCTCTGCGCCCTCAACCAGTGCCACACCGGGTGTAGCCACTCCCGCCGCAGCAGCAAGCACTCCGGCTGCCACTCCGACTGATGGAGCGGCGACTCCGAATCAAGACGAGCCGGAGCTTAACCAGGATCACTTGAGACAGTTGATGGACATGGGTTTCTCTCGTGAGCACTGTACAGAAGCACTACTGTGTTCTAATGGTGTAGAACAAGCAACTGAGTACTGTCTCACTCATCCACCTCCAATGCCTACCAATCTACAACAGATGGTGCTTGGGATGGATGTAGAGTCAGATGAAGATCAAATGATGAGAGCCATTGCGATGTCTCTTGGAGAGAACATGCTTACTGGGGAGGAGGGGCAGAAGACAACAGCTGAGGGAGTCAAGAAGGACCCAACTGCTGAGGAAGAAGAGGAGAGAAAGAGACAGGAGATGCCACTTGAGAAGGAAGTGATAGACCGGTTCACTGAGACCCTTATGCCAGGCTGTATGAATCTACTCGACACTCTGCCAGAGTCTGTCTACAGAGTCTGTGAACTCATCGTTGTCTTGACGACACGTAATGGTCGTCAATGGAGACTAGAAGTGCTCGTCTCCTTGGTTACAGAGATTGCAGACCTTTGTTTGTATCTGATGGAGGAGGCGTCTCCCATGACGACGGGTGACACTCGCACAGTGGTCCAGTGGGCCAATCAGTTGTCCACGGTCCCTGAGGCAGCCAAGCTTGCTGTCAGGCTACATCTGCTCAGTCTACTCTTTGAGGAGATGAAGATACCGTGTGCTAAGAGCATAGAGACGTCAGGAGTAATTGACCTGCTGGTACGTCTGCTGGACGCCACTCAGCAGTGCCTCAGTGCAGCCAAGGATGCTACTACTCCCAGATGGATGGCCCCTCTGTTGCTGCTGATAGACCTCTATGAGAGAACGTCTTTTGTGTCTATGAGGAAAGCTCAGCTCGACTCTCTACTGGGTAAGAATCGTGTGTGGCGCTGGTTTGATGACCGCATGGGGCGCTGGAGCAACTACGGGGCGAGCAATAATAAGACAATAGATGATGCATACAGGGCGGGGAAACAGTCTGTCAGATTCACAGCTGGAAGGAGAAGATATCTGGTTCAGTTTGGTACCATGATACAGATAAACGAAGACACAGGTAACAGACGACCGATAATGTTATCCTTGCCAGACAAAGAGCCCCCAGCTGTAGCCGCTAAGAAGCCTGAGGACTCCTCTAAGCCACTGCTTCTGACAGGAGGAGCTGAGGCTAAACCTGCTGCTGTAGAGGCAGTGCCTGCCACGGATAAAGATAGCGACACCGCTAAAGATCAACATCATGAAACCGTGATGGAGACCGAAAGCACTGCTACGATGAAGACAGACGATACAGCCAGCACTGTGACTGCAGCAACTAGTGCAGCAGCTGCTGCAGACCCTGCTGACCTGACTGCTGACCCAGCCCTCGGCACAGCTGGGCTACAGCTGGCCACTGTTAAGGGACTGGCCTATGAACAGTCAGCCAGTCTAATAAGAACCTCGGTGACACTGATAAGTATCCCAGTCGACCCTGACACTCTCCACGCCGTTATGCGACTCCTACTGCGACTCTTGCGCCGACACGAGTTCGCACAGATCTTTGCGCAGGCTGGCGGCACAAGACTGTTACTGGAGTTGAACCAGTCGTGCGGGTTCCAGGGATTCTTCTCTCTGGCGGCTCTCATTGTGCGTCATGTCATGGAGGACGATGTGGCTCTGCAGTGCATGATGGAGAAGGTCGTAAGGACGGCTACTTTGGGTTCAGGATCTAACATGTGTGGCGTGGCACCAGGCAGCAACGGCTCTAAGGAGTTGCACTATGTGCTACGTGTACTAGGACCCGCAGCGTGTCGCAATCCTGAAGTGTTCAGTAAGGTCACCGAGTCGATCCTTCGCATTGTTGTTGTCCCTCCTAAGAGAGATGAGGATGAAGCACATATTCTCAGTCCCTCGTCCCCTCAGCAAGTGAAATGTATCAACAAGCTTGCGTACAGCACAGCGCAGACAATGAGTGAGTCATCTCAGGAAGTCATCGCTGATCTGCTCAACGCACTCGTCGTCAAGTATAACTGGAAGTCTGACGATGTAGCCGTGTCAGAGACGAAGGCCCCCCAGACCCTCGCTGAGGCCATACAAGATGTAGTGAGCGAGGTTGCCAGACAGGACATACAACAGCAGCATCCCATCCTCAGACATGTCAACCTGGCAGCAGCTGCTAACATCACCCAGGCCACTACAGCTTCTGGGCCAGCTGCTACAGCTGTTGGACCAGCTGCTGTGTCTGCTGGGCCACAGCAGCAGACTGGAGTGACTGATGTGACGCCTGCTGTACAAGGAGCTGAGACTGTTGGTGCAGCTGCTACGACTGACAGCACTCAGGAGTTGAAGCCAGGACCTGTGGATGACAATACAAAGAAACACCAGGCAAGGCCACTCATGCCCAAGTCATCTGTACTGCGCCTGCTCTCGGAGCTCGTCAAGTCATACGGCAATTGTGCCGCAGTCATTGCTAATTACACATACCATGCTGGACAGAGCGAACTCGTCAGCGAGGACTGCAATGCTCTACACTTTATCCTGGACCACCTCCTGCCTCAGAACCAGGAGCCGTGTGACAAGGACGCTGCCGCCCTCTCTCGTGTCCTCCTGGCCAGCATAGCGGCCTGTAATCACACCCCAGACGCCCAGACCATGCTGGTGACTCAGATCAAGGCCGCCCTGCTCAGGGCTCTCACTATGCCTGAGAGCACTGAGAAGCATGCCCGCCTGCAGGCACTGGCCTCCATCATGAGCACTATCATAGAGGCATGCCCTGTGCCTGGTCAGATGCAGAATCAGGTGTTCAAGGGTCAGCAGCAGAACGTAATGAACAACATAGTCAAGATCTTACTAAAGAAAGGTCTTGTCAGTGACCTTGCCAGGATACCACACAGCCTGGACCTCTCCAGCCCCAGCATGGCAACAACAATCAACTGTGCTCTCAAGCCTCTCGAGACTCTCTCACGCATCGTCAACCAACCCCAGACAGTCGCCGCCCAGTCGCGCATCACCAAGCAGCGCAACAGCACCGGGGCTGCTGTGGTGGGTACAGGGGGCAGTGGAGCAGCAACAGGGGGTCAGTCAGTGGGGGGTAGTGATGCGCTAGGGGTGCAGTCGAGAGCCGAAGATGAGAATGCAGCCAATCAGCAGCAGATGGATGACCTTGTGCAGGACGGTCATGTGGAGGCAGAGGATGAAGGATACACTCTGGATGACATGTCCCACTCTCTGCTGGACCATGATGATGGCCTGGAGGTGGGAGAACCTCTCTCACCCTCAGACCACGACCTTCTCGCTCAGGATGAGCATGACCTAGATACAGTTCTTGATACATTGCTGGAGAGAGAACCAGGTCAACAGTCAGAGGTCGACATGTTGGGAGACATCATATCTATGAGTGTAGATAACCCAGTGGTGCGTGGAGGTGATAGGCATCACGGTGGCTCTGGAGGAGGAGGAGCAGGCTCGGGTCAGACCGTGGAGATTGATGTGGAAGTGACTGGGGAAGATGATCATCATGACTCTCAGATGATAACACAGGACATCTCTGATGATGACGATGATGATGATGATGATGCTATCGCTGGACAGGATCGTGATGCACAGCACTCAGACGGAGAGGTAGAGGATGAGCGAGACGATGAAGAGGATGATGAAGAAGATGAAGAGGAGGGCGCAGGGGAGGAGCCTGAGGATGATGATGATGCAGACGATGATGAAGATGATGACGACGATGAGGGATCAGACATGGACGCTGATGACGATGACTTTCTCACAATGGACAATGATGACTTCTACCGTCTTGACGCCGACAGTGACGACAGACTTGGACACTGGGAAGAAATCCTGCCGTCCGCAGGTGGATTGTTGGGAGATCACGCATCACATGTACGCTCTTATCAGTTGCCAATCACGCTACATGACACTGATAACGGCACTGACCTTGCTGGTCCTGTTATCCCTCCCGCACCCAGCAGTGTAACGGCTGCCCACCCTCTTCTTGTGCGCCATGCTGAAGCAGCGCACGGATTTACCGGCGCAGCAGCAGCGGCTGCACGCGTGCATCGCACTGGACGACCGCGCAACACGTACCGGTACAACCCCAACACACAGACCCTGCACGTACAGTATGCGCGCACACGGCATCAGAACCCGCCTGCCATACTTCAGAGACTCCTCGGTGCGAATGCTGCGGCCGATGTGCTACAGTTGAGCAACAGCTTGGTGCACGGTGGTGCAGGCACGACACGTGTGCACCTGGTGTCAGAGGATGAGCTGAGGGTGATGACACGAGGTGTTGGGGGTGCCGCTGAGGACGCCATGTTTGACGACTTCTTTCACAATGATACACTGACAGAGAGTGATACTAATGGGTCTGGAGTACTTGGCAGTATACCGACTGCATTGTGTAGATGGACAGAAGAGGCGAAAGTACTTGATGGGGACAGTATGCATGACTGTGTCACAGTTATAAAGGGTCCAATCATAGAGGAGCTAGAGAAGCACAGGGATGCAGAGTTGGCTGAGCTGAGAGAGAAGAGACAGAAGGCTGCTGATGAAGCTGCTGCCAAGAAGAAGAAAGAAGATGCTTCAAAGGAAACAACAAAGGATCCAAAGACGAGTGACGTAGAGATGAGTGTGGCAGATGCAGTGCAGCAGGCAGAGAGAGCCACTGCCTCTACAGTGGCTGAGAACTGTTCAAGGACTGCTGCAGAGCTGATAGAGGCCATAGTGGCCTATCAGACCAGCAGTGCAGCAGCGTCAGGCACAAGCACAACGGCTACTGATGTCTCTGCTCCTGCCCAGCAAGGTGCTGCTAGCATACCCATGGACCTCATCACTCCCACCTCAGATGCGTCAGATCACCCCATACCACTCGACCTCATTCAGGTCACACCGACCGTCTCTGACCCGCCTAGTGGTCTCATTTCTGAGGGGCATGTGTCGCTGGGTCAACTGCTCTCTGAACCAACTACTTCTTCACAGGATAGGCTTGCTGAGCAGGGTTCAGTCGTCTCTGGGACAAGTGCTGTGGCTGGCACAGGAGTAGACAGTGGTAGAAGCGTTGGAGCTAGTGGAGTGGCCAGTGTTGGTGATGATGCAGCTGCAGATAGATCAGACACATCACTTGAGAACATATCGTTTGTTCTCTCTGATTCTCTCACTCCCATTGTAGAACACAACAGCAGCAGTAGCTTTAATGACTCTGCTTCCATTCTCACTTCTGGTGAGAGTTTTTACACGGCCACACCATTGCTTCCATCCTCACCCGGTAACATTAGCGGTAGCAGTGAACCGCAGCCTTTGACTACAGACATGAATGTAGTGACCAGTTCTCCCTCCACTGTGGCGCCTCTGACGACAGGATCGACAGACAGCGGAGGAATAACAGCTACAGCTGGTCAGCAGGCTGTCTCCAGCAGCAGCAGTAGTAGTAGCAGCAGTGGTAGTGAGGCAGCAGCTGGTTCATCTACATCATCATCAGGACAAGGTGCAATAGCCAGTGCCAGGCCGGCTAACATGTTTGGAGATGTAGAGCTGCCGGAGGGTGTGGATCCATCTTTCCTCGCTGCCCTTCCAGACAACATCCGACAGGAAGTGATCGCCGAACAGCTGCGTCTACAGCGCATACAGCAGAGGGTTCAGCAGCAGCAGCAGGAGGCGCAGTCCCTCGGGGTGACAGAGGTCAATCCTGAGTTCCTGGCCGCCCTGCCGCCTAACATACAGGAAGAGGTTCTTGCACAGCAGCGCGCAGAGCAATCGCGCCTCGCTGTGCCCCAGTCAAGCGCCGACCCTGATGCGCCAACCGACCCGGCAAGCTTCATCCAGTCCCTCCCCTCCAACCTGCGCCAGCAAGTGCTTGCCGACCTTGATGACACGATGGTTGCCGTGCTGCCGGCCGACCTGGCGGCGGAGGCAAGTGTGCTGAGAAGAGAGCTGGAGGAGAGACATCGCAGGATCATGCAGGAGAGATTGTTTGCTCAAGGTGCGGGATTGCTCAGCGGCATTCTGCGACATTCTGGATTATCAAATAGAGCGCCAACAAATCGATACGCTCTCCGCGGCACCGGAGGACGCAGCGGCCCAGGATCCTCTCACTGGAACTGGACAACGTCTCGCACTTCAGCCGCTGCAGCCGCAGCAGCAGTCGCAGCAGCCACCGCCGCAAACACTGTGCGTCTGAGAGGACGTCATTTACTTGACTACGAGGGGCTGACATGTCTTCTTGTTCTCCTGTTTGTTGACGAGCCTAAACTGAACACCGGTCGGCTGCACCGAGTTCTGAGAAACCTGTGCTACCATGCGCAGACACGTGCCTGGGTGATAAGCACGCTGCTGAGCGTGCTGCGACGTCTCAGCGCGCCGTGCGGTACCACAACACCAGCCATCTGCGCCGACAACAAGTCGATCAAGAGAAAGCTGCACGACGACGGCGCTGCGACGGACTTTGATCAGCAGACAGATGCCGAGACGCCGTCATGGTTGAACATCTACTTGTGTGCAGCGCTTGGAGCGCAGGCCAACGTGTTTCACATGCACCGCAGCAGTGCGACGGCGCGACGAGGTCACAGCGCGACGCGTCTGGGCGGCGCGACGACCGGCACGCACATATCGATACACCCGCAGGCGTCGCCCCTCATCTGTCGTCACATCCTAGATGCGCTGATCTCGCTGGCGAAGAGTTTCCCCGGACAGTTTCTGCCGCAGAGCGGAGTGCAGAGCAGGCTTGAGGAGCACGATGAGAACGTTGTGGTGAATGAGGATGAGAGGTCCAGGGGAGGCATGACACCACGAGGCACTCCGCTGAGTCCTATTGCAAACATTGGACAGGGTCTGGCCAGTAATCTTGCGGCTGTTGGATCATGCGCCGCTGGAGCTGGACCAGGTGCCATCGCAAAGGTAGAACCTGGCGTTGCCGGGGGACCCACGGCCTCGGCCTCGCGATCTATGTCTGACTTCTGGGAGCTGCTGGTGAGACTCGACAACATGGTGGGTGGTAAGAAGGGCGCAGGCAGCGGAAAGAGTCTCCCGAGGGTGTCGTCTGGCATGCAGGGGATTGAGGGCGGACAGCTGGCGACAACGTATGAAAGTTCACCCCTCGGTCAGCTTATGCTGATGTTGGCGCATCCCGTCGTGCGTAACAGTCAGCTGTTGACTGACCGGCTGCTGCGTCTTCTGGGGCTCGTGTCCCTCGGAGTTACACAAGAAGGGGATGCGACGGCAGTGGGGGAGACTGCGGCAGAGGCAGCTGCTGCCACTTCTGATACGACTTCTGCAGCAACAACGACGTCTGCGACGACTACGACGGCTATTGTGGGTAGCAGTGCTGCAGGTACAGGAGAGATAACAGCAGATAATGCTGGAGCTGGGGCTGTTGCTGACACTGCGACAGGCTTTCAAGCAACAGCATTCTCCACGCCATTGCCTGGCAGACCAACAGAGAGACCTTCAGTTCCCTTTAGTTCAGTCAGACCAGACACCGCGGGGGGCAACCAAGGTGCAACTCTGGAGACACAGCTTCAGCTGGCCGTTGAAGTGTTGATATCCAAGTGGTGCAGTGAGGAGGGTCTAGAGGACGCCACTAATCTCCTCTTACAGCTGTCCAAGTGTAGCGGACCTATGAGAGAGACTGTGCTGAAAATGTTGCTGTCTGGAGCGCGTCAACTTGGACTGGCTGTCTGTCAACATATCAGAGCTTTGTTAAAAGAATTACAAGACCTTGAGCAGAAGGACATGGTGGGTCTAGCAAGCACAAGTGAGGAGGGAATAGATGATAACAATGGAGCAAGTCTTTCTCTACATAAGGGTCTACTGGCTGACAGGTTTGGCGGTGGCACAGTGGTGGTAAACGCCCCTGCGAAGTTGAAAGGTCACGTGGGTCGTGAGCTACAGCTTGCGTCCATGCAGCAGCTGACCAGCAAGTCATCCAGTCAACAGTTCCTGCTCAGAGTTCTCAAGGTCGTCATACAGTTGAGGGAGGCTGCACGCGCTGCTGCTAAGAGAACTGCTGCTGCTGCTGCAGCTGCTAATAGACCGCAGGGCACTACAGTGCCAACCACTAGCAGCCAGTCTGCGTCAGGCCTTGGGGCTGCAGCTCCTGCCACCACACAGCCTTTAGGGGAGTCTACCAGTCAGGCAAGCAGTGAGGGAGGAGTCTCACAGGCTGCGAGCAATCAGAGTGCAGCAGAGTTAGCGGTGGGTGGTGCTTCAGTGAGTAGCCCCACCTCTGTGGAAACAGTCGGCTCACCAATGGATGTGGATACATCACAAGCCGGCGGTGCAACAGCAGTCGTTGCCGGCCCCTCTAAGGAAGACACTGCCATGCCGGTGGCCCCCGTAGAAGAGCCAGTAGCCCTGCCCCGGCTCAGTGATGAGGTGTGCCTGGATGAGCTGTGGGACGCGCTGGGGGAGTGCCTCACTGAGCTGGCACGCATGTCAGACAACCACGCCGTGCTCGTCCTACAGCCGGCCGTCGAGGCTTTCTTCCTTGTGCACGCCGGAGAGAAAGATAAGAAAGAAGAGAGAAGTGCACAACAGCAACAACAACAACAACAACAGCGTAGAGGAGATGACACCACAATGTCATCCAACGCAGTGCAACACGTCATCACAGCCCCCATGTCACCCGCCATGCCCAGTGACACCAGTGACAGGCCAGCCCTACATCACCAGGACTCCATGATGTCAAGTGTCAGCATGACGGGCAGTGTCGCGGTGCCACCGGACACTCAGAAGTTTGTCAACTTTGCAGAGACGCACCGCATGGTGCTCAACCAGATCCTGCGCCAGTCCACCACGCCGCTCTCTGACGGTCCCTTCTCTGTCCTCGTCGACTACACCAAGGTCCTCGACTTTGACGTCAAGCGACGTTACTTCCGTCAGGAGCTTGAGCGAATGGACGAGAGAGTGCGACGAGAAGACGTCGCCGTGCACATACGGCGTGACAACGTCTTTGAAGACTCCTTCCGTGAGCTGCACCGGCGCACAGCCGACGAGTGGAAGCACAGGTTCTACATCGTCTTTGAAGGTGAGGAGGGTCAAGACGCCGGGGGTCTTCTTCGTGAGTGGTACATCATCATCTCGCGAGAGATCTTCAACCCAATGTACGCCCTCTTCTGTACGTCCCCTGGTGACCGTGTGACCTACACAATCAATCAATCCTCGCACTGCAACTCTAACCACCTCAGCTACTTCAAGTTTGTGGGGCGCATCATCGCGAAGGCCGTCTATGACAATAAACTGCTCGAGTGCTACTTCACACGCTCCTTCTACAAGCATATACTGGGAGTGCTTGTTAAATACACTGATATGGAGAGTGAGGACTATGCATTCTATCAGGGCCTTGTCTTTCTGCTGGAGAACAACATTGAAGATCTCGGTTATGATCTGACATTCAGCACTGAGATACAAGAGTTTGGAGTGACGGAAGTGCGAGACCTCAAGCCTAACGGACGTAACCTAAAGGTGACGGAGGAGACGAAGAAGGAGTACGTCAAGTACGTCTGTCAGATGAAGATGACAGGCGCCATACAGAAACAGCTCAACGCCTTCCTGGACGGCTTCTACAGCATCATACCCAAACGTCTCATCTCCATCTTCAACGAACAGGAACTAGAACTGTTGATCAGTGGACTTCCTACGATTGACATCGATGATCTCAAGGCGAACACGGATTATCACAAGTATCAGACTACTTCACTACAGATCCAGTGGTTCTGGCGTGCCCTGAGATCATTCGACCAGGCTGACAGGGCACGCTTCCTGCAGTTTGTCACCGGCACGTCCAAGGTCCCACTTCAGGGATTCTCTTTCCTAGAGGGGATGAACGGCACGCAGAAGTTCCAGATACACCGGGACGACCGGTCGACTGACAGGCTTCCCTCAGCACACACGTGTTTCAATCAGCTTGATCTGCCAGCATACGAGACGTACGACAAGCTGCGTCACATGCTTCTGCTGGCCATCCACGAGTGCTCCGAGGGGTTCGGTCTGGCGTAGTGCCCCTCGGCCCCACCGCCCCCACGTAGTCATGGCGACGATCATGACGAGATCTCGCTGAAGGCTCGCCTTTCTCGTAAGGACAACGTGAACTTGTATAGAACTTGTTGAGCGGAATTGTTGTGACCACGGTTTAATTATTCACGGATTTCATTTTGATCGCATGTCTGTGGTGATGCCGTGACGCATCGCTGATTCTGATTATTGCGTTTATGTTTAAGTAAGTTTAAGCGAACGTCTCGGTGTAAGGTCGAACAGTTTAGTTCTGTTTCGACGTAGACGGGAAATTCTTTCAGAGGTTCTCGTTCGTTTAAAAACTGTTGTTTGCGTTTACAGAGTTTTCTTGTTTGTTTCTTTGCTGATCCGGCCCTGTTGCGACTCGTAGTGTGTTTGCAATGCACACGATGCGCGTGCACTTATTTAAGCATTGAGCACATTGTGTGTGTGCACGTGTTTGTGCATGTTTAGGTATGCACATTGTGTGTGCACGTGTTTGCACATGCTTGTGTTTGAGCATGTCTAGGGATGCACATTTCTTGTGCAGACTTGAGACGACTCTGATCAGATGCAGAGCATGTTATCTAAGTAACTAACCTTTGATTCCTAAATGCGTCGGTTTTGATTTTGTTTTTTCACAAT
>Ga0170475_104652565_pt1 | contig 15360 bp, 10 predicted proteins | sample Soicark_Litter_5_FD_111474 | JGI IMG/M metagenome (GOLD analysis project Ga0170475, IMG submission 111474) | Avena fatua rhizosphere microbial communities from Hopland, California, USA. Combined Assembly of 48 SPs | reverse complement strand
CCTCTCGGTCACCTCGCTCGCCGCCCAGCGCACGTTGTCGGCCCGTCGCGTCCCCAGGAAGGTCAGCAAGACCGCCGCCGCCAGCACCAAGGTACCCGCGCTCCAAGCGCGTAGGCGTCGTCCCATGTGTGCGCGCACCAGCGGTGTCACCACCGCGTTCAGGTGATCGGCAAGCTGCCCTCGCAGCTCCTCTGGGTCGCCGAAGAGCGCCGGTCGAATGCCGTGAAAGCGCGCCTGCGGACCCTCGAACTCCTTCAGAAACTCGTCCAGCCGCGCCCGCTCGACCGGATCCACCGTCCCCTCGGCGCCTCTTTTTCGGCAATACACCAGCACCGCCGGTGGCGGCTTTTGGTGGGACTCGCAGGCTGTCACCAGCTCGTACTCTGTCCCCGAGCGGAAGGACCGGGAATCCAGCGTCGCATCCACCACGGGCGTGCCCAACCTATCGCCCAGCAAACACACCAGCACGTGGCAGCGCCCAGGATCCATCACGAAGTTGGTCACCACGGCCTGGGCCGAAGACGCCAACGTCGGAGGCACGAGTTGCTCATAAAAGAGCGCGCGCAACGAGCAAGTACGGCGAATGTGCGGCTGCAGAGCCAGCTTGGCCACCACCTCTCCCACCACTTTGCGCTCGCGCGGAAGGTCTCCCGGCGAAGAGACAAAGACGTCGAGGATGAGGCTCATCATCGGCGGGCTTCGATTCGCGCGGGCTGGAGCTGTTTCAGTGCAAACGCCGCCCAGTCGCTTGCGCGACGGCCGCGACCCTGGAATGCAGGGCCCTGGGGGGCGTAGCCGAGACGGGTTGAGTGGCGGTCAGCAAGAGAGTGTTCCACAAACCACGTTCACTGACCATCTCGGCATCGAGCACGGTTCGTATTCCCGCCGTGCCCAAGGCCGTGGTGGCGAGGCTCTGCGCCAGCAAGTTGCGATCGGTGCTTCGATCCACCAAGAGGACCACGCGTTCCCAAAGAAACTCTTTCGCTATGTAGGCAAGCTCCCATTGCGCCCCTGCGCGGGCGGCGGAGAAGCCGCGAAGATCCATCAGAATCACGTCGGCGCGGGCGACGAAGGCGGCCACGGCTTGCCGCCACATCTCGCCTTGGCAATACATCTCGTGAAGACGGCCCCTTCCCGCGATTTCGTCGCGATCAATGCTCGCCAAGCGGCTGGCCAGCTGAGCCTCCCCCGTGACGAACAGCCTGTTCAGTCTTCCCATGAGGAAGTCGAAGATGAAGCGAGGCTTGATGGTTTGGGTGGCCAGGTCGGGCCCAGCCACGAGAAAGGTGTCGCCCATCGAGCGCCAGCGCGTGTCGACGAAACGGAAAAGGTGCTCGGCCTTCTTGCCAGGCACAAAGACCCGCAAGATGAGAAGGCGGGGAGAAGGACGCTTTTGCAAAGGGCGCTGGACGAGTCGTATCAAGACCGACGACAGCAGGCCAAAGGCCAGTGCTGCTGCAACGCCAAACCACACGGGCCGGTTTTGCGAAAAGGAGAGGTCCAAGGTGTCGGCAATGCAAAAGAAGGCCCAGACCACATTGCTCTGAAAGAGCTGCGTGAGACAGAGGTCTTCCTCTTCTCGCCTCAGAAGGCTTCTGAGGGTGAACCAAGAGGCCGTCCCGGCGAGAAGCGCGCCGAAGAGCATAAAGGCTTTGACCACTTGGTTGGGCGTGAGTCCCAAGGGAATCAAGTTGTCGACCGCGAAGAGAATGATCTTCGGATGAAAGGAGGCCAGCGCTGGGAAACCCGTCGCGCCTACGATGGTCACCGTCGCGAACGTCATCACCACCGGTCCCACCGCACGAACCCGGCTCGAGAAGAAGAGGGCGAGTGCCAGGGTGCGGGCAACCAGGTGATGGCCAGCAACGTCGCCGTCGTCGTCAGGCGCGCTGCTGTGTCTCCCTGGAGCCGCCATACATAGAGCAGGAAGGTTACGAGCACAGCCGCTGCCACCGGCTTCCAACGTCCCGCGCGTGAAGCTCCCGTGATGAACGGTGCGATGAGCGCCAACGGAGCGAGGTGAAGACACGCCACGAGCGCAACGCGCCAGAAGGACCACGGTGGATCGATGTCGTCCAGGGGTCCGCGGGTGAGCAAGGCGGCGCCCGCAAGCCCCGCCATCCCGTAGGCAAGCAGGTTGTAACGGAGAAAGCGCCGTCTTTCCTTCTTGAGCTCCTGCAATCCGAAGTGCCGCGACCGTGCCCGCGGCGCCACCAAGTTGCCGACCGCCAGAGGCAGCGCCCGGGCCGGTTGGTCCACCGCTGGGACCGCCGCCGACATGAGGCGCTTGACGGCGCTTCGGTACCGGACCAGCAGAATCCAAGAGAGACCCAGGCTGAAGATGGCCGCGATGATCAGCCCCTGGGCAATCAACCCGGGTAGGAAATAGAACGGATCTCCTTGTTTCATGGCGCAGCTCCTCGCCCCTTCTAGCGGCAGTCGGAAAACGAACGTGGGACTGCTTCTTCCTTACGGCGGGGGGGCGATCGAAGGACGGAGGCGATCTCCCTTCAACTCAATGAGGCCTCAGGGCACGCCCAACGATTGGCGCGGGATCTCTCGCGGAAACGCTGCAAGCAGCGCGGCCACATCGATGCGAGTTTGGGCAGCTTCGCGTCTTCGTTGACCAGCGCCGACTTCTATGTGGGCCGGCGCCGGGACCGGTCCAGATGACGGCCGCCGCCTGGATGTTTCCCACCGTTCTCGGCCCGAATCACCAGGCTGCGATTGTGCGCGGATCGGCGACGTCGCGGTGCGAGTGACGGGGCGTGGGCGCGCGGGGGGACGGCAACAAAAGGGGAAGACCGGGGGAAGAAGCAGTCTCGAAAGCGTTCTCAATCCGGCCTCGTCCGGGGCCAAGTCAAAGTTCCAGCGAGGAGAGATCTTTCGATGGCCGAGAAGACCTGCTTCGTTATCATGGGGTTCGGGAAAAAGACGGACTATGGGAAGCGCGCCCGAACGCTCGACCTGGACGCGACCTACAAAGCCATCATCAAGCCGGCTGTCACGGCTTGCGGCCACCGCTGCATCCGCGCCGACGAGGTGACTCATTCCGGGATCATCGACAAGCCGATGTACGAGATGCTCCTTCGGGCCGACCTGGTCATCGCTGACATCTCCACAGCCAACCCCAACGCTCTCTACGAGCTGGGAGTCCGCCATGCCCTGCGCCCGCATTCGACCATCCTCATCAAGGAGATGGATGGCGCCTTTCATTTCGACCTGAATCACCTGGCGACGCTTCAATACAAACACCTCTGCGAGGACATAGGCGCCGCCGAGGCGGCCGCGAAATCCGAAGCACTCGCGAAGTTGATCCGCGGTGTCCTCGCAAAGCCGGACATCGACAGCCCGGTGTTTACCTTCCTGAAACAGCTCAAGGGCCCCGCGCTCTCGGACGAGCAGATCGCGGACCGGCTAGGCGAGGCGGAGAAGCACGGAGCCGCATTGGCGGACAACCTCGCGGATGGGCGAGCAGCTGCGGCTAGCAGTGATCATGCGAAGGCGCGCGATTGTTTCCTACGCGCCGCAAAGCTTCTGGAGGCGCAAAAGGGTCCGATTCAGGCTCCCGATCCCTTCGTGATCCAGCAACTGGCGTTGGCGACCTATAAGGCCAAGGAGCCGAACGCGCTCAGTGCGCTGTTGTACGCCTGGCAGATCATCCTGCAGTTGACCCCGGATACTTCCACGGATCCGGAGACCCTGGGGATCGCAGGTGCAATCCAGCGGCGTCTCTGGGAGCAGAACAAGGACCTCCAGCACCTTGACAAGGCTGTAGAGCTATACGGGCGAGGATTCGAAGTCAGACGCGACTACTACAACGGTGAAAACTACGCGCTCTGTTTAGACCTGCGGTCCCGTCATCAAACGCTTCCCGAAGAAGCGCTCTATGACCGCCAAACCGCCGCGAAGGTTCGGCAGAGGGTCATCGCGGGCCTGAAGCCAGTCCTCAGTGATTCCACCGCAATTGAGCGGAGCGACTACCGATGGATGCTGGCCACCATGGCCAACACGCTCTTTGCCATCGGCCGAGCTCAGGAGGCAGAGGTGTTCGAGCAGCAGTTCCGCGCCGTCGTGGCGGCCCAATGGGAAGTCGAGACATTCGAAGCGGGTAAGCTGTACGCTCTCCAAGTTTCGACGAGCTCATGAGTCAGGTCTTGAGGGCTGGCAGCTCGTGACAAGGTCCGTTTGTCGACATGGTTGCTCGAAGCCCAGTTCGCCGCTCAATCTCTCGGGAGACACATGAACAGCGAAGTCTCGCAAGCTCCCCGTATCTTCATCAGCTATAGGCGCGCCGGATCTGCGGAGATCGCGCGGCGGATGGAAAGAGACCTACGAAGAGCTTTTGGAGAGGAGTCCGTTTTTTTTGACGGACAAACAGAGCTCGGTGAAAAGTGGCCCGAGCGCTGCGCGAAGGAGCTCGCCCGTGCGACCGTCATGATGGTCCTCATCGACAGCGAGTGGCTAGCGCACAAGGATTCCAGCCACAGAAGGCTGATCGACAGATCCACCGATTGGGTCAGGATCGAGGTGAAGGAGGCTCTAGCTCGCAGGATTCGGATCATTCCGGTCGCCCTTTCAGGCGCTGAATGGCCAATGAGCCGTGAGCATCTGCCCCCTGATATTGCCGACATCGTGGACCACCAGGGGCTGAGTCTCTCCGATGACATCGAATCGGGAGTACGTCTTCTCATGGACAAACTAAGGGATTTCGGACTCGTCGAGGACGGGAGAAGCCCGCTCCTCCAAGAGGCGTGGGGATCGCGCGGTCGGCTCCGCTTTGTTCATCTTTCCGATCTGCACTTTGGTATCGGCGCCGGGCCCGACCGACACGACGCTGAGCTTCTCTTGGCTGTGGAGGAGCGCATCAAGGAGTTAGAGCCCGATCACGTCTTCATCACAGGCGACATCTCGGGCGGGGGAGACCAAAGTGAGATGCTTCAGGCTCACACTTGGCTGGCCAGCCGCGTTCTCTTGCCCAAAGGTGCCTCGACGGGACTGTCTCTGCGGAAAGGGCAATACCATGTTTGCCCGGGTAACACAGACCGCAATCCGTCAGCTCCGCATCGCAAACGCGAAGGCTTGAAGGAATTCCGTGAAGCCTTTCCAGACAGTCCGCACGTGGAGGCAAACCGGTATGTCTGGCTGCCGTCGGCGAAGTTCGATGTAGTCTTGGTGCTGATCGACTCGTCCTTCTATGAAGACGATTCCAGAGTCAACCCTCGCCCTTCGAGAAGCAAGATGGACAAGCTTCTCAAGGGCCGTACGGAAGAGTTGCAGGAGTTCTATCACCGAGGGTCCACCGGCAAGCTGGTGCTCGGCGGTGCAGCCATCTCGGCCACGCGATTTCATCGCGCTAAAAAGATCGTGGCCGTGCACCATCCCTTTGTTACGCGCACGGAAATCGATGGCGATCTTCAGAATGATTTTCGGCGTGCGCTGGTGCGCGATCTGATGCTGTCTCGAGTGGACGTCGTCCTCTGTGGTCACCGGCACATCGACGACGTCAGTGATCGCGAGTACACGACGCACATCGATCCCAGGGCCACCGTGAGGACCCTCAAGAGACTCGTCAATGGATTGCTGGGCATTGCTCAGGGAAGATTCCAGATGACAACCAAGGATGGATTGAAATTTCGGCGCTGGCTTTCCGTCTTTGTCGCGGGACGCCTCATCGCTCAACGCGAGACGGCGCCGTCCCTCGATCTGGATCGTGTCGTCGCTGAGCTTCGTGAGGCTCTTGTCGATGCCAACGCGTTCAGGACGAGGATCGAAAATCTGATCTGCGCGACCGACGGAACGGGCACGAGCAACTTACTGTCGCCTCAAGATCTCCAAGAAGCGGGCGAGCGGATTCAACGCGAATTTTCGCGCGACGAGCGCCTCAGACTCGCTGCTTGCGCCGAGGATTGCTTTTCCGGTGTCTTGAATAGGCTCAAAAAGAGACTCTTTCTCCAAATTCGTTGCGGGTCGACCACAAAGGCCATCAGCGCGGCTAGCTCGCAGCGGAGCTTCAACGTCTACGACTTCTTCGAAGACGAAGATGGCATTGTCAAGATCAAGGTCGCGCGATTCAAATTGGTTGGGAAGGCCTTCCAGAGAGAATCAAAGGAAGTCGTCTATTCAATACGGGATGATCAGCAGCTGGCGCTGCCGTTTTAGATCGCGCCTCCACCAGCGTCCCGGGGAGACTGCCGGCGTCTGAACCGTCGCTCAATCCTCTCAAGGGAAGGCTGCGAGGAGCGCGTTCACGTCTGGCACGCCATGGCCGAGACCAGTGTTGAAGGTGCCGCTGCCCTGGAGGACCTTCTGTCTCAGGGTCGCGGCCACTTGATTGGCGTTCGGAATGACCTTCGAATCCTTTCTGGCCCGCTTCGAGAGCACCAGCGCCACGGCTCCTGCCACGTGCGGTGCCGCCATGCTCGTCCCATCCTCGAGCCGTACCCCGCGTTCCGAGCCTCCGTCGGCGGCGAGGATGGCAACGCCGGGCGCGGCGATGTCTGGCTTGGACTGTCCATTCCTCGTGGGACCAAAGGAGGAGAAGTTGCCGATCTCCAGGGGTATTGCGGCGGCCACCGCGGCGACGGTGATGACACTTCGGGCAGTTCCGGGGACGGTGAGGGTAACGTTGGGATCGATGTAGTTTCTGAAGGCGCTCGGCGGCTGGGCGGTGGTTCGCTCGATCCACCCATCTACGGTGCCGTCCTGGGGCGTCTTCAGGCTGTGGATCTGGATCTTCCATGTCCCAGTGGGAATGGTTCTTCCGACGATGTCGATCGACAGCAGATCATCGCCATTGTCGGGGTGCCGCTTCACCATCTGGAGTCGAATCGTTGTGCCATCCGGCAAGACGGAGACGTGTTCGGGAGCAGCTTCATTGACGAAGGGCGAGTAGTCCCCCTCCGGAGGCTGCACGCGTGCTTGAAAGTCGTTGGCGGAGCTCCACCAAAATTCGATGTGCTCCTGGGAGATCTCGCCAGGAAGAGACGGTGCCGCGCGCACGAACGGAAAGGTGGCGAGCATGCCGTCGGCGATGGAGACTCTGGCGTGGCCGTTCTTCCCGCGCTCGTTGCCGGCGGATTTGACGATGATCCGCCCCGGCGTATGACCTCCGTTCGAGAAGGCGTCGAAGGCGGCTTCGAGCAGTGAGCTGCCGTCGTGCGCGCAGGCGTTCATCCCCTGGCTCAGATTCACGACCACCGGCCACCCGAGCTCGGCGGCCTTGCGGTCGATGTAAGCCAGCGCATCGACATGCGCGGTCGAATACCCGATGGACTCGCTGCTGTTGGGGATGACCACGAGGATGGCGGCACCCGGCGCGACCCCGCCCGCGAAGTTTCCGACGGCCCGTCCGGCGGCGATGCTTGCGACGTGGGTGCCGTGGCCGTGCAGGTTTCTTCCGAGCGATGACGGGACGCTCTTCGCACTAATGTACTCCGCAATGTCCTTCGCGGTGTGCTCCGTACCGTAGGCGAACCCCGCCGGCGATTTGTCCGTCTTCTCGTTCGGGCTTCGCTGGTCCCAGATCGCCAAAATGCGGGTCTTCCCGCTCTCATCGAGGAAGGCCTCATGGAGAGGGTCGATGCCGTTGTCGATGACGGCGACGATTGCGCCCTCACCGTGCTCCTCGTACGCCTCGCCCTTTGGGTCTTTGTAGGTGCCGGTCGCCCGAAGGAAAGGGACCGACGTCGCGCACTCGACGAGCTGATCTGGGGCCGCGCTTCGGCTCGCCTCGAGGGAGACGACTCCAGGGTCCTTGAGCAGGTCTTCGATTGCCTCCTGCGAGCAGCGAGCCGAGAGGACGTTTCCCAGGCGCGAATGGACGACGACGCGAGCGACGTTGCGAGGTCGCCAATGGGGATCGGAAACCCGGATCACGACGCCTCGCCAGCCCTTTTCGTCAGAATGCCTAGCTGAGCTCCCCGCCTCTTCCGAAGCGTCGATCGTTCCCCCGGCACGGTAGCGCTTCACGGATTCGAACAGTCTTGCGACAAAGGGGGCCAGCTCGGGGTTCTCCTCGAGTTGCAAGACTTGTTCGAACTGGCGGTGGGTGGAGGAGACCTCGAAGGCATCCAGCTTCGGATGTCTGAGGTACTGCTCGAGCCGGACGCGGGCCTCGACGAGATCTCCGGTCGCCAGCAGGGCTTCGGTCCAGGTCGCGTGGTCCCAAACCTGCAGTTTCGATGTCGCCGCGAGAGTCTCGCAAATGCGGCGTGCGTCCTTCAGGGCGAATCCTCTTTCTGTCTCACCGAGGAGCCCGTCGCGGCAGCCGCGCAAGCGAAGGCTGACTTCGTTGATCCCGCACCAGGTATTGGTCGAATCCTGGTCGAACACGTCGTGATAGGCGGCGATGGCAGCCTCGAGGCGCTGTGGCGCGCCAGCGGCCTTGGGCGCGTCTACGTACTGTTGCTTGAACGCGCGACCCATCAAACCACGAGCTTCCTTGCCTTCGGCGGGGTTGCGTGCGCTGTTCTTCCAAACGGAGTCTAGGATCTCGAGGGCGCGTGGGAAGTCGCCGAGCTCGATCAGCGCCTGGCCGAGCTGGCGCCGGACGCGCAGAGCGGCGTCGCAAGAGGGGGGCCGCGCCTCCGTGAGCCCACGCCTCAAGACCGCTTCGCAGTACGAGTGCATGAGGAGGAATTGTCGCTTTTTCCTCAGCTCATCGAGGTCGGCGGTAGCGGCGTCAGCCGGGTAGGGGCCCTCCGTGCGCGCGAGATGATTCGTCAGGGTGACGACGAGCCGGCCAGCGCCGTCGAAGTCGCGTTGGTCGAGGGCCTGTTTCAAGCAGTGCGCGAAGATCGCCGCGTTCCAGGCGAGTGGCAACCCCGCTTCTATCCGCCGATCGAGGAGGGCGCTTCGTACGGGAAGAAGGGCGCCCAACCTGGTGGCCAACTCGACGGCAGTCCACGAGGCCTGCGAAGGCTCTGCGGTCGCGAGCTGTCCGAGCCCCGGCACTTCGGAGGCGAGCGTAAGGTCGAGACGCACGGGGACAAGCTGCCGTTCCTCGAGGTGCGCGTCCGTGATGAGTCGTGTGAGAGCGGGCGTCGCCACCACCCCGCGGGAGACCAGGACCACGCCGACGCTCGCGTCCAGGGGGACTTCCCCCATCTCGGGCAGCTCGCCCCCGCACACGGCCACCCAACGTTCGATGCCGAGCGTCGCCAAAACGGGGAGGAGGAGGGACTCGACGAACACCCTGTCACTCTCAGCGAACACCACGAAGACGCATGCCATGTACATTCTCCTCAGCCGATCGCCAATGGCCCGAGGGACTTCAAAGTCGGGCTTCGTTCGAGGTCGCGCGGACTGACAAAGTGCGAGAGCCACCGTTCGATCTCGGCCAATCCGGGAGGGTCCTTCGAGGACTCGTCCAAAGCCTTATCCGAGGCGAGCGGCCCCCGCGCGGCCACTTCCACGGAGCGGAGCGCGAACGCCAAGCGCCCGAAGGACGCGGCCAGCTGAGCGGCCGCGGTGCCCTCGTCGGCTTCCGAGGCATCGTCAGGCGACCAGACACCCTTCTCCTTTTCGCACGCATTGACCAGCAGCTCGAGATCGTCGGGAGGGCCGTCGGTCTCGGAGTACGCATCGTCCCGCGCGGGGCCGGCCCCCGTGAGGGGAGCTTCCGCCAGGCCGCGACGCTTGACGACGTCGAGTAAGCTCCCCTTTTCGGGGAGGAGCGGAGCTACCAAGCTCTCGGACGAGCCGTCGGGCATCGGCCAACCGCCAATCGCCAGTCGCAACGCGCCCAGCGGTTCGGCGGGGGCTCGCAGGTAGCACATGAAGACGAGCTCCGAGCACATGAGCGGCCGAGCTCTCCCGGTGGTCGCCATTTCGATGAGCCTGCCAGCCGCAGAGTCCAAAACGTTTCGTATTAGGGTCCGAAAGAATGGCGTGAGAGGCAGTCGCCTGGTCAGGGCGAGCCCCGCACAGAGAAAAACGTCATGAAACGCATACTTCGTCCCCTCGCTGACGAATTGGCGGGCGAGCCCGATCACGGGCTCCGCGTGCCCGCTCTTCATCTCGCGGCGAAAGGCGCACATCGCGTCGCCCTTTTCATGCCCAAGGCTCTCGGTCACCGTGACCGATCGGACCCCCGACCCGATGGCCTCCACGACCTCGCCCGCTCCCACGTACAGAGCCGCATGGCTGAAGGGCCCGCCGTCGAGGAGGCGGATGGCCCGCCCAAGCAAGCTGGTGCGTCGGTAGAGCATGACGTCGCCTGGAAGCAAATCGGCGACTGTCAGGGGGACGTCGAGCTTCGAGGTCTCTTGTTGGTTGGTCATGGTCAGTCCTGCAAACGTCCTCGTGGACGATTCTTCCCGGCGTTGACCTTATGGAAGGCTCCATCCCGGGGAATTGGGCAAGATTCGAGCGGGGGGATGCGAGGCTCGGGACCGCCTTGCCGCCCGTGAGAGGCACACGATGTTGAGCCAAGGCCGGGGTGGGTTGGTCTTCCGGGTGAAGGCGTGTCCCCATCTATTGGACGCGCAACGTGGTGCTCTGCTTAACGGGACGAGGAATACAGGCGACTGGAAAGAGGCGGTCGCGCCCGAGGTTTGATTTGGAATGGGCGCAGGGGACTCGCGAAGAGTACATGGCAGTGCCGGCGCCATTGCTGGCGCGAGAGACACGCGCCGAGCACTCGCGATTTGAGGGAAGGATTCGTTTTCTCGTTCATCGCTTCCCGCCTCTCCGCCTCGAAGGGGCTCTTCGTGGCTACTGGTCTCCTCGCGCAGAATGGGCGTCGGCTCGTTGGCTTGTGGCCCGGAAGATAGGGTTGGTTAGCTCGTTCTCAGAGCGTGCCCATCATGAGCCCGGGGGTTGTGGCTGCTCGCCGTCTCCTCCTCGCCTTCGTTCCTGTCGTCGCAATTTTGCTGGCGGGCGCGGGCTCTCGGGCCGACGTGGTGTCGCTCCCGCTCTCGGTGCAGTTTCAACCACTGGCGACAATGCTGGAGTCGGCCGTACCGAGTGTCTTTCAGTCCGCGCCCGGCGGTGATGCCGCCGAGAACGGGGCCTTCCGGGTAACTTACGAGGTGCGACGCACTCCCCTGCAGATTCAGTTCTCGTCGGGGCACTTCATCGGTTCCACCGTCCCTTCTTACGCGGCGGAGGGGTGTGTCGTCGGCCCGCGCCACATGTGTCCCTCGCTCGGCAGTTGTAAAGGCACTGGTACCGTCGACTTTGCAGGGGACGTCACCGCATCTGACGACGGACCTCTGCACGTAGGTTTCGCTTCGGTCAATGCGCATCCTGCCGCATGTGTAGTCGCGGGGCATGACGCCGCGCCGGCCATGGCAAGCAAGGTCGCTTCCCGGTTTCGCGACCAGCTGGGGCGCGGTGGCGCTTTATTCGAAGGGCAGCCCTTTTTCCAAGGATCGATCAACCGCGTCTGGACTGCGGCCTCGACCCTCTTACCCGCGTCCGCCGGGGCGGGGGCACTCGCGTTTCGCCCGCGAGCGGTCTGGCTCGACTCGATGACGATCACCGACACCTCAGCCAATGCCAGCCTGAATGTGGTGGTGGCGCCCGAGCTCGACGTCGCCCCCTTCCGCAGCGGTCCGGCCTCGCCTGTCCTCTGCAGGACTGTCGCTGGTTCGCGATGGCCATTCAACCTGGTCGTGCCCTGGGCGAGGAATCGAAGTGGAGCTGAGCCGCGCCGTAACCACCTTGATTGACGCCTGTGCGCCGCCTGAATACGACCCGACCGCGCCGCCTAACTGGTTCCGAGTGGCTTGCCCACCGGACTGCATTTGATGCTTCCTGCGGTGATCGACCCGCAATATGACGTCTTCATCAGCTACGCGTCGGAGGACTACGCGACCGCGCTCGCATGGCGCGAGCGACTCGGCGACCTCGCGGTGTTCCTGGACAGGCTCGAAGACCGGCCGCCCTCGACGGTCCTCGGCATCGTCAGGGCCAATCTCCGTCTTCTGCGTCGGAGATTGAGAGCGGCCGTAACGCCCGAACAGGCGACGAAGACCGACGACGAGATCCGGGCATGGCTCCGGTCAAAGATCGATCGCTCCAGGTCCGTCATGGTCATGTGGAGCCGCTCCCACCGCGGTTCGTACTGGGCCAACGAGGAAATCGGGTACTTCGAAGAGTCGTATCCGGCCCGCCCGATCTTCTGCCAGAGGGTCGACCCCATCGAAGCCCCCGATACCTGGACCTTCCTCGACAACCCGGAGGACCTCACGCGCGAACGGATTCAGGGGTCGGGATCCGGACCTCCTGTGGAACCGAAGGGAGAGCAGGGCGACCGTTTCGAGAACACCCAGCCGGATGCCCGGAGCTGTTTTTGAATCCGCGGCGTTGGGTCCAGAGGGCGGCCGCATGTCGAGCGGGGACCTCCTTCTCCGAGATCGTGCGCCTGCGCGTCCGAGATGTCGGCGATCCGAGGTGCATCCAGCTCGCACGCAGCCTCGGCAACGCCGTCCTCTCGGCCATGCTCGCCACCGGTCTCTTACTGATGCTGACCTGCCTCCTTCTGTTGACGAGGCGAGTGGATGAGAGCTTCGCGCGGAACGCGGTGGCCGCCGTGACAGCATTGTGGACCTGCTGTGCCTTCCTTGGCATACAGACCTCCGTGGCTGCCGTCGTTCCTGCCACAATCGCCGGCAGCCTCATCGGAATCGGCGTGGAGCTCGTCACCGCGTTCACGACCAAGGACACGCACGGTGGCGGATCGGCAGGGGCAGCGGTAGGCACGTTCATGGGAGTCGCGGCGGCCTATCAGTGGCACTTGAGCGCGACTCGCCCGGGAACGCGCGCCATCGGTGCGACCCAGTGGCGCTGGACTTTGAAGGCCGCGTTGGTCGCCATCTGCACTGTCTTGATCCTGGCCAGCCTCATCGCGGGGCTGCTGGTGCCCACCAACGGCAATCTGAAGGGAGGTCTTGCCGTCGTCGTCGCGCTGCTGATCGCGGTGGTTCCATTCGCCGCCATCTGGATCGAGGTGTCGTACTGGGGGCGCCTGAAGGAATTCTTTCGGCACGGCGCCAGGCCGGCGGCCACGCTCTTGGGTGCGTTCCTGGCAATCGGCAGCGGGATCTGGCTAGGGCACCCTGGCTTTCAACAATCCAAGGTTTACGGAGGCTTCGTCGCCGGACCTGTCAGCGGCCTGTGTGTCTCCGTCGCGTACATGATGTCCGCCGCAATTCTGGGGACCCGCATGCCTCCCCACGTGCGCGCGTTGGGGGCCGTCTCGGGGGTCATGGTCTCGCTCGTCTGCCTGGCGATCCTCCTGCCCCTCATCCTTCCGGGGTTCAACATCAATGACGAGGTGTGGCTGATCGTCGTGTCGTGCGCCGTGGCAATGGGGGCTGGCGGCCTCATCGCCAAATGCTGGCTTCGAGGACGCTAGGGAGTCGGCAAACTGCCCGGGACCGCTGCCAGTCGGTGGCGGTTTGATCAGCGCGGCTGTAACGGATGAAGACGTCAGCTCCCATGACGTGCAAGTTCGCTCGGTATGATGTGACAGGGTTTGACTGCCTCCTTCCAACAGAGACGCGGGCAGTCCTTAAGACGCGGGCAGTTCTTCCTCTCTTTCGTCGGGATTGAGCTGGCGTGAACGCCTCGTTGCCGCAGCATTTAGAGATCTCGACGGAGGGGAGATCCTCGAGCTCCCGCTAGAACAGATCGCTGGCGAGGATCCAGACGTTGCCGAGCTCGTCCCCCGCGGCCAATCGCCCTGCAATCGCGGCGACGCAATAGAACGGAGCGGTCCCGTAGAAGGTGTAGAGGCAGCGACCACTCGCGCGGTTCCAGATCTTGAGGGTCGCGTCGTCGGAGGCCGAGAGGATGCGGGCGCCCCCGGGGGCATAGGCGCACTCGTGGACCCATCCGGTGTGCCCCTCGAAGCGGATGATCTCGCGCCCGCTCTCCAGATCCCATTCCCGCACCGTCCCGTCGGCAGCCGACGACAACGCCCGACGCCCGTCCGGGGCGTAGACCGCGGCCGTGACGGGGGCGTGGTGACCGTCGAGACGGTGCAGCTCGCGGTTGCCCTCGAGGTCCCACTCGCGAACGGTCCCATCCGCCGACGCTGAGAGGGCCCGGCGGCCGTCGGGTGAGTACGAGCACGCGCTCACCGTGCCTGCGTGCTCGTCGAAGCGGTGAAGCTCCCGCCCGGTCGAGCGATCCCACTCCCGCAGCGTCTCGTCGCGCGAGGCAGAGAGAATGCGCTCGCCGTCCAGCGAGTAGGCGCAGGCCGTGACAAATTGGCCGTGCTTGTCGAAGCGGCGGAGCTCGGCGCCCGTCGCGCGATCCCACTCGCGCATGCTTCGGTCCCCCGACGCGGAGAGGACGCGCGCGCCGTCGGACGAGTAGGCGCATCCGATCACCTGACCCGCGTGGCCCACGAAGCGGCGGAGCTCCTTGCCCGTCGCCACATCCCACTCCCTCAACGTGCAGTCGTCGGAGGCCGACAGCAGGCGCGCCCCGTCCAGAGAGAAGGTGCACGCGTTGACGTAGCCTCCATGCCGATCGATCTCGAGTACCTCGTCGGCGCGGTCGCGGCCCCATTCGCGCAGTGTCCAATCCCAGGAGGCCGAAAGGATGCGCGCCCCATCGGGCGAATACACGCAGGCGTTGATGTAGCCGGCGTGTCCCTCGAAGCGGTGCAGCTCGCGGGCCGACTCGCGGTCCCATTCCCGCACCGTCCTGTCATAGGAGGTGGACACCACGCGCGTGCCATCCGGCGAATACGCGCACCCGGTCACATAGCCAGCGTGACCCTCGAAGCGGCGTAGCTCGCGGCTCGATTCGCGATCCCATTCCCGCACTGTCCAGTCCCAGGAAGAGGAGACGATGCGCGTCCCGTCGGGCGAGTAGACACAGGCGGTCACGTACCCGGTATGGCCCTCGAGCTTCCGAAGCAGCGCGCCGCTCTCGGCGTCCCACTCACGTATCGTCCCCACAGCCGTCGCCGAGAGGATGCGCCGGCCGTCCGACGAGTAGACGCACGCCGAGACGTATCCACTGTCCCCGTCGAAGCAGCGTCGTTCGCGGCCAGACTCGCGGTCCCATTCTCGCACGGTTCCGTCCCAGGAGCCGGACAGCACCCGTCTTCCATCAGGAGAGTACGCGCAGGCGCTCACCGCCGCCCGATGTCCCACGAAGCGGCGCAGATCGAGCCCCGACCCTCGTTCCCACTCCCGAAGGGTGCCATCGTCGGACGCTGAGAGGACGCGCGTTTCCTGAGGGGCGTAGGCGCAGGCGTTCACGCTACCGGAGTGCCCCACGAAGCAGCGCAGCTCGTGCCCCGTCTCGCGGGCCCACTCGCGGAGCGTGCCGTCCGTCGACGCCGAGAGAATGCGTGCGCCGTCACCGGAGTAAGCGCAGGCCATGACCTGGGAGCTG
>Ga0170475_102294033_pt1 | contig 15373 bp, 11 predicted proteins | sample Soicark_Litter_5_FD_111474 | JGI IMG/M metagenome (GOLD analysis project Ga0170475, IMG submission 111474) | Avena fatua rhizosphere microbial communities from Hopland, California, USA. Combined Assembly of 48 SPs | reverse complement strand
TCAACTAGATGATCTCCACGATTTAATAAAAACTTAGTATTTTCATCTAAGTTAGCACCAAACTTAGAAAATTCTTTACGTTCACGGTACTGGGCTAACTCAAGCTTCATAGATCCACAAATTTTTTTCATATTTGGAACTTGTGCAGCTGATCCAACTCTACTTACAGACAAACCAGGATTAACAGCAGGCTTAACACCCTTATAAAATAATTCAGTTTCCAAATAAATTTGTCCATCAGTAATTGATATGACATTTGTAGGAATATACGCAGAAACATCACCAGCTTGGGTTTCAACAACCGGCAAAGCCGTTAATGAACCACCTTGGTAAAGTCGAACGTTAAAATCCGCTTTTTTATCCGTTCTTAGTTTTGACGAACGTTCTAGTAAACGAGAATGCAAGTAAAAAACATCACCAGGAAACGCTTCACGACCAGGAGGACGGCGAAGTAGTAAAGACATTTGTCGATAAGCAACAGATTGCTTACTTAGATCATCATATATAATTAAAGCATGTCGACCACTATCACGAAAATACTCCGCGATAGAAGATCCAGAATACGGAGCTAAAAATTGCATAGATGCTGGATCTGATGCGGTTGCAGCAACAATGATAGAATAGTCAAAAGAATTAGTTTCTTTTAAAGTATTCATAATCTGAACAACCGTTGAACGTTTTTGACCCACAGCAACGTATACACAGTAACACATACGTTTGTACGCATCATAAATAGCTTGAATTTTCGAAATGTAGTTTAAATCAAAATAAAAATTATTTAAATTAAATTGGAATTTCTCAACACCAGAAAAATTAAAATTAAAAAAACCATGCTTTGCTTTAATATTATGTAAATAAGAGTTTAGTATTAAAGATAAAAAATTATACCGATAAGATTCCTTTGCGACACTAGAATTACGATCAAAAAGATTATCGTAGTAACCTTCAAAAATTTTAATTTCATGCATACGAAATTGAGCAAAAACACTTCGGCGATCTTCATCAAATTTATGTATAACTCTTAAATATTCTGGTTTTTGTTGGCAGTACGAAACCAATTGATTAACCCTTACATTTAAATTTATGTTATTAGATTTTGCTTGGTTTATGATTGTATCGATAGCAATAGCAGTTTTACCAGTTTGACGATCACCGATTATTAATTCACGTTGTCCTCGGCCTATAGGAACTAAGCTATCAATAGCCTTTATACCGGTTTGCAAAGGCTCACTAACAGATTCACGAACAATTATTCCGGGTGCAGGGCGCTCTATTTTATATCGTATCTTTGAAAATATAGATCCTTTACCATCAATAGGTGCTCCTAGTGCGTCAACAACACGACCTAATAAACCCATACCAACGTTAATAGACAATATTTCATTAGTCGAAATAACCCAATCATTTTCAACAATATAAAACTCATCACCAAAAATAACAACTCCTGTAACATCGTTTTCTAAGTTTAGAGCCAAACCAGTTAATCCACTACGTTTAAACTGAACCGTTGCACCAGCTTTAACATTTCTCATACCAAAAACACGTGCAATACCGTCTCCAACCGAAACAACAACACCAATACGTTTATCCTGAAACCAGTTCTCTCTACAGTAATCTTCTACAAGATCGACGATGTTGTCACGCATAGAAAAATATGTAACAACAACGAATAAAAAAACTAACTTACTTTAGATTTTCGTTTAACTAAAAAAGACCTAAAAAAGGTATTTTCGAAGTAAGAAAGTAATGGTACAAACACTAAAAAATATAAAAAATAAAAAACGGTCGCAGACTGTCCAATTTCAACAAAAGGAAATTCAACCGGCTTACTACCTATCCAACCTAAAATTACACAATCGGCAAAAAAAAAACCAAAATAATAATCTTGAAAAAGGTCTAAACTGCAAAGACCGAACCAAAGGATTATGTATAAAAGGTATTATAACTAAAACAACAATTGCAGCTAGCATACCCACTACTCCAAAAAGTTTATCCGGTATTGATCGCAAAATTGCATAAAACGGTAAAAAATACCATTCAGGAACAATATGAGGTGGTGTAACCATAGGATTAGCAGGTATATAATTATCTGGATGACCTAGTAAATTAGGAAAAAAAAATATAAAGAAAGCAAAAAAAGCTAAAAAACCAATAACACCGAATAAATCTTTAATTATATAATAAGGGGTAAATGGAACAGCATCTAAACCCTTGAAGGAAATACCCAAAGGATTGTTTGACCCAACTTCATGCAATATAATTAAATGCACAACCACCAAAGCTGTTATTACAAAGGGTAAAAAATAATGCAGACTAAAGAAACGAGTTAATGTTGCATTATCGATTGAATAACCACCCCATAACCATAGTACAATATCCTGCCCAATATAAGGAATTGCAGAGAATAAGTTAGTAATAACAGTTGCACCCCAAAAACTCATCTGTCCCCAAGGTAGAACATAACCCATAAAAGCTGTAACAATCATTAAAAGTAAAATAATAACACCACTAATCCACAAAAGGGCTCTAGGGTAAAGATACGATCCGTAGTACAAACCTCTAAACATATGAACGTATACTACAATAAAAAACATTGAAGCACCATTAGCATGCATATATCGGAACAACCAACCATGGTTTACATCTCTCATGATATGTTCAACGCTTAAAAAAGCCAAATTAACATCGGGAGTGTAGTGCATAGCTAAAATTATACCAGTAACAATTTGAACACCTAGGCATACTAGCGCGTATATACCAAAATTCCAAAAATAAGTTAAATTAGACGGAGCCGGATAAACAAACCCAGTAGCATAAAGATTACTAAGCAAAAAATTAGATTTTAAAAGTCGCATCAACTATAAACTTAGCTTAAGAACAATATCAATATAAATTTTATTAAAAAAATATAAAGTATATCATAACCTAAGTGAATTGGATCCGTTAACTAAAAATGGAGAAAAAAATGCATAGTTTGACCTCTTTAAAACTGGTCTGTTCTTTCGGCTAAAATAAAAAAACGAAAAAGATCTTATATTTACTTTCGATGGGAAAAAAAAATAAACGAGAATAGCGCTTTCGAAATTTTGATAAAACACCAAAATAAAAAATGGATTTAGTCATGTTTTCATATAAATAGTGATGTTTTACTGGTCGAAGTAAAAATCTTCGAAATCCCCTAAACATAAATTGTCGAGCTAGTTGATAACGTGTTTTTCGAATAATCGCCAATCTACTAAATATTTTTTTTAAAAACCTTTGATTTGCAACAAAGAAAAGCTTAGAAAAAATAAAATGATTTCTAATGAAAACGGCTGATTCCTTGCGCCCAATAAAAAAAAAATTCTACCCATTTAGACAAATAGTCATTACTTTTTTTTAACTGTTGTGGGATAAAATCAAATGCAAATAACCTAAAACTCTTTTTAAGCATATAATTCGGTTTTTTTAAGGACTTCTTTAAAAGTAGTTTCCTAGACCAAAAACGGGAAAATAAATAACGACGTTGACCTTTAAAAATTCTAAGAGCATTCTTTTGTTTTTTTTTTAAAAGTTGATCAATGCGTCCACGAGAGTATAAAAAATTTAGTTTTGACCTATAACGAAGTGCGCGAAATTTCAAATAGTTACGTCGTTTACGCAATTTTCTTGTTCGGCCAAAAAATTCACGCCAATAGCGAACGCTCTGTTTCTTAAAAATTGCCGTCTTATGATACAAATGAAAATTTCTCTTTCGCCTTGCTTTAACCCCCTTATAGGTTTTACTTTTAACATAATGAAATTTCTTATGAAATCGAAGCTTATTATTCCTTGGTATCCTACGAAGTTTTCTGAATCGACTAGCTTTTCTCATTCTTCTAAGAACTTTTTTTTTTAAATATTGACTACTTTCAAATGCTCGCCAAAAAAAAAGAAACTTTTTAGAAGATTCAGGAAAAATGATCCCTAAATCGGCCCAAGGTTCAAATCTAAAAACGCTATTAACAAAATAACGTGACTGCAACGCTCGTAAATTTTTATGAAATGGAAAAAATAAAAAATTCGGATACAAACGGCTTGAAAGCCTAATTCTAAACTGTTTAGCCAATTTACGTAGTAGTTTTAAGTAAAGACGATAAAAGGAAAAAACAATTTTTAGACGGATATAATAATTATAAATCAACGAGCGAAAATCCTCAATCTTTTTATCATTAAATAAAAAGTAATTACTTATTAAGTGCGATAAATAAATTAAACGCTTAAGCGCAAACGAAAGTTGCAGCATAACGGTAAAAACTAGAAATGTTATTCTAACAGAACGATTCCTTTTACGCCTATAATGCGGTGTTTCCCTTATATAATATTTTGACAATAAAATTAAAGATTTCATAACTCGCTTTACACGAAATGGATTATAACGACGATTGCGACGAGATCTAAAAGTAGCTAATCTAAAACGCTTTTTAAGCAAATGCCTAATACGTTTACTATAAAAAATACGCAGTTTTAATCTTTTGCTAAATCTAGAATATAAAAAATTAATTCTATTTCTTCGAAATCTATACCAGTGCTTCAATTTCATCGGATTAATTGTTATGCGGGCACCAGGTGAGGGTACGATGTAAAATTTACGCACTACTTTGTCATTCATCACAATCCACCCGTTCGCTAAAAAATACCGAGCATGAAATAAAGTTGGTGCAAATTTTGTTAAATACAATAAATGATCAAGCCGAGAACCAAAATGCTCAAAAACATGAGAAATTTTTACACTAAAATTTGCGCCAGACTTAAACAAGTTCATAAGATAATAACGTAAAGAATGCTCTCCCATATCAAGAAAATATAGCCTTAATCGCTCCCTATTATGGAAACGAAAAATACTTTTTGGAAGTCTTTTTTTGCGTACATATCTTCTGGTGTCTAATTTCAAAAGCTCATAACGATTATTAAAAAAGAAGCGTTTAAAAAAACGCCGTGCAACCCGGGAACGCACAAATTTTTTTCTTTTAACAGCAAAACGAAGGCGAATACGGCGCTTATAATGCTTAAGTTTTCTTTCGATTTTGAAAGGAACGCTTCGTCGAAGGCGGTGTTTTATACGCCTTCGACGTGAAATCCGAAATCTACGATTCCTCCTAATCCGCTTAAAAATAATTTTAGACAATCGATAGTTATTTAAATAAAATGCTTTTAGGTAACCCCAAAAATCCTTTTTATAAAATCTACAAACATCCTGATAACGTAATTTTAACATAGTAAAAATAAGAAAAAAAATAGAAAAAAATTATTCAGCACACAGTTTATTTTTTAACATATAAACCAAGAACTGCCGGGAAATGGAATTGAACCATCATCATAGGCTTTTCAGGCCCATACTCTAACCAATTAAGCTATCCCGCAAAAAAAATTTCACAGTAATACCCACTATCGGACTTGAACCGATACCCTTTAACAAGGATCAGATTTTAAGTCTGACGCGTCTACCAATTCCGCCAAGTGCAGTATAGCTGGTAACACTAATTGTAGTTTTTGCTTTTCGTTTACCTAATTGCTACTTATATCGAACATATTTTTGTCGACCTGTATTATACTGCGGACGATAAACTCTATTAAATTTAGCAGTTCCATAGTTACCATGCTTATTTTTACTACGCTTGATTAATTTTTTATAAACACCATGCTTACCTTGGGAAAATTTTAAACGCTTAACAAAAAGATAAAGAGCGTATTTACGAGTTAAAAAGTATAGCATTCGACGAAATAAAAAAAAATTTAATGTCCCATAAACTACACCCCTTTCTCTTAGTTTAAAAAAACACTTAAATGACGAAAAAAGCTTTTTAAAAAATGGCAACATTCTTATTAAATGATAACGATGCCTTAAACCTAAATAACCAAATCCTTTATAATCTACTTTTCTGTTTAAAACCATTGCAGTATTCGAAAAAGAAAATAAATTACTCATACTTGGTTTAAGTCGTTTAATCATCCGATAACTAGCACGCCAAAACTTTTTCTTTCGTTTTATACTCCTAATACCTTTACCCTTTGATTTAATTATATATGGAAGTGAATGCTTAAAAGATCCATAATGCGACTTTGAATTAATTAAGCTATCATTAAATAAATTTATAAAAAAATTCCTTTTAATTGAATCCAAATCCGCTACGTAACTCTCTACAAAAATGGAAGCTTCAGCTTTTACTTCTTCTTTTTCATACTTAATTCTTTGTTTAGCATATAAAAATACCGCTTTTTTGCTATTAATAAATGCTTGAACAGAACCAAACTTTGAGTTTGCAATTTCTAAATCCTTTGCCACATTATAAATTTTTGGCAATCTATGTTGTAGGTTGGGATAGTCAATACTTAATCTATGCCTATCCCTAAACTGTAAAGCTGATTTCATTTTTTTAAATATTCTCATACGGCGATAGAACGCGAAGCGTACAAGTCCTGCTAATATAGCACGACAAACAGTGTTATAATAAAATCGACGAGCAATAAATGAATCATCATTACCAGGAACATTGTAAGAATGATTCAAAAAAAAATTAGTATTACTATCAAAAATATTTAAAAATGGCAATCCCAAAATAGAAGCTTCAGATCCTACATGATGGTCATAAGCGTCAACGGAAAAAATCATAGACGGAAATCGTTTTAATGATTTAAACTTTTTTGAAAAACCGCTGCGTAATCGAAAAAAGTTTGTCAAAATACCAGGTAATTTTCGTCTTGTAAAATAAAAAAATTTTAGCAAGTACGAAAATTTTTGCATGATAAATATTGACATAATTCTTCTATCCGGATTATTAAACAGTATTCGTGCACGTCTAGCACTCAATTGCATAACAAAACGAATTGCCGGTTTTAGGCGAGAAAAAGTTTTTCTCATATCAAACATATACAGCCCGTTGCGCTCACCAATTAATAATCTAAAAAGACTTGAGTTTGAAAATGTTCGTCGATGCCCAATATAAACGTTATTTAAAATTAGCTGCCTTAAAGTAAAATCAATAAATAAATCCATGTTTACAACTAAAAAAATCTAAAAATACGGAGGGGATGGGATTCGAACCCATGTGCAGCATTTACTACAACTAGTTTAGCAAACTAGCACCTTCAGCCTCTCAGTCAACCCTCAAACCAAAATTACAACACGCTGTAATAGCGTTGAATTAAATAAGTAAAATAAGGACGTAACAAATCCTGTACTAATTTTTATAGAGCAATTAAAAGACTTAACCCCTCTAAGCAATAAAAAACGTCCCGTTAAAATTTGAAAATTTAATGTCCGTTTATAAATAGTACTTGAATTGTTATGTAAATAGTTACTTAGTCCAAAATTATTTATTAGTAAATTAAAATGAACTTCTGTTAGTGAAGTCTGTTTTTTATACAAAAGTTTATCTATTCTCCGAAAAGCTTTTAACGTTACCAAATCTAAATTATCTCCTGTACTAATTATTTTTTTAAAATCCAACTTATTGACTTTTAATCCAAAACTAGGAAACGGCTTTATAAAAGGATTAAAAATACTTAAAACTAAGTTTGTACCTGGCCGAACTTTTATATAAATAAAATTGTTTGCAAGTTTATAAGAGTCTAATAATTTTAACATTTCCACAAAAGCTAAAAAATTATAATAAAGTAAGTATTCTAAAAATATTAGCTTCCGAAAGCATTCCCGGTGAAAAAAAAATTTTTTTCGTATACATAAGTTTATTAATTTTTTTAAAATTCAAGTAAAATCCAGAAATTTGACTACCTGATACTGTATTAACAAAATACGAAAATTTACCTAGTAAGGTTAGGTATCTATGTTTTTTCATTAAAAAAATATAATAAGAGTTCCTATAACGAACAATTTTAAAAAACGCTAAATGATTCATGTTAAATAAAAAAAATTTAAAACAAATAAAATAATAAATTAAACGTTAAATTTGACAAAGTATTCACAAAAAAGAAAAAAAAGAAGTTAAAAAATGACGTTAAAACAATTATTTCAAATAGCATTGGCGTATTGGTTTTTAACCCAGATAAATTATAAAAAAACAAATTCAGGGAAACCTCTAAAGCGCTTGTTCGAAAAAAATAAATTTGAAATAATACGTATATAAAAAAAAACACTAAAAATACTGATTAAAACAATAAAAATCGACGTATAAATATAGCCCAAATCCACCAACACAAAATAAATATAAAGTTTGCTAAAAAAACCAGCTAATGGGGGCACCCCAGCCATTGAAAATAAATTTAGAGCCAGTAACAACGAATAAGTTGAATCAATTCCCGTTAGATCCAAAATTGTGATCACTGACCGAGCTGTAAATAACCTTATAGATATTAGGATAGCAAAAAAATTAATCGCTAAAAAAATATAAGTTATTAAGTAAAACAATGCCGCATGAAATGCTTCAATACTACCCAAGGATATAGACAATAAAATAAAACCGATATTTGTAATAGATGAATACGCAAATAACCGTTTTAAATTTACCTGGACTAATCCGCCCAACGCGCCGAAAAATATTGATAACACGGAAACAATGAAAATCAGCGAATAACTATCGAAAGAAAAAAAATTTAGGGGTACCAGTTTAAAATCAAAATCCGAAAAATACAATTTTATAAAGCCAGGTGTAAAAATATCATAATATAGTCGACCAATCGTAAAAACTAAAGCAATTTTTGGTAAAATTGAAAAAAAAGCTGTAATCACTAGAGGTGATCCCTGATAAACATCTAATAACCACATGTGGAAAGGTACCGCACCCAGTTTTGCTAATAAACCAACTATAACAAATGTTATACCATAAAATAGTAAAGGATTCATGTCCTGTACGGTGACCATAATTAAGTAGTGTGATAAAACAGCAAAATTCGTGGTACCACTAGCTAAATAAATAAATGCAACACCTAAAAGAAAAAAAATCGATGCAACAGTTCCTGTGATAAAATATTTAAGCCCTGCCTCAATTGAAAACCTTGAATCAGTTCTTAACGCAGCTAAAGCGTATGAGCTTAGAGCTTGTAGTTCTATAGCTAAATAAAGAACTAAAAAATCATATGAACTTACCATTATAACTAAACCCAAAAAGGCGAATAAAATTAAAATTAGATATTCATTAAAAAACTGCTTGTAGCGTAATAAATATGCTTGCAAAAATATTAAAATACAAATTAAAGAAAATATCAAAAAAAACTTAGCAAAAGTTGAATAAAAATCAAGAATATATTGATCAAAAAAGAGTAAAACTTTAAAGTTCCAAAAACAATTCGATTGGGCGTATAATGCACAAGTACTAAACACCAAAGTAACAATGGATATTGCAATTGGGTAAGAAACAAACATAAATAAATTTTTTATTTTTGATTCAAAAAGCACAGAATTTACTATAATTCCAAGAATTAAAAATATTATTATTATTTCAAAATTAATATAATACAGCATGCTCCACAAAAACTAAACTAAATGAAAAAATAAAGCTAGGAAATAAACCAAAAATAAAAGAACTAAATACTAAAAAAAACAAAGAAACAAATTCATCAGCAGAAAGATCCTTTAAACCAAAAACTGACTTCGTTAAAGGACCGCAGCAAACCCTGTTAAAAAACCAAAAAAAATTTATAGTCATAAAAATACTCGATAAGAATAATAACATTACGAATATCCTATTAACGTGAACCAATCCAAATAAAACAACAATCTCAGAAATGAATCCACTGAACGGTGGAATACCAACGTTTGCAATAATTAATAAAAAAAATAGAACAGTAAATAAAGGCATACCTACACCCAATCCGGAATAATAACCTATTAGTCTAGTTTTATATCGGTCATACAAAACACCGACACACATAAAAAGACCTGAGGAAATTAAACCATGCGAAAACATAGAATAAATAGCACCTTGGATCCCTAGTAAATCATTTGAAAATAAACCCGCTACAGAAAAATTCATATGTGTTATAGATGAATACGAAATAATTTTTTTCATATCAAGTTGGCATAAGCCTATTAACGCTGAATACAAAACAGATATTAGACAAATTGCATAAACCAAATAACTATAATTAGCTGACGCATTCGGAAAAATAGGAATCAAAAATCTAAGCATACCGTAACCCCCTAATTTCAGTAAAATACCAGCTAAAATAACCGAACCAAGCGTAGGAGCTTCTACATGTGCCTCTGGTAGCCATAAATGAAAAGGAAACATAGGCGTTTTTACTGCAAATGCTAAAAAAAAACAAAAAAATAAAATACTTTCAACAAAAAAAGTTAAATGTGGATGCAGATGAATTAAATCCTCCCAAAGTAAGCTTGGGACTAAAGTAGCAATATAACAAATAGCTAACAACATAATAAGTGAACCCGACAACGTATACATAAAAAACAAGTAAGAAGCAAATATTTTACGACGACGACTACCCCAAATACCTATAAGTAAAAACATAGGAATTAAAATAGCTTCAAAAAAAATATAAAAAAATAAAAGATTAAAGGCAAAAAAACACTGCAACAACAACCAGTGAATTGTGGCTAGCTGTATCAAAAACTCTGCGTAATTAACTTTAATATATGCTCTTGAAGACAAATAAGCAACTAAAAAAACAAAATTTGTTAATATGGCAAACAAAAGCGCAATCCCATCAATTCTAAGTGCATAATATATATCTTCAAATAAAAATACGTGTGCAATATCAAAAATAACATTAGCCTTAACCGTTCCAAGATAAATAAAGATTAAAAGCTGTAAAAAAGTAAAAATGGCCATAACCATAGCTCTTATTTCATCAGTTGTTTTTATACAAAATGACGCATATAGAGAAAAAATTGGAATAAAACTTAAAATTATAATCCAATTCCAACCAAAAATTAACAACACGAAACATACTACAAAAAATATAAACGAAGAAACCATAATTGCTTTCAAAATATTAGTTATTTCCACTGTAAATCCAAACATTATAAACTACGAAAAAATAAATACAAAACCACTGCTAAAATTCCAATAAAAATATAAAAATATATATAACCTGAATGAAGTTTCTTAATAAATTTACCTACGAATAAGCCCAAAGAAACTGGAAAGACCAAAAATACTGTATTTAGAAAACCACGATCTATAGCTTTAAATACAAAAAAGTAAGAAAAATAGTAAAATGGCTTTATGATGTACGTAGTATACACAATATCAAAATACCATTTTTTATTAAAAAAATAATAAATTGAACGTAATACGCGCGAATTTAAAAACAGCTTACTAAAGAAATAATTTAATCGATCATAACAAAGTAATAATACAAAAAAACTAAAAACAGACAGTGCAGTAGGAAGTAATTTATATGCCGGTTCCAAGCTATGGACATCTGCTTGGTACGCCAAATTTATTAAATTTACATATATTGATTGACCCCAAAATAAATTATCATAACCAACGAAATTTTTTTCAAAAATATAACCTGACACAATACTTAAAATTGCTAAAATCCATAATGGGTGGAATAACGTCGAAGGAACCTCATGCACTGATTTTATCACATTGTAATACGCATTTGGCTTGGTCCAAAACGTTAGATACGTTAGTTTTGCTGAATAAAGAGCTGTAAAACCAGCCGCCAATAATCCTAGCGTGTAGCAGTAGTACCCAACAACCGAAAAATTTGTCGCGGCTGTTTCTAAAATTAAATCCTTTGAAAAATAACCAGATAAAAAAGGAAAACCCATTAAAGAAAAATTACCAATTGTCATTACCGCATAGGTAAACGGTAAAAGTTGAGCCAACCCACCCATACGACGCATGTCTTGTTCATCCCCCATCGCATGTATAATTGCACCCGCACACAAAAATAACAATGCCTTAAAAAATGCATGATTAAAAAGATGAAACATAGCCAATCCATACGAAGATAATCCACATGCTAAAAACATATAACCTAGTTGGCTACACGTTGAATAAGCAATAACTTTTTTTAAGTCATTTTGAAATAACGCTGTTGTGGCCCCGAATAACGCTGTTGTGGCCCCGATTATTGCAATAATGGCTAAAGCCAAAGGACTAAACTCGATAAAAGGTGACGACCGTACTATCAAATAAACACCCGCAGTAACCATCGTGGCTGCATGTATTAACGCAGAAACAGGTGTTGGCCCTTCCATAGCATCAGGTAACCATGTGTGCAAACCCAATTGTGCAGACTTACCAACCGCTGCTAAAATTAAAAAAAATGCAATGAACGTAATTATATCAATATTAAAGTATAAGATATTTGCATGCTGCTCAACAAAAACTTCAGTGTTTTGAAAAATTGTCAAGTAGTCCACCGTCTTAAAATAATAAAAAAATAAGCATATAGCCACAACAAGGCCATAGTCGCCTAGTTTATTAACAGAAACAGCCTTTAACGCAGATTTTGCTGCCTCAACTCTTGTAAACCAAAAATTTATTAAAAGATAGGAAACCAAACCTACCCCCTCCCAACCAATAAACATTTGCAAATAATTATCCGCCGTTACTAAAACTAACATAAAAAAAACAAATAAAGATAAGTAACCCATAAACTTTGCACGATTAGGATCATGAGCCATATAGCCAATTGAGTAAATTTGAACTAAAGTTGAAACCGACGTAATAACTATAAGCATAACAACAGATAAAGTATCGAATAAAAATCCCCAATTTAGTGATATAAAAGATTCACTGTACAGTGACGACAAGTCAATCCAAACCGATGATTTTATATCAAAACCATTCATATAAAATTTATTCGCCCGTAAAAATAATTTTAAAGAAAATAAAAATGACGTTAAGGTACAAAAAATTATAAAAGACGCTACAAACAATGAATTAATTTTTTTTTTAGCTTTTATTTCAATAAAGCTATTTAATATTGCGGCCAAAAAACCTACAAATGGGAGAAAAATTACCATATAATAATGCATTAGTTCAAACAACATTTTCTAATTAAAAAAAAATATACTATCCTTTTAGAGTACTAATCTCTCTAATTGAAATAAGACCTACTCGCCTATGATAAATAACTAATAAAGCCAAACCAATCGAAGATTCTGCACCAGCAATTGTTAATATCAAAAGAGAAAAAAAATTGTCCCACCAAATCATCCAAGTAAATTGAAAACGTTAAAAATAAAACATTTAAAGATAACAGGATCAATTCCAATGAAATTATAATAATTATCAAATTTCGCCGTGTAGCAAATACACCGAAAAATCCTAAGCACATAACAGCTAGCGCTGTATTCGTTAATAAAAAAAACACAAGGTCATATCCGTTGAATATTACATTCATAGATTTTCTTTATAACATAAAAAATACACTATTCTTTTCCTCTAATTACTTAGAAGAAAGCCATTGTACGTAATTTTCCAACGAGCAAACTTTAACAACAATAGGCATAAAACCATGATTTACACCACAAAGTTCGCTACATTGGCCATAATATACACCCTCGCGTTTTATAAACATTGGAATTTGATTTAGTCTACCTGGCACAGCATCTGTTTTAACTCCCAAAGATGGAACCGCCCAGCTATGTAGAACATCAGCAGCAGTTAGAATTACACGAATATGCGTATTAACCGGTAAAACAGCCTCGTTATCAACTTCTAACAACCTTAGGTCACCTAATTTCAATTCAGCTTCATCCAACATATAGCTATCAAAGCTAATTGACGATTTATTTTTATTATTGTAATCTGAATACTGGTATGCCCAATACCATTGATATCCAACAACTTTCAAAGTTAGCGCAGGGGCGATAACTTCATCCATAGAATATAATAAAGCAAATGATGGAACAGCAATAAATACTAATATTAAACTTGGTATTATAGTCCAAACAATTTCTAATAATGTACCATGGGTAATTTTTATATTGTGTAAAATTTCATACCTAAACGCTAGCTCAGATAAAGTTTCTGGATTATTAGCATGATGGTAGTATACAACCAAAATGTTATATATCATAAAAAAAGTAAAAACTAAAACCGCAATTAAAAAGAAAAATATGTAATTGTGTAAATTAACAATACCTTCCATAATTGGGGTTGCACTATCTTGAAAATAAATTTTATAGTAATTACGCATAAAAAATGATCTTTTAATCTATAGATATTATTTAATTTAACAAAAATTTTACTAAAAAACGCGGAGGACGGGAATCGAACCCGCATCACGCAGCGTGACAGACTGGTGCTCTACCAATTAAGCTACCCCCTTTTTGTAGATAATACATATATATATATATGTATATAAAGTAAAGCGCTTCCGCTAACCCCTCAAACGGACGGCTGCACCTACACTCTGTTCTATTTGCTTGTATTTATCTTGCAATTTAGAGTGCTTTGGCTGAATTCGTCCTAAAGTTAACACAATAGAAGCTATCATGGCGATCAACAAAATCAAGCTTGATAGAATAAACAAGTGCGCGTAATAAGTGTATAATATACTACCTATCACTTCAACATTGTTTTTCCAAATTAGTAAATTTACCCATTCAAGGTAAAAATCTTGACTGTTGCTAAATATATGTATAAAATTTACACCATCGTAAACAATGGTCTGTAGAAAATAAAAAAAACAAATAACCAAAACCAATGAAAAAAAAAAATAAAAATCAAAGCCAACAAATTCACTTTTATTGATATTTAACATCATAACCGCAAACAAAAATAAAACTGCAATTGCTCCTACATATACGATTATTAAAGTAATACCTAAAAACTCCGCACCTAACATAATAAATGAAAAAGCTGTACTAACAAATAGTAGTATTAAATAGAGAACTGAATTAATTGGATTTGATGAAAACACAACCATAAACGCGGCAAATATCATTAAAAACATCAGAAAATTAAAAAGAAACCAAATTAATTGAGCACTAAATGCATAAATAAAATCCAATAAACTTAACATTTTGATACATAAAAAGTATTCTAACAAAAAAATATTATGTAATGTGTATGCGTGTATCCCAATAAAATTAGTACATATATAATTAAAACTAAAAATACAAATCGTATTACTACAACATAGTACTTAGCTTAATCAAACGTTAGTCTAACGTTTAAAAAAAAAATAATCCTAAAGAATAGTTCTTGCTTAGATAACTTCAGCAATTACAAATACGTGCGTAGCTACTCGGCAATGCTAAAGACTAACAACCGATACACAATTAGCACCGTTAGCGTGATCCTCTCGTACAAGCGCCAACTCTTTAAAATTTTTTAACTACGATGGTAGATAGGGACCGAACTGTCTCACGACGTTCTAAACCCAGCTCACGTACCACTTTAATCGGCGAACAGCCGAACCCTTGGAACCTCCTTCAGCTCCAGGATGTGATGAGCCGACATCGAGG
>Ga0170475_102101733_pt1 | contig 15377 bp, 12 predicted proteins | sample Soicark_Litter_5_FD_111474 | JGI IMG/M metagenome (GOLD analysis project Ga0170475, IMG submission 111474) | Avena fatua rhizosphere microbial communities from Hopland, California, USA. Combined Assembly of 48 SPs | reverse complement strand
GAGCGTGTGGATCAGCAGCGTCTTCGCCAGGCCGGGCACGCCGACGATCAGGCTGTTGCCGCCGACAAACAGCGTCAGCAGCACCTCATGCACCACATCGTCCTGTCCGACGATCAGCTTGCGAAGTTCGGACACGATGCGGTCGCGGCCCTCTTTCATCCGCTCCGCCAGCGCGACGTCGTCTGGCGACTGCAATTCAACGGTATCGGTCACGGAGCGATTCAAGAGAGCCTCCAATGCTAAGAAATGGCTGAGGGCTCAGGGCTTAAGGCTTAGGGCTTAAGGGCGGCTCAAGCCTGAGCCCTGAGCCTTGAGCCGTGAGCCTTGAGCCTTGATCAATGCGTCAGCCCGTAAATCACGTAGTTCACACCAAACTTGTACGCCTCGTTCGTCAGATCGACCATCGCGACGCCGCTGTCGGAAAACTCCCAGTATTCACTGATGTCGTTGTTCACATTCGCAATCGCCATCAGCCGTTTGTCCGGATCGTTCTGCTCGAACAGCCCCCAATACGATGGAGTCAGGCCACCGTATGGTGCGGCCAGGTTCTCGGGATGATCGATTTCAAAAAACGAGTGAAACACCTTCGCCGTCCCATCGATCTGTATCCAGTGCGCATCGGGGAGCACGGCCTGCATCTGCGCCTGCAGATTGTCCCAGTGCGGGCCGCGGAAATCATCGAAGATCAGGAATCCTCCCTTGAGCAGGTAACTGCGCAAGGCGGTCGCTTCCTTTTCTGTCACCGCCCAGAAGCCTGGTTCCGCCATATAGGCAACGGGATAGTTGAAGAGCTCCGGATCGTCGATCGCGAGGATATTCGAGCCGTTCGTCCTGATATTCAGCAGCGTCAGTTCCTCGAGAATTTTTGAAAAGTGCACTTCACCGTCTGGATAATCGTGCGACCACGGCAGCCCGCCATCGCCAATCCAGTTGCCGAAGCGGCCATACATCGGCGTCGCGTAGCGAAGACGTACGAATGTGTAGCGGCCGTCATACGGAGTATTGCCCTCTACCGCGACGTCCAACTGCGGACGACGGTTGCGCCCACCGCGCTGCGCGAGCGCGACGCTCCCGGCCAGGCACACGAGGAGTCCGGCGATGACGCCGCGGCGGACCAGGACTCCATTCACTTCTTTCCCTCGAGGTCCTTGATCTGCTTGCTCTTGAGCGCCAGGTCGGTCAGCAGCTTCTCGAGTTCTGATGCGTAGCGTTCCGGCTCCATCCCATTTTTCATGAGCTTGAGCCCTTCGACACGTCGCTCGAGATCGCGACGTTCTTCGTAGAGCGCACGCATTTTTGGATCCGCCGGCATCGTGTCGGCGCCTTGAACCGTTCCGAGCGCCAGGATCGACGCGATGCGACCGATCTTTCCATCCACCTTCGGATCGGTTGTCCCTTTCTTGTCGCCGCTATCGTCGAGCAGCGGGTGCTCGGTCAGCATGATGCCTTCCTGCTCGTAGGCACGCGCGACTCCGATTTTCGCAGCGTCAAACGCCTCCAGGACCGAGACCCGCCGGTTCTTGTCCGCGTCCGCCGTGTCGCTCATCAAGGCATCAACGAAGTAGCCGCCGAAGAGCGTCGCAAATCGTTCCGCCCCCGTGCGCGTCGCGGTCACGATTGTCCGTCCCGGGCCGGACAACTCTTCAAGGAACGGTCCGCTGGAACTTGCCGTGTCCACGAACACAATGTGCTTCGAGGGAAGTCGCTTCAGTAACGGTTCGAAGTTCGCCGGGGTCATATCCGGTCCCGGCAGATTGAACTTTGCAACCTTCCCGTCAAACGTTCCGTGCCCGATGAGCACGATGAACACGACATCGTCTTCTTTCGTGTTCTGCGCCAGTGTTGCGAACGCGCGCTCGATCTCCTTCTGCGTTGACTTGCCGGTGGCGCGCTTCGCATCCTTCTCCGGTTCCGCCGCGAGATAAACGATGTGATCGCGAGGCACTCCCAGGCGATCGGTTGCGCCATCCACGAGCGTCGACGCCCAGCGCTGAAACAGTTCCGCGTGCTCCGGATCGCCGGCCAGCCCCACGACCACCGCGAGATGGACAGTCTGCGCCGCGGCTGGCGCTGCGAACGCCAGGAGGGAAGAGAAGATCGCGAGGCGAAGAAGGATTGGTCTAGTCAACTCCGTGTCCGCATTATTTAAGTGCGCTTGGGGCTCCACCCCCAAGCGCTCTCGCTCGGCGACTTCGCGCCTCGCTCGGGCCCGGGCGGTTTACGCGAGCCCCACCGCGCGGCGGTAGGCCCACTCCGCCGAGATCAGTCCCAGGAGCACGAACAGGACGACCGGCATGTGCCACAACTCGCGCTCTTCAACCGTGGTCACGCCGCGTCCGGTATAGCGGAGATCCTCGGGCATGCCCACGATTGTCTCGGGCGTATAGAACCGGCCGCCGGTTTCGTCCGCGATCCGCTTCAATCGCTGCGCGTGCATGGTCGCATCGAAGTACTCCGCATCGCTCGGCGCGGCGCGAACCTGCGTGGTTCCATTACCGAGCGATTTGCCAGCACGCGTCGCTTCGACCTGTGCGACATACATGCCCTGATCGGTGGCTGGAAAAGTCGCGCGATACTCGCCATTGCGTTCGCCGGTCCATTGCATCGGCACTTCGACCGGCGTCCCCTTCGGACCCGTGACCTTCGCGATCACGCGCGCGTCGTTCACTTCAACGTAGCCGGGGTCCACGACTTCCGCCACCAGTGCGACCGGATCCCCGGGCTCGACGCGGTCGGTAATCGTGTGGACGTCGACGGTGTTCGGCACGCCATCGACCAGCCAGCGCAGCAACTGGCGCCAGTAGTTCTCGTGCGTCATGTCCTCGACCGCCATCTTCACGTCCATCTGCCAGTGCCACGAATCCTGCACCGGGAACGCGAGCGTCTTGCCGCGGCCGTACCGCTGCGATGCGAGCACGACCTGATCGCGCCGGCGCTCGTCGCTCCCGGTGAGCAGAACCGTCGCCCCCGGCTTCACTTCACGAATGGCGTTGACACTGGTGAGTACGGGCATGTCGTTCCAGCGCGCGGTCGAGGCCGTTTCGGTGGCCGCAATCTGCGTCACGCCATGCGCTTCGCCCGCGCGTGTTGGTTTGACGTGCAGCCGCGCCACCGGCAGGACATCGAGCGTTCGGCCCGGACGTTCGAGCGTCACCGGCAGCGCGTCGGCCACCGGTGTTCCGGCGTAGCCACCTTCGGCGAAGGATCTCGGCCCGCCGAGCATCAACAGTCCGCCGCCGCGCCGTTCGACGAACTCGCTGATCATTCGAAGTTGATCGCCGGTAAACGCGCCCGCCTCGATGCTCCCCAGGATCAGCCCGCGATAGGCGAACAGTTCTTCGCGCGTTTTCGGAAATCCGGCTGCGAGTTCGTCCGCATTCTCGACCCCGACTCGCATGTACTTGTTGTCGGCGGTCCGCTGGAGCGTGACGACCTCGAGATTCTTGTCGTCGACGACCGCGCGATTGATGAATTTCATTTCGGGGCGCGGTTCCCCTTCGTAGTACAGGATTTTTTCTTTGCGGTTGGCGACCTCGATCAAGGCGTCGCGCGCATTGTTCTGCGTGACCAGCTCTCCCGGACGCGGCGCAATGCGGAAGGTGAACACGCGCGCACCCGCCTCGGCGGCGGTGAAACGAACGCGCACCGCGGTTGGCTCGCCGTCCATCGCCAGCTTGACCTCCTGCGATCCAACGATGCGCCCTTCGTTCTCGACATCGAGCGACACGGTATCGCCGGCATATCCGGTCTGCGTGACCACCGCGTCGATTACCAGCGATGTGCCCTGGAGCGCGGTACGCGGCGTTGATACCCGATCGATCTGGACATCGCGCGCGAGACGATCGCGACCGACGCCGACGGTGAACACCGGCACTGACGCGGCCTTCAAGGCGAGCAGCGCTTCGGTGAGCGACGCGTCGGTGGTGTCCGCGCCATCGCTGACCATCACCATGCCGGCGAGTGGAAGCCCCGCGAGTTCCTGCCGCGCACCGTCGAGCGCCGCGCCCAGCCGCGTCTGCGCACCCGTGAACGTCAGATCGTCGGTCGATCCAAGCCGCGATGCCGACTGGGAAAAATGGAATGGACGGAGCACGAACCGCTCGGACAACGCCTTGACCAGGGGCGCCTCCTTGCCGAACGTCTGCTTGACGAACGCGCCCCGCGACGCCGTGCCCCAATCGCTGATCTGCATGCTCCGCGAGTCGTCGATCAACACCGCCAGGAAGTTCTGCTGGGGAACGGCTGCCTTCACGACCAGAATCGGACGGAACAGACAGAAGAGCATCACCCCAAGCGTCGCGATGCGCAGCGCCGTCAGGACGATACGATCCCGCACCCGGCCGCGGTCGGTGAGGCCGCGATAGGTGATCACCGCCAGCAGTATCGCCGCGCCGGCGAGCACCGCCGCGACGTAGGAGCCCGTCGACGGGGAGAGGCGGAACTCTCCCTGTTGAAAAATGACCGGCCGGTACTCGAAGAAGAAACGAAACAACGAGTCCACGTGGTGTCAGCAGCGCCCGAAGGCGCCAGCGCCCTCCAAATCGATTGTACTGCTTGTCGCTTGCCGCCTTTAGGCGGCAGCGCCTGCTTCAGGCGGGGCACCTTTCAGGCATTCGCTCGCGAGCCGCTCGTACGCCTCGATCGCACGATCGCATTCCGCGAGATCCAGGTGCTCCTCGCTGGTATGGGCGACGAGAAACGATCCGGGGCCGAACAGCAGCGGCGTTCCCCACCGGTCAAGAAACGGAATATCAGTGGTGAATGGGAATGCCGCGGTCGGCAGTCCAGGCACCGTATGCAGCTTCACCACCGGGACGCGCAATATCTCTTCAGACGTCACCAACCGCTCCAGTGGTTGGACCGCGCGAAGAATGTCTTCCGGCGGCCCCACCGTCCGGAACAGCACCTCGGCCGATGCCGACGGCGAGATCACGTTGGGAGCGATGCCGCCTTCGATCAACCCGGTACTGTAATAGGTCGATCCGAGATCGGGATCCGCCGGCAATCGAATCGACCGCAGCGCGACGAGCGCATCGATCAGCTTGTCGATCGCCGACTCGCCCTCTTCCGGCGCGGCCGAGTGCGCAGCTCGTCCCGACGCCCGTAACCGGAGCCGCAGCACTCCGCGCGTTCCCGTGCCGAGCCGGTTATCCGTCGGCTCGCCATTGATCAGAAATCGTGACCCCGGAGGGGTGCTGTTGGCCACGGCGGCGCCATCGCTTCCCCGCTCCTCCCCGACGACGAACAACAGCCCGACGCGCCGTTCTCCACTTGCCCGTAAGCGTTCGGCCGCTGCGACCTGCGCCGCGAGAATTCCCTTCGCATCGCACGCGCCGCGCCCGTACAGTTTGCCGTCCTCGACCCGGCTCGCGAAAAACGGCGGCACACAATCGTAATGCGTCGACAACATGACCGCCGGCCGATCGATCGTCGCATACACGTTTGCGCGGCCGTCCGACACTGGCTGCTGGACCACTCGATAGCCGAGCTGTTCCAACTCTCGGCTGAGCCAGCGCCCGGCGTCCGCCTCGCGCCCGGTCGTGGAATCAATATTAATGAGCGCGCGGGCGAAGGCGACCGCGTCGAAGGTCGATTTCATAGTTTTGTCTTTGACGGCACCCGTGGCACTGGTGGCACCGCTGCAATGACCGCCAGCGCTTACCTGATCGCGTCCTCCAATGCGGTCCGCGCATCGGTGCGCTCGTCGCGATACTTGACGATGATCGGCGTGGCGACTGACAGGCCCCACTCCCGCGCCTTGCCGCCGGTCAACGGTCTCGTCCCGGGAACGACAACCGCCCCTTCGGGCACGATCAGCGGCACGCCCGACGGCTGAATGATCCGTTCATTCGGCAAATCGTAGATCGGCGTCGAGGCGGTCAGAATTGTCCCCGACGCAAGCACGGCGCGGCGCTTGACGATCGCGCCTTCATACACACCGCAATTGCCGCCAACCAGCACGTCGTCCTCGATGACGACCGGCAGCGCCCCCACGGGTTCGAGGACACCGCCGATCTGGGCCGCGGCGCTCACGTGCACACGCTCGCCAATCTGCGCGCACGACCCGACCAGGGCATGCGAATCGATCATGGTCCCCATCCCGACATACGCGCCGATGTTGATGTACATCGGCGGCATACAGACGACCCCCTGTGCCAGGTACGCGCCGTCGCGAACGGTCGAGCCTCCCGGCACGATTCGAATTCCCGCGCCGGCATCGAACCGCTTCAGCGGCATCGTGTCCTTGTCGACGAACGGCCAACGTCCGTGATCCGCCGACATGTCGACGATGACGCCGACGCGAAATCCGAGGAGAATTCCCTGCTTGACCCAGGCATTCACGCGCCAGCCGGATGGAGCGGATCGGTCAGGTTCGGCAGCGCGAGCGCTGCCCGCTGACAATGCGGCGCGCAGACGAAGAAAGGCATCACGCGCCTGTTCGCGATCGACCGAAGCGCCAGCTTCGAACAGCGCAGAAATTTCCGATGCGAGATCGTTCACTCGAGTATGCGGTTGTTGAGCGATGGCGTGAGCCTTGAGCCCTGAGCCTTAAGCCCTGAGCCCGTCTAAGCTCTCACCGTGGCAGGTCCCGTGGGCAAGCCGAGATCGCGCAGCACCTGTGCGATCCGTTCTCGCGACGCCGGACGCGGAGGCACGAGCGGCAGACGGTACACCTCTTCGACCAGTCCCATCATGGCCATCGCGGACTTCACGGGTATCGGGCTCGATTCGATGAAGTTGATTTGCATGAGCGGAAGCAGTTCCTGGTGCAGCCGTCGGGCGGCGGCGAAGTCCTCGGCTTGAGCGAACTCCACCATTTTTGCCATATCAGACGGGACCTCGTTGGCCACCACCGACACGATGCCGCGCCCGCCGACCGACATCACCGGCAGCGTCAGCGCGTCGTCTCCGGAGAGTACAAGGAACTGAGGCGGCACTGCGGCGCAGATCTCGCACATCTGCGTCATGTTGCCCGACGCTTCTTTCACGCCAATGATGTTCGGCACCGCGCTCAGCCTCACGACCGTCGCAACATCGATGTTGACACCGGTCCGACCGGGGACGTTGTACAGGATGATCGGCACCGGCACTGCATCGGCGATGGCTTTGTAGTGCTGGTAGAGACCTTCAGGCGAGGGCTTGTTGTAGTAAGGAGCGACCGAAAGAATGCCGTCTGCTCCGGCCCGCGCCATCTGCTGCGCGGATTCAATCACCTCGTGGGTGTTGTACCCGCCGGCGCCAGCCAGAACCGGCACGCGTCCTTTCGCTTCAGCGACGACGAGCTCGACGATTCGAAGCCGTTCCGCGGGGGTCAACGTCGGTGTTTCGCCAGTTGTTCCGCAAGGAACCAGAAAGTGGATGCCCGCGTCGATCTGCCGGCGCGCCAGCCGCCGGACCGCCGTCTCGTCGACCGCGCCGCTCCGCGTAAAGGGAGTGATCAGCGCAGTTCCGCATCCAGTAAACGCCTGACGCATCGTGACCTCGCAGTCTCTATATTCCCAGAACATCCTTCATCGTGAACCACCCTTTGCGGCCGTGGACCCATCGCGCCGCTTCGAGCGCTCCGCGCGCGAAGCCGGATCGATCGCGAGCCGTGTGCGTCAGCGTGATCGTCTCACCCGGCGCGTCGAACCCGAGCGTGTGAGTCCCGGGAATCGATCCGGCGCGTGTGGATGATACGTCGATTGGGCGGTTGAACGCGTGTCCTTTCATCGCCGTCTCGAGGAGCAGCGCCGTGCCGGAAGGCGAGTCGCGTTTTGCGGCGTGATGCGCCTCGTGAATCCACGCACCGAATTCAGCCTGAGGTCCAAAAAGCTGAGCCGCCCGCTCGGCGAGCGCGACGAACAGGTTGACGCCAAGCGCAAAGTTCGGCGCCGCGACGACGCCGATTCCTGCATGCTCGACAACCCGCCGCAGCTCTGGTTCGTGCGCGCCCCAACCGGTGGTGCCGATGACCATGTTCACGCGACGCTCGGCCAATCGCCGCGCGTTCTCAGGCACTGCGTCGGCGATGGAAAAGTCAATGGCCACGTCCGCCTGCGGCCATTTCTGTGGCGTGGCAGCTTCGGCGACGTCGACCGTTCCGGCAACATCCAATCCGTACTCCGGCGATAGAGACTCCAGCAGCTTCCCCATTCGTCCATAACCAATGATCAGAATTCTCATACTCGAAACTGGAGACTGGAAACTGGAAACCGTTATCCAAAGAACTCCTTATGCAGCGCCGCCATTCCGCTGGCGAGATCCTCATCACGCAGCACAATCGTCACGTTCCGCCGCGAGGCCGCCTGCGACACCATGCGTACCGGAAAACCGTCGAGGGCGCCGATCACCCGGCCGGCGATCCGCGGATCGCATCGCAGATTGTCGCCGACCGCGCACAGGATTGCGAGTCCTCCCTCGACGTTGACCTCGGCGAATTCGCGAAGCGCTTCTACGATCTCGTCGAGTCGCGCCGCATCATCGACCGTTACCGACACGCTGACTTCCGATGTGGTCACCACATCCACCGCCGTTCGATGGCGTTCGAACACTTCGAAGACGCGACGCAGAAATCCATGGGCCATGAGCATGCGCGTCGAGGTGATCTCGATCATCGTCACATGCCGTTTGCACGCGACCGCCGCGAGCGCGCGATCCGCCGTCGGCGGGGCCGCGGTGATCGTCGTACCCGGTCCGGCGGCGCGCCGGCTATTCAGAATGCGGACCGGGATGTCCTTGTCGACTGCCGGCAGGATCGTGCTGGGATGGAGAACCTTGGCGCCGAAGTACGCCAGTTCGGACGCCTCGCCGAACGACAGGAACGGCACCACCCGCGGCGACTCGACGACGCGCGGGTCAGCGGTGAGCATGCCGTCGACGTCGGTCCAGATTTGAATCTCGCGTGAATCGACCGCGGCGCCGATGATCGCCGCCGAATAGTCGGAACCGCCGCGTCCGAGCGTGGTCGTGACACCCTGACTCGTAGCGCCGACAAATCCGCCCACGACAGGTACGCGTCCCTCGGCAATTCGCGGCAGGATTTCCCGACCCACCGCCTCGCGGGTTTCATCCGGCCTCGGCGAGGCCGCCATGTGCGCCGAGTCGGTGACGATGGCGCGACGTGCGTCGACCCAGGCCGCCCGCACGCCATTCTGTTCGAGCGCCGCCGCGACAATCCGACTATTGATCAACTCACCGGTGCAGACGATCGCATCGTGCGCGCTTGGCGAAGCGGCGCGCAGGATCCCAATCGCCTTGAGCAGCGCGCGCAGATCGTCGAGCTGCGCGCCAATTTCGACCAGCACGTCATTCGCGACCTCCGCTGGAAGCAGGCGCTCGATCGCTTCGAAGTGACGGCGCGACAACTCGGCCACGCCGTTGAGCACGTGCGCGTCGCGGCGCCGTTCGGCGGAGGCCGCGAGCTCGAGCAACCGATCGGTCACGCCGCTCATCGCCGACACAATCACGACCGGCGGCAGTCCGGAGCTTTCTCGTGCGGCTCTGATGATGCCGACGACCCGCGTAATCGCCTCGACATCGGCGACCGACGTGCCGCCGAATTTCATGACGATAGGCCCGGTGAGAGGCACCGCGGCTACCGGGGCCACACGCCCGCGCTCCTGATTGATCGGTGGGGTCGCATCGGAGCCTTGCAATGTCTTCATTCAGTTTCCTCAAACAGTCGGCAATCAGCAATCACATCGACAATCGGCAATCGCAATCGCAATCGACAATCCCAATCGACAATTCCAATCGCCAGTCCGCAATCAGAAAATCCGCAGTCCACAATCGCCAATCAGCAATCGTCTAGTCCCAACCAACAGTCCCTCGGCGCGCACAGTTCGGCGTTCAACACCGCGGCACCCGCAGCACCCCGAATCGTGTTGTGACCGAGCGCAATGAATTTCACATCCTGCACCGGACACTTTCGCACCCGGCCGACGGTTACGGTCATGCCGCCGTCGCGCTCGGCGTCGAGCCGCGGCTGCGGGCGATCGGCGGCGTCGGTCCAGACAATCGGGTTGGGCGGCGACGTCGGGAGATTCAGTTCCTGCGGCTTGCCGCGGAACGATCGCAGCGCCGCGACCACGTCGTCAATTGACGGCCGTGCTTCGAGCGCGATCGAAATGCTTTCGGTATGACCGTCGATCACCGGCACTCGCGTCGTCTGCGCGCTGACGATCATCGGATGCGGCTGGACGCGGGTGCCATCCAGCTGTCCGAGGATTTTCTGCGTCTCGCTCTCCATTTTTTCTTCCTCGCCGGAAATCGCCGGGACGACGTTGCCGAGGATGTCGAGCGATGCGACGCCAGGATAACCGGCGCCCGAGACCGCTTGCAGCGTCGTCACCATGACCGAGCGAATACCAAACTGACGGAGCGGCGCCAGCGCCATCGAGAGCACGACAGTCGAGCAGTTCGGGTTGGTGACGATCGCGCCGGTCCACCCGCGTGCGCGCTGCTGCGCGGGCAACAGCGCAAGATGGTCGGCGTTCACTTCCGGGATGAGAAGCGGCACCAGCGGGTCCATGCGATAACTGCGTGCGTTGCTGATCACCAGGTGCCCCGTCTGAGCGAAGGCCAGTTCGACATCCTTCGCGGCGTTGGCATCGAGCGCCGAGAACATCAGGTGCGGCCCGCGCCCGGGAGTACACGAGTCGACGCGGACCCCGCGGAGCTCCGCGGGCATCGGCCACGACAGCCGCCATGATGCGGCCTCGCCGTATGTCTTCCCTTCGGATCGCTCGCTCGCGCCAAACCACACCGGCCGAAACCAGGGATGATCGGCCAGCTGCCGGATGAACTGCTGCCCGACCATTCCGGTCGCGCCGAGAACGCCTACATCGATACGCTTGGTCTGCATGATGTCCTTCACTGCTCGCTAGGGCCACCGCGTTCCGCCTTCGGCCCCGGTGGACGCAGGCACTCGCAAAAAAAAACCCGCCGGCCTGTAGAAGGCCGGCGGGTGCTGTGATCCTGCTGTGAGCTGGTCAGTTACGTGACAATCTCACACACCCCCGGCCTGCGGATTCGCTTCGACCGCTTTCGGCAGACCGTCTGGGGCATGGTGAACGTCGTCACGATTGAGCGGCAGTATAACGGGCTGGCCTCCGAGACGTCAAATCTTGATCCGCGGGACTCCTGCGCTCCGCCTGGCTCACTTTGCTACGCGCCGTGATTAGTAGCAGCCGTAAGGCCCGCAGTTGCTCGGATCAGTCGTCGCGCTATTGAGCGAACCAACCATCGACGGATGCAGCGAGCAGTGGTAATTCTTCGATACGTTGGCAAGCGAGACGGGCTGCGACGAGGCACCGGGCGCAAGGTTGCCAGTATCGATGCCAAGGTCGGGGATGACAATCCGATGCGCGATCGAGTCAGCGTTCTTCCAGACAACGTTTTGACCCGTCACGCACATTCCCGGGTTGGGCGAGAACGACTGGTCACCCTTCTGCCCGGAAATCGTGATCGTCGTCACATTCGACGAGCCGCCGGTCGACGGTGTCGTTGGCGTCGTCGCGCTGCCGCCGTAACCACCGCCTCCGCCACAGCTCGCACATACGACCGCGAGAAGAGATGCACGTAACATCTGAAACCGCATGGAACCTCCAAACACCTCCCGGCGCCCCCAGCCGAACGTCCAGCCCGGCCATCGCTTGCCGCGTGGGGTAGGACGCGACCCGGGATCTCCGGACGGAGTCCGGACCAGGGACATCGGGAATCATCGGTGTCAGAGCAACGTGGGTACCACGTCGCAGCAACTGGAAATGCTATGAAATCGGCCCACCGCCGGTTGCGCCGTTTACGACAGACGTAACGGCTTACGATCGCAAGGTTCTCCGGGATTTGCGGTTCGGTTTTTCAGAGGAGTCGGGATGATGGAAGCGCCTTCGACGCGCCTGAGCAGAAAACTTCGATGGGGGGTACTCGGTGTCGCGCGCATTGCGACCAAGAAAGTGATCCCCGCAATGCAGCGCGGAAGATGGACCACCGTCGACGCACTTGCGTCGCGCGATGGATCCAAGGCCCGCGCGGCGGCGGCCGAACTCGGAATCCCCAAGGCCTACTCATCGTACGAGGCGCTCATTCAAGATCCCGAGATCGATGCGGTCTACATCCCGCTCCCGAACCATCTTCACGTGGAGTGGACGACGCGGGCGGCGGAGGCGGGCAAGCACGTCTTGTGCGAAAAACCGATCGGCCTGGTAGCCGCCGACGCGGAACGACTGCTCGCGGTGCGCGACCGCGCCGGCGTGCTCATCCAGGAAGCGTTCATGATCCGGACGCACCCGCAGTGGCTGGGCGCGTTGCAGATTGCGCGTTCGGGACGAATCGGTCAGGTGCGATCGATCGTCGGCTACTTCAGCTTTTTCATGGACGATCCGACGAATATCCGACAGGTGAAAGAGTGGGGTGGCGGCGGTATGCTCGACATCGGGTGTTATCTCGTCAACACCGCGAGGATGATTTTCGAAGCAGAGCCGCGGCGCGTGTGCGCGCTGATCGAAGACCAGCCAAATAACGGCGTCGACTACATGGCATCGATCATGATGGATTTCGGCGGCCGTCACGCCGTCAGCACCTGCAGCACGCAACTTGCGCACGCGCAACGGATCACGATCGCCGGGACCCTCGGCCGTGTGGAAATCGAGATCCCTTTCAATGCCCCGCCCGATCGCCCCTGCCGAATTTTTGTTGAAGACTCGCCGCCGGGAGCCGTGCCGGATCAGCATGTGGTCGAGTTCGACACGTGCGACCAGTACACGATTCAAGGGGATCTCTTCTCGCGCGCCGCGATGGACAAGCGACCTGCACCGTATCCATTGGAGGACTCGCTCCAGAATATGCGGGTCATCGACGCGCTGTTCCGCTCCGGCGCAACAGGTGCGTGGATTGAACTGTAATCGGCCAATCCGGCGGTCCCCGGATCCCGGATCCCGCGGCGGGAAGCGGACCGACGCGTTACCATTACTAAAGAACTATGACCGCCTGACGGTCGTCTAACGGATGTGCCAGCCTGCCTGCGCGGAGGGTCCGTGTTTTTTCGAGTCTCGAGCGCAGTCCTCGCGCTCTTCCTTATAGGGATTTCTTCCAACCCGTCCCTCGCTCAGACGCCGCCCAAAGCGGAGAAGCCTCAGGGCAAATCCGCGTCGAAAAGCGATCTCGATGCGTTCATGGAACAGGTGCTCGCGCGGCGCGAAGTAAACCGCACGATGCTGAATCAGTACGTGCTCGATGAGACCGAGACATTCGATGTCTTCGGCCCCGGGCAGTGGCCGATGTATCGCACGAAGCGCGACTTCACCTGGTACGAGCGCGACGGCATGCACGTGCGGAGCCCCGTGCGTTTCAACGGCGTGACCGTCAAGGAATCAGATCGCGAGCAGTACGAGACCGATTGGATCCACCGCGAGAAAGAACGGCAGGAACGCAAGACGAAGAACGCGCGCGAGAAAGGAGAAATCAGTATCGGTCCCGAGGGTGTGCAGGTCACGGGTGCCGGTCCCGTCACATCCGAGCCGCGCTTCGTGTCGGAAGCGTACTTCATGGATTTCAAGTTCGAGGCGGGCAACTACTATCTCGCCGGGCGTGAAAAACTCGAAGGGCAGGACGTTCTGCGGATCGAGTACTACCCTACCAATCTGTTCAACGACGATGACGACGAGAAAACGCCGCATGAGATGAAGAAAAAGAAGCCGTCGAAGAACGAACACAAGGAGCAGCAGGCCGAACAGGACATCAACCGCAAAATGAACAAGACAGCGCTCGTGACGCTGTGGGTGGATCCCGCCGAACATCAGATCGTGAAGTACACGTTCGACAACGTCTGGCTCGATTTCCTCCCCGGTGCATGGCTCGTGCGAGTTGACGACATTCGCGCGTCGATGACGATGGGCCAACCATTTCCAGGCGTCTGGCTGCCGCGCGGCATGAACATTCACGCCGGCTTCACGCTCGCGCTGGGATCGTACGAAGCGGGCTACACCCGCACGTTCACCAATTACCGGGAGGCGGACGTCAAGACGAAGATTACCGTGCCAAAACTTGAATCTTCTTGGGAACCGGGGGCGCCAGGGACGCCAGGAGTGCGGGCAGTCAGCGCACCCGTGGCACGCATAGCACCCGAGGCACCCTTGGCACCCGATCATGGTCCATTCGTTGACGACGAACAGCAACCCGTGGAGACGATTCACGAGATCCGGGTGCACGGGAACGCAGAGGTCACCGACGAGGACGTCATCAAGCTGGCAGGCATCGCGCTCGGGGATACGGTCGGCGCCGACGCGGTCAGCAGCATCGAAAAGCGATTGAAGGACAGCGATCGTTTCGAAACGGTGGAGGTCCGGAAGCGCTATCGCTCTCTCGACGATCCCAGTGACGTCGCCATCGTGGTCGTCGTTCACGAACGGCCGGGAGTCAGGTCGGCGGCCGCTGGAGGTATCACCTCGACGGGTGGGCCATGGCATCGGATGACGTCGCGGCTGATGTTCTTTCCGATCTTCAGCTATGCCGACGGATATGGCTTCACCTACGGCGGCCGCGTGAGCACGATCGATCTGCTCGGCGCTGGCGAGCGCCTCTCGGTACCGTTGACGTGGGGCGGAACGAAACGCGCGGCGATCGAAGCGGAGCGCGGTTTCAAGACTGGACCGGTCAGCCGTGTGTTCGCGAGTTTCGGCATCTGGAACCGCGAGAATCCGCATTACGAGATCGACGATCAGCGGGTCGAACTGAAAGGACGCGTGGAACGACAGTTCGCGCACATGTTTCGAGTCGGTCTCGACGCATCGCGAAGCTCGGTGGAGTTCGGCGAGTTGAACGACGATACCTGGACGGTCGGCACCAACGCCGCGATCGATACGCGGCGAGACCCGTCGTTTCCGGGAAACGCTGTTTACCTCGGCGCCGGATGGTCAGCGCTGAATGTGCGCGGAATGGATCGGATCAATCGCTATGAAACCGATGCGCGCGGGTATCTCCGCGTGATCGGACAAGCGGTGGCCGCCGGACGCGTGCAGTATTTCACCACTGATGCGACGCTCCCTCCCTACGAGCGTCTGCTGCTCGGCGGGTCGTCCAACCTGCGCGGCTTCAGTACTGGCAGATTCGTCGGCGATCGGATGATGGTGACCTCCGGCGAACTGCGGGTTCCACTCACCTCGGTTCTGCACGGAGCGAAGCTCGGCGTCTCGGCGTTCATCGACGTGTCGAAGATCGCAGAGTTCGGCGCCAGCCTGAAAGACGCCGACTGGCAGCGTGGCGCCGGCGGAGGGATTTTCATCATCGCGCCACTCGTGAAGCTCAACTTCGACATCGCACACGGGTTCGACGGCGGCGGCACGAGGCTGAATCTTGGGACGGGGTTTAGTTTTTGAGAAGATCGTCAGTTTCCAGTT
>Ga0170475_109113654_pt1 | contig 15427 bp, 25 predicted proteins | sample Soicark_Litter_5_FD_111474 | JGI IMG/M metagenome (GOLD analysis project Ga0170475, IMG submission 111474) | Avena fatua rhizosphere microbial communities from Hopland, California, USA. Combined Assembly of 48 SPs | reverse complement strand
CATTATTTTAAGCCTTAAATTTTTATGAATAATTTCCTTGGTGGCGATGACGAAGTTGTTTTGGCGGTTCACGAGTGGGTGGCAGCTTCAACTATTGCGGCATTTTTCTTGTTTCTTTCGCTAATGGCCTATCTTGGGCGGTCTGAAGACAATGTTGGCAGTGTAGATTTGCATTATCTTAAGCCGCAAGAGTTAAAGGTGTCTGTTGAGGGGGCCGTGAGTCATCCTGGAGTGTATAGTCTTTCGGTAGGTGGAACTTATGCTGATCTTTTTGAGCGTGCTAAGCCCCTTGAGAATGCAGATTTAAGAAAGGTAAATTTAAATGCGCGTTTAAGATCTGGAAGGCGCGTTGTTGTGCGCCGTTTGCCGACAATTGAAGTTGAGGTTTATGGGGCTGTGGAGGCTCCTGGTAGGGTTGTTCTTCCAAAGGGCGCTTGCTTGTTGGATCTTCTTCAGTATGTTGTTGTCAGTCAAAATGCCGACACAAGCCAGTTTGAAAGCAGTCGCATTTTGAAAAATGGCGAAAGGGTATTCGTAAAGGCAAATGTAGAAGAGTAGTTGTTTTTCTCGGGGTGTTATAAAGCTCTCCACGCGCTGTTTTGAGTGGGTACATAAATAGTGCGAAATATAATAAAATAGTGTTGTAAGTAAATCGCTCTTTTGCTAACATCAAACTTTTAATGCTTTCAAAACACGAAAGCTGAAGATCGCTCCACACTCTCTGATAAGAACGCATAACGTGCGTACCTTGGCACTAGGGTCTAGAGTTTTCCTCAAATCTGGACTTTCCAGTATATAAGATATTTACAAAAAAGCAGTGCTCTCGCTAGAATAAAGCGAGATAAAATCCGATTTTAAAGGTTTAGCTATGAGACTTAGGTTGATGGGAAAGAAGCGCGGTATGACGCAGCTTTTTGATGACAAAGGAAATCTGGTTGTTTGCACGGTAATTGAAATCGAGCCGAATGTTGTCACGCAAATTAAAACAAAGCAAAAAGATGGCTACACAGCCCTTCAGCTTGGCTATGATAAAGTTGTGACAAAAGACGAAAGAACTGTTGCTAGAAGAGTTGGAAAGCCTCTCTTTGGCCATTTCGGCAAAGCATCAGTTGCCCCAAGACGCCACCTTACAGAAACTCGCGTTAATGACGTTGAGTCATACAGTGTTGGTCAAGAATTTAATGTTAGCTTCTTTGAAGCTTTCAAGCATGTCGATATCATGGGGACTTCTAAAGGTAAGGGATACCAAGGCGTTATGAAGTTGCACAACTTCGCCGGTGGTCCTGCAGCTCACGGTTCAAGCTTCCACCGCCATGCAGGTTCTACAGGTATGCGCAGTACACCAGGTCGCAGCTTGCCAAATAGCCCACGCGCTAGCCATATGGGTGATGAGCGTTCGACAACTCAAAACCTCCGAATTGTGAAGATTGTACCAGAAGATAACATCATTGTTGTTGAAGGTGCTGTACCTGGCTGCAAAAACGGCCTTGTATATGTTTCACCTGCAATAAAGCTCAATCCTGCTGTTGCAGCAGCTGCGGCTTAATTAAGAGATAACGCCTTCGATAAGGCGAAAAAAAGACAGTAAAAGAACACCAAAAGCCTTGGTGTTCAAAACCAGTGTGGAGATAAAATTGTGTCGAAGCTAACAAAATATGATTTACAAGGCTCGCAGTTGGGTGACGTAGAGATTGCCGATCAAATCGCCTCTGCAGAAGCTAACGGCCAAATGATCAAAGACTACATTGTTGCTTTGCGTGCCAACGCAAGACAATGGTCAGCAAGCACAAAGACACGCGCTGAGGTCAGCCATACGACAAAAAAAACCACACGCTCAAAAGGGTGGTGGTCGTGCACGACAAGGCTCCTTAGTTGCTCCTCAATATAAAGGTGGTGGTCGCGTATTCGGACCAAGACCTAAATTTGATCAGCATGTGCGTATCAACAAGAAAGAAAGACAAGCGGCAATACGTTTTTTGTTGGCTGAAAAGCTACGTGAAAATAAGTTGCATGTTGTTCAAGACTTTAACCTCGACAACCCAAAGACTAAGGATGTAACATCATTCCTTAAAAATGTTGGGATGGAAGGCAAGCGTGTTCTCTTTTTGGGCGAAGAGTCGTACGTGGAATTTGAAAGCGATGGCGTTATACAAAGAATGAGCGTAAGCAGCGATCAGCACGACAATTTCGTCAAAAGCATGCGCAATATTCCTAAGGCCTCTTTCGCATTAGTTAAAAACATCAGTGGTTACGACGTGCTTGTAGCTCATCACATTGTGTTGACAGAATCAGCACTTGTTGAGCTTCAACAGTGGCTATGTTAGGTTTACACGAAGGATATATGACAAATGGCACTTAAAGATCCTTATCAAGTCATCAAGCATTTGCATGTGACAGAGAAGTCTAGAGTACTCCAAGAGCTAAAGAATGCCGAGAGCAATCCAAGCTTGAGAAAATGTGAATCTCCGAAGTATGTCTTCGTTGTTCACAGCGATGCGACAAAGCGTGAAATCGCTTCAGCAGTAGAGTTTATCTATAAAGAAAGAGACATCAAAGTTGTTGGTGTCAACACGAGCAATGTGAAGCCAAAAGCTACCCGTCGGCGTGTCGTCCAGGCACAAAAAAAGGCTTTAAAAAGGCTGTTGTTACCTTGGAAAAGGGACATGCCCTTGAAGAAGTCTAAAGCCGTGAAACTCCAGAGAATGCTAGAGGAGCTCAAATGTTAAAAAAATACCGACCTATAACACCAGGAACACGCCAGCTCGTGTTGCCGATGAACGAAGAATTGACGCGTGTTGAAGGCTCACGGGCAACTGTGAAACCAACAAAATCTTTGCTAACGCACAAGAAGCGTACTTCGGGCCGCAATAATAATGGACATATCACTTGCCGTCACAAAGGCGGTGGACATAAGCGCCATTACCGTATTGTAGACTTCAAGCGCGATAAAGAAAACATTCCAGGCCGCGTGGCATCGATCGAATACGATCCAAACCGTTCGGCTTATATTGCTTTGATCAACTACGCAGATGGCGAAAAACGCTACATTTTGGCTCCACAAGGGCTAAAAGTTGGAGCGACAGTAAAAACAAGCGAAACACCCCCATTCCATGTAGGATGCTGCATGCGCTTAAAGCACATGCCAGTTGGCTCTACAATCCACAATATCGAAATGGAACCAGGTAGAGGTGGAAAACTTGTGAGATCTGCAGGGCTTTCAGCTCAGCTTATGGCTCGTAGTGGCGGATACGCTACAATCCGTATGCCATCTGGCGAAGTGCGCATGATCAACGAAGATTGTAAGGCAACTTTTGGTTCTGTATCGAATCCAGAGCACAGCCTAAGAGTCGAAGGTAAAGCCGGTCGTATGCGCTGGAAAGGCGTACGCCCAACAGTTCGCGGTACCGCGATGAACCCTGTCGACCACCCACACGGTGGTGGTGAAGGTAAGCATAAGGGTAACATCCCTCAGACACCTTGGGCCTTGTTCACACGTGGTTTACGTACGCGATCAAAGAAAAAGTCGAATAAGTTTATCGTTAAAGATCGAAGGAAGAAGTAGATATGGGAAGATCCTTAAAAAAAGGTCCCTTTGTCGATGATCATTTGGCTAAAAAAGTCGAAGCTCAAAATGACAAGGGTATTAAAAAAGAGATAAAAACTTGGTCCCGAAGATCGATGATCGTTCCTAATATGATTGGCCACACCTTTTCTGTGCACAATGGAAAGAAATTTCTTTCTGTATTCGTCACTGAAAACATGGTAGGGCATCGCTTAGGTGAATTTTCTCCTACGCGTCTCTTCAGAGGACATCCTAAAAAGTAAAAGGTCGACCAATGAATAATAAAGCTACTGCTGTTACAAAATACGTGCGTATCAGCCCACGCAAAGCTCGTCTTGCCGCAGGGCTAATTCGCGGTAAAAGCGTCCCGCAAGCGACGACGCAACTTCTCTTCTCAAGCTTGAAGGGAGGCCGCCTTTTGAAAAAGACTCTTGATAGCGCTGTTGCTAACGCGGAAACACAACTTGACGCAAGACGTGAAGATTTGATCTCGCTGAAGTGCGCGTTGATGAGGGACCGACTCTTAAGCGCTCAAAGCCAAAGAATCGCGGCGGTCGACATGCGATTTTAAAAAGAACGAGTCACTTTACCGTGATTGTCAGTAAGGAATAAGGAGCAATAACCATGGGACAAAAGACAAGTCCAATAGGATTTCGCCTGATCCGCAATAAAGATTGGCGCTCCAAGTGGATCGCTAACAAGCAAGAATTCGGTTCGCTGTTGATTGAAGATCACCGCATACGCACATTCTTGATGAAAAAAAGTGCTATGCAGGGAACTTCGAGAATCACAATTCGCAGAAGAAGTGAAAAAATCGAAGTCACTATCCATACTGCCCGTCCTGGTTTAGTTATCGGTAAAAAAGGCGCGGAAATCGACGTCTTGAAAGCTGAGCTATCTCGTTTGACTGGTAAAGAAGTTTGGGTTGAAGTTGAAGAAATCAAAAGACCAGACCTCGATTCAAAGATCATTGCAGACTCTATTGCAAAGCAACTTGAAAGGAGAATTCCTTTCCGTCGTGCAATGCGTAAAGCTATGCAAGCTTCTATGGAAGCTGGTGCGGCAGGAATTAAAGTGCAAGTCTCTGGACGTCTTGGCGGTGCTGAAATCGCTCGTACAGAGTGGTATAAAGAGGGAAAAACTCCTTTGCATACACTAAGAGCCGACATCGATTACGCTACAGGCCGGGCAGAGACAACTTATGGCTCCATTGGTATTAAGGTGTGGGTCTATCGTGGAGAGGATTCCAACGTTAAGAAGGAGGTTGCATAAGCCATGGCACTAATGCCCAAGAAGACTAAACATCGTAAGATGCATAAAGGACAAATGGCTGGCCTAAGCAAGGGCGGCAACTTTGTGCATTTTGGTGAATTCGGTATTCAAGTTCTTGAAAGAGGCTGGATTACCAACCAACAAATTGAAGCTTGCCGTGTGGCGATCAACCGTTTCTTCCAAAGACGTGGTAAGGTCTGGATTAGAATATTTCCAGATAAGCCAGTGACTAAGAAGCCTGCTGAAGTGCGTATGGGTAAAGGTAAAGGTGGTGTTGATCACTACGTTGCTGTTGTAAGACCAGGACGCGTACTTTTTGAAGTTGCTAACGTCTCAAGAGACATGGCACAAAACGCTTTAAGACGTGCGGCTGCAAAGCTTGGGGTTAAGACCCGCTTTGTCGAACGCATAGAACATGTTTGAGGTAGACGAAATGAAAAAAGCTAAAGATCTCAGAGATCTGTCGATTGAAGAACTCGAATTTGCTCGCGATGAAACGCGTAAAGAGCTTTTCAACCTCAGAAATGAAATGAGAAGCAGAAAAGATCAAAAGCGCCATCTGCTTCCACAAAAGAGAAAAGAAATCGCTAGGTTAATGCTTGTTCTCCACGAGAAGAAAGTCACAAACCAGTAAAGCAATAGAATCATCACACTAGGGCATCAAAAGCTCCTTCACCATAAGTGAAGGAAGCGCCCCTTGTAAGGAAGTAAAATGGAAGAGCAATCTCAGTGCAGAGGAAGCCGTAAAGTAAAGGTTGGAACAGTAGTTTCCAATAAAATGGAACGAACAGTAGTTGTTAAAGTGCAACGCTCAATGCGCCATCCGCAATACGGCAAGATTATTTCGAGAAGCCAAAAGTTTTATGCGCATGTCGATGCAGAGCAGAATCCAGAAGTTGGATCAGTGGTTCAGATCGTGGAAACACGCCCACTATCTAGACTGAAAAGATGGCGCGTCGTTGGCGTTGAAAAACAAGCTGTTGGCGTCGAAGCCTAAAGAACCATAAGCAACTCACTCATAGTTGCCAAATAAGTAATATCGGAGATAGAGATCTATGATTCAAAAGGAATCCGAGCTAGAAGTCGCTGACAATAGCGGTGCTAAAAGAGTCAAGTGCTTTAGTGTGCCTGGAGGAACGAGACGTCGTTATGCTAGTGTTGGCGATATCATCATTTGCTCAGTAAAAGATGCAGAGCCAAATAGCAACGTAAAAAAAGGCGATGTTGTTAAAGCCGTTGTCGTGCGTACAAAGAAACCTATCAAGCGTAAAGATGGCACAACTCTAAGATTCGATCGCAATAGCTGCGTGCTGATTGACGATAAGAAAAACCCACGTGGTACACGCGTATTCGGATCTATAGCCCATGAAGTGCGCGACGAGGACTTTTTAAAGATCGCCTCATTGGCCCCAGAAGTGATTTAAAGCGAAGGCTAAGAAGATGGAAAATAAACTTAAAAATTTAAAGCATAGACGTAAGATCCGCCAAGGTGATAAAGTCATTGCAATCAGCGGCGCAAGTCGTGGTCTTACAGGAACAGTTCTATCCTGCAACGGTGAAAAAGTTATCGTTCAAGGTTTGAACTTCCGTAAAAAACACGTAAAGCGTTCCGAACAAAATCGCAATGGCGGGACTATAGAGCTAGAAGCTCCTATCCATATCTCCAATTTGCGAGTCTGTCTTGAAGACGGCAAGCCTGTAAAATTAAGAGTGCGTCGCGATGGCGAAGGCAATCGTGAGCTCTACTTTATGGATGGTGATAAGGCTGTCACATACAGAAATATTAAACAAAAACAATAGTTACATGAGTGCACATTAAAATGGCTAAGTCAAAGAAAATAAGTACGAAGGCTAGGCTAAAGCAAAGATTTAACGACGTTGTCAAGCAGGAACTGCAGAAGAAGTTTGAGTACGCAAATCCGATGATGATGCCGGCGCTCAAGAAAGTCGTTATCAGCATGGGCCTTGCAGAAGCTTCTAAAGACAAGAATGCTATGCAAGACTGCATCAAAGAAATGACGATGCTTTCTGCGCAAAAGCCTATAGTCACAAAAGCTAAAAAAGCGATTTCTAACTTCAAATTACGTGAAGGTCAAGCCATCGGTTTGAAGGTGACTCTACGCGGCGAAAGAATGTTTGACTTTTTGGATCGTTTCTTTAATATTGTTTGCCCTCGCATTCGCGACTTTCGTGGTTTTCCTACAAAAGGTGACGGGCGTGGCAGCTATAGTTTAGGGCTCGATGACCAACAAATATTCCCAGAGATTAATCTCGACGAAGTAAAAAGAACGCAAGGGATGAATATCACCTTCGTGACCACGGCGCAAAATGACGGAGAATGCATCGAACTTCTACGGTTACTTGGTCTGCCTTTTAAAAATTTACCTATAGAAGTAGTAGCTTAAGAAAAGAGGAGAAAGAAAGATGGCAACAAGCGATCCAATAGCTGACCTTCTCACAAGGATTCGCAATGCACAGAGAGCAGAACACCGCTATGTGGATGTTTCCTGGAGCAGAATGAAAGAGAATATCGCTGAGATCCTTAAAAGTCAGGGCTTCATTGAAAATTATTTGGTTAAGCAAGATAATAAACAACGCGGAACTATGCGCATCTTCTTGAAGTATGCGTCTGGTCGTCGTCCTGTGATTCAAGGCTTACGTCGTGTGTCAAAGCCAGGTCTTCGCCGCTATGTTACTCGTGAAGATATCCCTCAATTTTACGGAAAGACTGGTGTGTCGATCATCTCGACATCTCAAGGTGTCTTGTCTGGTGATGAAGCAGCAAAACGCAACATCGGTGGAGAGCTTCTCTGCCTCGTGTGGTAATAGTAATTGGAAATAAGGAGTCATTGTCATGTCACGTAAAGGTAAATTTCCAGTTCCATTGCCTAAAGGCGTTGAAGTAACAACTGCCGGAGAAGAGATTCTCGTAAAAGGGCCTAAAGGATCAATGCAGCAGAAAGTGCTGTCTGGGATTGGAATTCAAATCGAAGGCGAACAGCTGAATGTTACGTTGAGTGAAGGGCTAGAAAGCAAAAGCAATATGCACGGGCTTTATCGCTCTTTAATCAACAACATGGTTGTTGGAGTTTCTACAGGCTTCGAAAAAAAGCTGGAAATGCGCGGTGTTGGTTATCGTGCCAACGTTCAAGGGCAAATTTTGGATCTTCAAGTAGGATTTTCCCATCCTACACAGCTTCCAATTCCTGTTGGACTAACCATCACTGTTGAAGAAAAAATACTGTCATCGTCGTAAAAGGCATTGACAAACAAGCCGTTGGTCAATTTGCTGCAGCAGTGCGTGCAGTGCGTCCACCAGAGCCTTATCAAGGGAAGGGTATTCGTTATCAAGGCGAATTCGTTCGTAAGAAGGCTGGAAAAGCGGCTGCTAAGAAGTAAACCTCTAGGTTGGAATAATATGAGAAACGCATTGATAAGAGAGCAGAAGAAACGCAAGTCAAGAGCCATGAGAGTGCGCAAAAGACTGCAAGGAACATCCCTAAAGCCGCGTCTCTCTGTTCATAAGAGCAATAACCACATCCAAGTGCAACTCATCAACGATGAAGATGGGATCACTATCGGTGGTACAGCAACTTATGCTAAAGAGTTCAAGAATACTGAATTCAACAAGAAGAATAAAGAAAGCGCCAAGAAGCTAGGTGAGTGGATCGGCGATTTTGCGAAAAAAGTCAACATCACTGAAGTTGTCTTTGACCGCGGCCCTTTCAGATATCATGGCATTTTGGCCGAACTCGCCAACGCAGCGCGTGCTTCTGGTTTGCAATTCTAGGACATCTGTTTGATATCCTAGTACGCTGTCAGATATACATAGAAACTCTCTCCAAGAAATTCTATTTATGTTCGACAGCGTACTAGGCTGTCCTTAACGACAATAATTTTAGGATAAAGAAATGGCAAAAAAAGAGTGATTCGCAACAAAAGAGAAGTGACTCGCACCATAAAAAAAGCGATGCACAAAAAGACAAAGTAAATAGCGAGCTCACAGAAAAAGTCCTTCACATCAACCGTTGCTCCAAAGTCGTCAAAGGCGGACGTAAGTTTAGCTTCTCTGCTCTTATCGTCGTCGGGGACCGCAAAGGCAATGTAGGTTGGGGATTTGGCAAAGCTAACGAGTTGACCGATGCCATTAGAAAAGGCGGCGAAGACGCACGTAAGAATCTTATTCGCGTACCGATGGTCGGCTCAACAATACCTCACGAAGTGATGGAATACTGGGATGGGGCTGCTCTTCTGTTGAAGCCAGCGCCTCCAGGATCTGGAGTTATTGCAGGGTCCAAAGCCCGTTCTATTTTAGATCTCGCCGGTGTCGAAGACGTCGTTGCGAAAAATATGGGTGGCAATAATCCCATTAACCAAGTTAAAGTTACATTCCGTGCCTTGAGCAAGCTCACGACGCCGGAGAATATCAAAAAGCTTAGAGGTCAACTATGATTTCTCTTTCTACACTAGCAAACACTTCTAGACCGGGCAAAAGATCTAAGCGCGTCGGTCGCGGAATTGGTTCTGGATTAGGAAAAACTTGTGGACGTGGTCAAAAAGGTGCAGGAGCTCGCTCTGGTTACAAAAGACGCTACGGCTACGAAGGTGGTCAGTTCAGAACATTTATGAAAATTCCTCAAAGGGGATTTAGCAACGCAAGGTTCAGAAGACCTTACCACACAATCAACTTGGGACAACTCGATGCGATGTGTGCTGATGGGGATATTGTTAATCTAGAGTTGCTCGTATTTTACGGCTTCCTCTCAGGAAAAACTTATGGTCTAAAAATTTTGGGCGACGGTGAGCTAACTAAAAAAGTTACTATCGAAGCACATGCTTATTCTAACAGTGCTCGTGAGAAGCTGAGAAGCGGAAAAATAGCCTTCACAACGATTGGTTTCGATGAAGAAGGGCAAGAAGAACAAAGTGACAGTGATCAATAAAGACCTCAACTAGCGAGTGATTGAAGAGATGCTGCAGGAAATACAACGCGTTTTACAAGTTCCAGAATTAAAAAAGAAGATAGTTTTTACACTGCTTATGCTGATTGCTTGTCGCATCGGTGCATTTATACCGGTTCCAGGTATCAACGCTGAAATTGCTGTAAGCTACTTCAAACACGCCACCGGGGGAGGACAAAATTTCTTCCAAATGGTAGACATCTTCTCCGGAGGAGCTTTTTCTCAGATGACGGTCATCGCCCTTGGCGTTGTTCCTTACATCTCCGCCTCTATTATTTTGCAGTTGGTAGTCGCTTTATGGCCGTCTTTCCAGCGTGAAATGCAAGAAAACCAGGTTCAAGGTAAGCGTAAACTTACAAAATACACGCGTATTCTTACTGTGTTGCTTTCGTTCATGCAGTCTGGCTTATTTGCAAAATATGCCATTCAGATGAATATGAGTCATCCAGGAATTATAGCAGGTGAACTTTTGGATGTACGTATTGGAAATACTCCATGGCTGTTCTTCGCGATTTTCATGTTTACAATGACGACGGGTACGGTCTTACTAATGTGGATTGGGGAACAAATCTCTGAAAGGGGAATTGGCAACGGCATGAGCTTGATCATAGCGACAAGCATCTTGTCATCGCTGCCAACTGCTTTAGGAATGATCTTTCAACAGCTCAATCTAGATTCGCAAGAACCTGGACAGATGACTTTTGCTAATGTTGCAGTGCTATTTGGCTTATTTGTGCTGATTACGCTATCGACAATACTTATCATTCAAGGCCAACGCAGAATACCTCTGCAATACGCCAGAAGAGTTGTTGGTAGAAATGAAGTGCAAGGAAACTCAAGCTCTTACATTCCATTGAAAGTTAACTATGCAGGTGTTATCCCAGTTATTTTTGCTTCTTCTTTGCTAATGTTTCCAGCCACACTTGCTGGACTTGCAGGAACTGGCAATGGCTGGCTAAGTAGCATTTCTGGATGGCTTCAACAAGGGTCTTCAGTCTATTTTGTTCTCTATGTTATGCTTATAGTGTTCTTTACCTATTTCTGGACCGCGACACAGTTCAGACCAGATCAAATCGCTTCAGATATGAAAAAGAACGGAGCTTTTATTCCTGGAATACGCCAAGGACGTCCAACGCAAGAGTACCTTGAAGCTACAATGAGCCGCATTACGTTCATGGGAGCTATTTTCCTCGCTATGATTGCCATTTTACCTAATTTGGTTGGAAGATTTTTGGGAATTTCCCAGACAATCAGCTACTTTTTCGGCGGAACTGCTTTGCTTATCCTCGTTGGCGTTGTTCTAGATACAATGAAGCAAGTCGATTCTCACCTACTCATGAAACGTTACGATGGCTTCATGAAGAGCGGCCGCAGCCGTAGATGAAAATGGCATTTGCTTGTAATGTTAACAATGTGTTAAACTATTTATTTCTCAGGTTTTAAGGAGTTATCAATGCCTAGAATCGTCGGTATCGATGTGCCAGACAGCAAGAGATTGGACATCAGCCTCACCTATATTTATGGCATCGGCCGCCATCTCGCTAGTGTTATTATCGCTCAGCTAGGGCTCGATCCAAGTATGCGCGCGCATAAACTTACTCAAGACGACATCGCTCGCATCAACAACTTGTTGCAATCCGAATGCGTCGTAGAAGGGGACTTGCGCCGTCAAGTTCAAAACAATATTAAACGCCTGATCAGTATCCATTCCTACAGGGGATCGAGACACCGTTCCGGCTTGCCGGTTCGCGGTCAACGCACACGTACGAATGTTCGTACACGTAAAGGACGCCGCAAAACCATCGCAAATAAGAAAAAATAATTAACAGGAGTGTGCTACTTTGACAACGTCTAAGCAGTCGCAAGCTGCATCCAAGAAAAATGTTAAAGTTAAGAAAAGATCCAGACAAACAATCCCTTCGGGAATTGCACACGTCAAGGCGACTTTCAATAATACTATAATCGTTTTAAGCGATCCTTCTGGCAACGTTATCGCATGGTCTTCAGCTGGTAAAGTTAACTTTTCTGGTTCAAGAAAATCATCTGGCTTTGCAGCTACAGTTGCAGCCCAAGATGTGGGTAAAGCCGGTCTTGCCGTTGGCATGAAAGAAGTTGAAGTTAATCTAAATGGGCCAGGAGCCGGACGCGAATCTGCTGTCAGAGGTCTCCAAAGCGTTGGATTGGCAATCTCTTCTATTCGTGATGAAACGCCAGTACCTCACAACGGTTGCAAACCTCGTAAGCGAAGAAGAGTATAGCAGCTTTCCTGCTATCTATCAGGATTAGAATTCTTTAAACTCGAGCTTCAATGCACATTGAAGCTCGAGAGTTTGATAAGTGTGCCTAGAATGCAGTCTTCAAAGTTGATGTTTTCAACAACACATTTCTGCAACTGCAGTTTAGGTAAGGCATGTGCCCCGCGCCTGGTAGTTTTGTCTCAGGGCGACACGATTTTCTACACACTTTAAATGATACAACTATCAGGAGTTGCTTTATGTCAGTTAAGTATGGCAAGTTTGAATTGCCTCAAAGAATCGTTCTCGACGAAGAAACGGCAACCCAAGGTTTTGGGCGTTTTATTATCGAGCCCTTTGATCGCGGTTTTGCACATACTGTTGCAACCACCATGCGACGAACTCTGCTTTCTGCTATTGAAGCCCCAGCCATTGTTTCACTGCGCTTTGAAGGTGCCCCTCATGAGTACATGGGTGTTGAAGGCATCACAGAAGACATGACAAATATTGTCCTTAACTTCAAAGGCGCTTTGCTTCGTCGCTTGCCTATGGACGACATCCCCGGATCTCGTGACGTCAGAATCGTAACTGCGACTTTGGATGTCACACGCGAAGATCTCGATAAAGGAAATGGGCAATGCCGCATTACTCTCGGCGATCTCATCAAAGAGGGACTTTTCGAAGTTGTCAACCCAGATCTACATCTCTTTACTGTCGCTAAGCCAATGCGCAGACAAATCGATCTTCGCATCGCTATTGGCAGAGGATATGTTCCATCGGAAAGACACCTCATCCGCGATAAAACGTCTGACGAAATTCTTGTCGATGCCGCTTTTTCTCCTGTAAGACTTGTTTCTTACGTCGTTGAGAATACTCGTGTAGGACAAGACACCGACTTTGACCGCTTAATTCTTGAAATCCACACAGATGGACGCATAACTCCAAGCGAAGCTTTAGGTTTTGCCGCTCAAATTTCACAAAAGCATTTTGAAGTTTTTAACAAAGCTAAAACTGAACAAATGGTTTTTGATGAAGGTCTTTCAGAGCGCAATACTGATCAAGACGAACTTATGGAAAAACTCGCTCTTCGTATCGATGAAATCGAACTTTCTGTGCGTTCGACAAATTGCTTAAGCGGCGCTAATATCGAAACTATCGCAGAGCTCGTCTCTATACCAGAAAGGCGCATGCTTGAATTCCGTAACTTTGGAAAGAAGTCTCTTAACGAGATTAAAGCCAAGCTAACGGAAATGGGCTTGAGCTTAGGAATGGATCTTTCTCCTTATGGTATTACCCAAGATAATCTCAAAGAGAAGCTTAAGCACTATCTTGAAGAGAGAAAGGGACGAAGAGATAAAATGAAAGATAAAGTCGCTATCCCCGAAGATGATTTCTTGGATGACGATGACGATGACGATGAAGATGAAGAATAATTTCCATCGTTTTTTTAACAGTAACTATCAATAGGTAATCTACGATGAGACATCGGAAAGATACATGCAAATTAAACCGCACAACATCTCACAGAAGATGTATGTTTGCCAACATGGTTAAGTCCCTTATCGAACACGGTCAAATCCAAACGACTGTTCCTAAGGCTAAAGCATTACGCAGACACGCGGATAGAATGATCACTCTGGCAAAAAAAGATACTTTGGCAGCACGCCGTCAAGCTATCGGCCAGATGATGATCAGATTCAACGCTCTTACAGATAAAGAAGCAAGAGCTGCAAGAAATGGCGATACTTCTGCTTACAACGCTGATCGCCGTGTTATCGATATTCTTTTTGGAACTCTTGGTCCTCGTTTTACAAATAGAAACGGCGGCTATACTCGTATCATTAAAAGCGCAAGACGCGTTGGTGATAACGCACAAACTTGTGTGATCGAGTACTTGCCAGAGTAATCTGAGATGATATTCGCATCAAAAAGCACTAATCGAAATTAAATCTTCGATTAGTGCTTTTTTTTTACTTATTACTTATTCAGAAAGGGAGCGTTTTTCCCAATATTAGCTAGAAATCTCATCGATTTTGCCATTGTCTTCAATAGCATTAAGTAGGGTGCGACTGAGTATCGCAAACTGTTTTATGGGGGGATGCTGCTTGCTTAGAAAACTTGTGAGCATATATAAAGCAGTTGTTGCTCCTAGGTGCCGTGTTAGTTGTCTGCGTCCTTTGCTAGGGGAAGCATTTTGCGAAGCGGTGACTATCACTTTAGCTGTTAGTACATGTGTTTTTTTTGAGTCTTTGATGTCTTTTGCTGCTATTCCAATAGAAAAGTAATCAGGCTTGCCTTCAACCCAATAATTTGCCCATCCTGTAGTGCCTAAGGCAATACCTGTCGTTGGAGGAGCTATATTTAACAGGCCTTTTGTTGCAAGAGCTATTGTTTCTGGCTCTGCAATAAGATCTTCTTGCACATTTCTTTTAGGAACTCCGACGAATTCTTTAAGTTGAGGGCTATACCAATTTAAGCTTATATCAAATATCTTTGAAGCGCCTTCTTGGGAAGTCATTAAGCTTGCTAAAATTCCTGAAGTAAAGCTTTCACCAATGGAAAGCTTTTGGTTAGGGTGTTCTTCTGAAATCATTTCGAGCAAAGGTGCTAGCTCTTGCCAAATTTTTTCATTGAACTCCTCTATTTCGTTTGCTTTTATCAGCAACGGGTCTTTAATTGCTATTAAAGCACCCTCTAATTCTTTTACTTTTTCGCATAAAACAGAAAAAGGAATTTCATTTAATTGCAAAATTAATCCAAAGGTTGCTATCGCTGAAATTTCTTGCATTGCTTGACGATGCTCTTTGCTTCCTTGAACTTCATCTGCAATTGCTGAAATATCTTCGTAAAGCACTGTTTGGCGCGATCCTGCATAGATTTTAAATTTTCCAACGTGTTCACCAGAAGCATAGCCTTCTCCCCCGGCAATCAAGGTGATATCTTTGATACCACCTTTTTCCCAAAAAGCAAAAGTTTCCTGTATTTTAGCCGCTGGATCGAAGTTTATGTAGCCTTTAGAAGGAGTTTCACTGTAGTTTGTGAGGCCGCCAGCTAAATATTTTGAGCTTCCATCGTTTGAAGCTATAGAATGTGTGTCCTTTCCTGCAGCAGATGTATTTATAAGAAGTAGCTTTGGTGGAAGTGTATGCGCCTCTTGCGCTTGAGTGAACTTTTCTATGAGAGTTTGGTGAACAAATACTCCGAGGTGATTGCGAATCTTTTTTAAATCTTGAACCTTGCGATGGTTAAGCAGATTTATAAAATCTACAAATTTTGTTGTGTTGGCAGGGCTAACGCCTTCTTTTAAGGAACTTTCAATGTCAACTGAAGAGCGTTGCATTTGGCTGTTTTGGTGGTAAAGAGGCATTTCAAAGCTTTTGTGAATAGTTATAATCATT
>Ga0170475_134825578_pt1 | contig 15434 bp, 16 predicted proteins | sample Soicark_Litter_5_FD_111474 | JGI IMG/M metagenome (GOLD analysis project Ga0170475, IMG submission 111474) | Avena fatua rhizosphere microbial communities from Hopland, California, USA. Combined Assembly of 48 SPs | reverse complement strand
GTGCTCTATCACCTTCGGCATCCGCTGCTCGCTCTTGATCTGATTCACGAACACGTCGCCAAGGATCTACTGCTGTTTCAGTCAATGCAGCGCGGCAGCGCCGAGGTCGAGCGGCTGGAGCGCGATTACGATTTTTGGAATGTTGAGCTGTTCGATCGCCCGGCTTTCCCAAAACTGCATTTCGTCGAAAAGCTCTATGCGCACGATCCCACTAACTGGTGGATTCCTAATCGTGCCTGCGTCGAAGCCATGCTGCGAAGCTCCGGCTTCCACCTCATCGAGCATCCTGAGTCCGAAGTCTATCTCTGCCGGCGCGCCGATCGCCTGCTTACGGATGGCGCCGTCTATCCGGCACGAGGAGGGGAGCAATGATTGAAGCGGTGAAAATCTGGAACGAGCCCAACAACAAATCGCATTGGGATCCCGAAATCGATCCGGACTGGGCGCGCTTTGCTGAAATGACGATTGCCGCCGGGCGCGCGATTCGCGGCGTCAACCCCGGCCTGCCGCGCGTGCTGGGCGGACTGTCACCGATCGATCCCTTGTTCCTGCAAGGGCTCGCCGCGCGCGGCGCTTTCGACGAAATCGATGTCGTGGCGGTGCACGGTTTTCCGCTCGACTGGAATCTCTGGCGCATCGACGAGTGGCCGGCGAAGCTGCAGGAGATCAGCGCGGTGACCGACCTGCCGGTCTGGGTCACCGAGGTCGGCGTCTCGTCCTTCGGCGCCGAGGAGGTGCAGGCTTGGGGGGTTGACCGCACGGCCGAGCTTTTGGTGGGCCGCGTGCCGCGCATCCATTGGTACAGCCTTTACGACTTGCCCAAGACCTGGGAGGCTACCACGCGCCACAAAGAGGCCGAGGGCTCCTCCTACTATCGGCATTTCCATATGGGCCTCCTGCGCGAGGACGGCACGCCGAAGCAGGCCTTCGAACGCTTCGCGCGGCACACCCCAGCGCTCGGCCTATGTCAGTGGTTTCACTTCGAGGATCACCGTCTCGACGAGGCGGTGCGCTGGATGAAGCGCCTCGGGGTTCGTTACCTGCGCACCGGCCTGTCATGGGCCGACAGCTGTCGGCCGAATGCGCGCGCCTGGTTCGACCGCCAGATGGACGCGCTCTCCGAGTTTGACGTGACCCTGACGTTTTGTTTCACGCCGGAGCACTGCGGGATCGCGCCGCATCACACGAGCGCACCTAGGGAGCCGCAGGAGTTTGCGGAGTTCTGCGCCGAAATGGTTGAACGCTACGCGCCCGCGAGTGGCCAACCGCTCTCCATACAGGAGCCCGCGCTCGCGGGCGCCATGTGAGGTCGGGAATGGCCCGCGCATTCGTTCTCGTGATGGATTCGGTCGGCATCGGCGGCGCACCCGACGCTGAGCGCTACGGCGACCACGGCGCCAATACTGTGCTGCACATCGCCGAGGCGTGCGCGAGCGGCGAGGCTAACAACGGGCAGCGAAATGGGCCGCTGCATCTGCCGAACCTGGTCGCGATGGGACTTGGCGCGGCTTGTCGCCTCGCCACGGGCCGGACCGCTCCCGGGCTCGAAGCTGCGTGCGACCCGTCCGCGACCTTCGGGTGCGCCGTGGAGCATTCGACGGGCAAAGATACGCCTTCGGGGCATTGGGAGCTTGCCGGCGTTCCGGTGCCGTTTGCGTGGGGACTTTTCCCGGACACGCGCCCGGCATTTCCCCCAGCGCTGATCGAAGAATTGTGCCGACGTACCGGCCTGCCGGGCATCCTGGGCGACTGCCACGCCTCCGGTACGGAGATCATCGCGGCGCTCGGCGATCAGCACGTCCGCACCGGCAAACCGATCTGCTACACGTCCGCTGACAGCGTCTTCCAGATTGCCGCGCACGAACAAGCGTTCGGACTCGAGCGCCTCTACCGGATCTGTGAGGCAGCGAAGCCGCTCACGGCCAAGCTCAATGTCGCGCGCGTGATCGCGCGGCCGTTTGTCGGCGACGCCACGTCGTATTTTCCCGCACCGGCAACCGGCGCGATTACACGACGCCGCCACCTGAGCCCACGCTGCTCGACCGCGCGACCGGCGCCAGGCGCGAGGTGATGACTGTGGGCAAGATCGGTGATATTTTCGCTCACTCGGGCACCGCCCGCGAACTGACGGCGCACGGCAACGACGCGTTGTTTGATCGCACGCTGCAGGGCTGCGACGAGCTCGGTGACGGCGGCCTCCTGTTCGCGAACTTCATCGATTTCGATTCGCTCTACGGCCATCGCCGCGATGTGGCCGGATATGCTGGCGCTCTAGAACGATTTGACGCGCGGCTTCCCGAACTGATCAGGCGCTTGCGGCCAGACGATCTGCTGGTGGTGACCGCCGATCATGGCTGCGATCCGACTTGGCATGGCACCGACCACACGCGTGAGCAGGTGCCAGTGCTGGTGCGGGCGCCCCATGTTGCGGGCGCGCTGGGGAAGATCAGCTTTGCCGACGTCAGCAAGCTGGTCGTGGCGCATCTCAAACTGCCCGAGTCTGCTGTACCAGCGCTGCGGCCGGAAATTTCCGCGCGGCGACTATCTTTTGTTAGTTGACGCTTTGTGTCAGCGAAGTAACAAAAGGAACAAACGTTGCAGCTCAAGTGTTCGAGCTTAGAGAAAAGTGAGAATTTGTGATGACCAAACGGGTTCTTATCACCGGTGGGGCTGGCTTCATCGGGTCGCACGTCGCGGATCTGCTGCTGGCGCGCGGCCACTCGGTGCGGCTGCTGGACATCCTTGCCCCGCAGGTCCACGGCCCCTCGGGTGATCGGCCCGCTTATCTCGCCCCTGATGCAGAGCTTGTCGTCGGCGACGTTCGGGATCGCCGCGTCGTCGCTCGGTGTCTTGATGATGTGGATGCTGTGATTCACCTCGCGGCCTGCGTCGGCGTCGGGCAAAGCATGTACGACATGGTATCGTATGTGGATGTCAACGAGGTCGGCACTGCGGTGCTGCTGGAAGCGTTGGCGAAGCAACCTGTGCAGCGGCTGGTCGTCGCCTCGTCGATGAGCATCTATGGCGAAGGACTGGCGCGCGATCGGAGCGGAGATTTAGTTGCGCCGGCCGAACGCCCGCTCGACCAATTGCAGCGCGGACAGTGGGAGCTTATCGGAGCGGACGGCGAGCCGTTGGAACCGCTGCCGACTCCAGAGACCAAAACGCCGACGCTCAGCTCGATCTACGCGCTTAATAAGTACGCACAGGAGCGGATGTGCCTCATTGCGGGGCGTGCCTACGGTATCCCAACGGTGGCGCTGCGTTTCTTCAATGTGTTCGGCCCCCGCCAGGCGCTGTCCAACCCCTACACCGGGGTTTTGGCGATCTTCGGATCGCGGCTGCTGAACGGGCGACCACCGTTGGTGTTCGAAGACGGAATGCAGCAGCGGGACTTTGTGCATGTGTCCGACGTCGCCCGCGCTTGCCTGCTGGCGCTGGAAACCGAACGCGGGGTGAACCAAGCATTCAATATCGGTTCCGGCCAGCACCGCACCATCATGTCGATTGCCGCCGACCTCGCTGGAGTGATGGGACGTTCGGACATCGCACCCCACGTCATCGGCAAGTATCGCGCCGGCGACATCCGCCATTGCTTCGCTGACCTAACGCGCAGCCGCAAGGTCCTAGGCTTCGCGCCGCAAACGGATTTCCGCATCGGATTGGCGGAACTCGCGGAGTGGCTGTCGCGGCAGGTCGCCGAGGATCGCGTGGAGCATGCCGCCGCAGAGCTCGAACGCAGAGGACTCGTGGCATGACCGCTCCTCGTCTCGACCGCGTGTCCGCCAGCCGGCCGATCCTGATCACCGGCGGCTGCGGCTTCATCGGGTGCAATCTCGCAAATGCATTGGCCGCGCGCGGCGAGCGGGTCCTCGTGCTTGACAATCTTGGTCGCGAGGGCGTGCGCGAGAATGCGCATTGGCTCAAGAGCCGTCATGGTGAGCGTATCGAGATCCAGCGTGGCGATGTCCGCGATCTGGAGACCGTCCGCGCTGCTGTGAAACGGACCGGTGCTGTTCTGCATCTGGCTGGTCAAGTGGCAGTCACCACGAGTGTCGATCACCCGATTGACGACTTCGAGATCAATACCCGCGGTACCCTGAACGTTCTCGAGGCGATCCGCTGCGAGAATCGCGAGGCGCCGCTCGTGTTCGCTTCAACCAACAAAGTCTACGGCAGGGTTCTCGGACAGCATCAGGTCCGGCGCGAAGACAACCGCTATGTCCCGGCGGACGATTGTTACCATCGCGGTATTGGTGAAGATTTCGCGCTCGACTTCCATAGTCCCTACGGCTGCTCGAAAGGCGCAGCCGACCAGTACGTGCGGGATTATGCGCGCGTATTTGGAATGCGCACCGCGGTAATCCGGATGAGCTGCATCTATGGGCCCCGCCAGTTCGGCACCGAGGACCAGGGTTGGATAGCGCATTTCTTTCTGCAGGCCCTGCGCGGTGAACCGATCACGATCTACGGCGACGGCTATCAGGTGCGCGACGCGCTTCACGTTGACGACGCCGTTGCTGCCTGGCTCGCAGTGCTGGAAGCGATCGAGCCGGGGCGAGGTGAGATTCTCAATCTCGGAGGCGGCGCGGCCAATTCCGTGAGCTTGCGCGAACTGCTCGGCCTGATGACGCAGATGGACCGGCATCCGCCCGAAATCAGATATCGCGCTTGGCGACCGGGCGACCAGCCCTGGTATGTCTCCGACACCAGCGCTCTGCAAACGAGGACCGGATGGGTCTCGCGCGTGTCGTTGCGCCACGGCTTGCGGAGCCTCGATGAATGGCTTGCCTCGCGCTTTGCGCTGCCAGCTTTGGCCGGAGCGCGGTCATGATTCCCCGCCGAATTATGATGACGACAGACACGGTTGGCGGCGTGTGGGTCTACGCGCTCGGATTAGCGCGCCGGCTGGCGCAGCAGGGAGCGCGGGTGACGCTGGTCACGCTTGGGCCGCTGCCGCAGGCGGTCAAGTTGGAGGCGGCGACGGCGCTCGCCCCTTGTGTTGATTTGATCGTGACCAGCCTCGCGCTCGAATGGCTTGATCCCGAAGCAAACAATTTCGCGTGCGCGCGATCTGAACTGCTGCGGATGGCCGACGAAGTTGAACCCGACCTGGTTCATCTCAACAGCTACCGCGAGGGCGCAATCGCCTGGCCGTGTCCGGCGCTCGTCGTCGCGCATTCCTGCGTCTGGTCATGGTGGAACGCGACGCGACGGGAACACCCCGCCGAACCGCGCTGGTTGGCTTATCGCGAGGCCGTGGCCCTCGGTTTGAATGCAGCCAGCGCCTGGGCGGCCCCGACGTCCGCGTTCCGCGATACCATCCAAGACCTGTATCAGCCCGCGACGACGGGCTGGGTCATCCCCAATGGGATCGATCTTTCACCGCCGCCCAAGTCGGCCAAAGAGCCGGTCATCCTGGCGTCCGGCCGGATCTGGGACGGTGGCAAGAACCTCGTCGCACTTGCGCAGATCGCCGGGGCGTTGCCTTGGCCCGTTGAAATCGCCGGAGCTGGCATGCCTGACCTCTCCGATGCGACGATGCCGAACTGCATTGGCTTGGCGAACTTGGACACGCGCATCTGCAACAGCGTATGCGTCGCGCCGCCGTCTACGCGGCGCCCGCGCTTTACGAACCGTTCGGGCTCGGCATTCTGGAAGCCGCGGCGGCCGGCTGCGCGCTGGTGCTCTTCGACATCGACAGCCTGCGTGAACTATGGGACGGCGCGGCGCTCTTTGTGCCTTGCGACGATCTCGATCGCCTGCGTGACGCGCTGCTGCGCGTGTGCGGTGATGCCGTCCTGCGAACCCGCTTGCAGCGCGCAGCGCGTGCGCGTGCAGAACGTTATTCCCTCGATCGCACGCTGCCGGGATACCTCGAACTCTACAGCGCGCTTACGACGCGAGCGCGCGCGCCGGCCGGGGTTCCCCTTGAGGTGCCGGCATGAAGTTTGTTCTATTTTGTCACGCTTTCACGTCCTGTTGGAACAATGGCCACGCCCATTTTCTGCGCGGCATTGCCCGGGAACTGGCGCGGCTTGAACACGAGGTCCTGGTTTGCGAGCCGCAAGCAGGGTGGAGCAGAGCCAATGCCATCGCCGACGGCGGACAGCAGGCGCTAGCGGAAGCCGAACACCTGATTTCCGGCGTCTCCATCCAGCGCTACGCGGCCGACGAAATGGAATCCGGTTCGGGGCTCGAAGCGGCGCTTGAGCGTGCCGACGTGGTTCTGGTGCAGGAGTGGAATGAGCCTTCGCTGATCGCAGCGATCGGTCGCCGCCGGCGCACTGGAAATTTTCGGCTCTTCTTCCTTGATGCCCATCATCGCGCCGTGACGGCGCCCCATTCGATTGCCGCGTTTGATCTGGACGAGTACGACGGCGTGCTGGCATTCGGCGCGGCGTTGCGGGACGTGTATCGTGCGCGAGGTTGGGGCCGCCGCGCCTTCACCTGGCATGAGGCGGCCGATACAGCGCTGTTTCAGCCGCGTGGCGCGGAGAAGACGTGCGATCTCGTCTGGATCGGCAATTGGGGCGATGAAGAGCGCAGTCGCGAGCTTCGCGGATACCTCATCGAACCGTCCGCACATTTGGGTCTGCGCACGCGCGTGCACGGCGTCCGCTATCCGGCCTCGGCGCAGGCGCTGCTACAGGATGCTGGTATCGAATATGCCGGCTGGCTACCGAACCATCGCGTCCCGCAAGCTTTCGCCGGCGCGCAGGTAACTGTTCATATCCCACGCCAAGCCTATTCCGATGCGCTCGTCGGGATACCCACCATTCGCGTGTTCGAGGCGCTGGCGTGCGGCATTCCGCTGGTGTGCTCGCCGTGGTCCGACGCAGAGCGGCTGTTTCCTCCCGGCTGTTATCTGCAGGTCACTGACGGAGCTCAGATGACCGCCGCACTCCGTCAGGTGCTCGGTGAGCCGGCGATGGCGGCGGAGATGGTGCGGAACGGACGCGAGGCCATTCTCCGCTCGCACACCTGCGCACATCGCGTTCAGGAACTCCTTTCGATTGTCAGTTCGCTGAGCGGCAGCACCGCACGATCGACCGGGCGGGCCGAACAGCCGGTTGTGGAGGCGGCGCCATGAAGATCGCCTTCTACGGATCAAGCCTCGTTTCCGCCTATTGGAACGGCGCCTGTACCTACTATCGCGGACTCTTGAAGGAGATGGCGAGGCTTGGGCACCACGTCACGTTCTATGAGCCCGATGCCTATGATCGCCAGCAGCACCGCGACATCGCCGACCCGCCCTGGGCGCGTATCGTCGTCTATCCTGCGACAACCGATGGCTGGCAGCGCGCGCTGGCTGCCGGCGCGCGCGATGCGGACCTGCTGGTGAAGGCGAGCGGCGTCGGGGTGTTTGACGCCGAGCTGGAGCAGGCCCTGCCGCAGGCTTCGTCGCGCGCCATTCGCGCCTATTGGGACGTGGACGCGCCGGCGACTCTCGAAGCGATGGGCGCTGATGCCCATCATCCGCTGCGGCAAGCGGTCAGCGCTTACGACATCGTGTTCACCTATGGCGGCGGCGATCCGGTGGTCGCAGCCTATACCGCTGCGGGTGCGCGGCGGTGCGTGCCGATCTACAACGCGCTGGACCCGGAGACGCACCACCGTGTCGCACCACGTGCTGCATTCGCCTGCCACCTGAGCTTCCTCGGCAACCGGCTGCCGGACCGCGAGGCGCGCGTGCGGGAATACTTCCTCAAGGCCGCGAGCCTGATGCCCCGCTCCGATTTCTTGCTCGGCGGTTCGGGATGGGAGTCCGGCTCGCTGCCGGCAAACGTCCGCCATCTCGGGCATGTCGGCACCACCGACCACAACGCGTTTTTCTGCTCCGGACTTGCGACCTTGAACATCAACCGGGACGGCATGGCGCGCTTTGGATTTTCACCACCGACGCGGGTGTTCGAGGCGGCGGGTGCGGGCGCTTGCCTGATCACCGACCGCTGGATCGGCATCGAGGAGTTTCTTGAACCCGAGCGCGAAATCCTGGTGGCGGGAAGCGGCGAGGAGGTTGCTGATCAACTTGCTGCGCTCACTTCGGAGCGCGCACGCGCGATTGGGGAAGCTGCGCGGCAGCGCGTGCTCGCGCAGCATACCTACGCCCAACGCGCGCGCCAGGTGAGCAGCATTCTCGACGGCATGGTTCTGCGACGGGAGGCAGCGGAATGAATCTCGACATTGTCATCTTTGGCCTGTCGATCACGTCGTCGTGGGGGAACGGGCATGCCTCGACCTATCGGGCGCTGATCAAGGCACTGGCGCGCCGCGGTCACCGGGTGACGTTTCTAGAACGCGATGTGCCTTGGTACCGCCGACACCGCGATCTGCTTGACCCCTCCTATTGCCGCATCGAGCTCTATGAGAAGCTGAGCGAGGTCGGCCGTTTTCGAGACCTGGTCGCGCAGGCCGATCTCGTTATCCAAGGCTCATACGTTCCGAACGGCACCATACTGGCGGAATGGATCACCACGGAGGCGCAAGGGGTCACCGCGTTCTACGATATCGACCCCCCCGTCACCCTGGCCAAGCTCGACGGCGGCGGAGTTGATTACATCGCGGCTCATCTGATCCCGCGCTTCGACCTGTTCCTCTCCTTCACCGGCGGCCCGACGCTGCGGCATATCGAAAGCCACTATGGCAGCCCGCGGGCGCGCGCGCTCTATTGCGCGGCCGACCCCGAATTTCACGCACCCGCGGGCGGCGCAGCGCCCTACCCTCGGGCGCTCGGCTATCTCGGCACCTACAGTGCCGATCGCGAGGCGGCGCTCGGCACGCTGCTGATCAAGCCGGCCGCGGAACTGCCATGGCAGCGGTTCGTTGTAGCCGGCGCGCAATATCCTGACACCTCTGGCTGGTCGGCAAACATCGAGCACATCGAACACGTGCCGCCGGCGGAGCATGCGGCGTTTTACGCGGCGCAGCGCTTCACGCTCAATCTCACCCGTGCCGACATGGTGGCGCGGGGCTATTAGCCGAGCGTGCGCCTGTTCGAAGCGGCAGCCTGTGGGACGCCGATCATCTCCGACCGCTGGCCGGGACTCGAAACCTTCTTTGTCCCGGGCGAAGAAATTCTGATCGCCGAAAACTCCGGTGATGTCATCGAGATCCTCACCGGCCTTTCGGAGGAGCGCCGCCAAGCCATCGCGGCCGCGGCGCACGCTCGCCTATTGCGACATCACACTGCTGAGCATCGCGCCAAGGATCTCGAGCAATTCTATCTGGAAGCGCTCGAACGATCGTCGCCGCAGTTCGAGGAGGTGGTGGCATGAAGCTTACCCGCAATTTGCAGAAATCGCTCACCCAGGTCCCCCTACTACACGCGATCAAAGACCGCGACACGAAAGATCGCGCAGCGACTGTGCTGGTGACTGGAGGCGCCGGATTCATCGGCTCCCATCTTTGCGACCGTCTGGTGCAAAAAGGCTGTCGCGTGATTTGCCTCGATAATCTTTACACCGGCGAACTGGACAACATTCGCCCGCTGCTCAACCATCCGCGTTTCGAGTTTATCGAACATGACGTCATCGAGCCGATCTCAATCGCGGGCCCGCTGAACTGCATCCACAATCTAGCCTGTGCGGCCTCGCCGCGGCATTACCAGCGCGATCCGATTGGAACCATGATGACCTGCACGCTGGGGGCGCGCAACGTGCTCGAGCTTGCGCGTCAGAAGTCGGCACGCGTGCTGCTCGCCTCCACCAGCGAAGTCTACGGCGATCCAGAAGTGCATCCGCAGCGCGAAGATTATGTCGGCCATGTCAATCCGATCGGCCCGCGCGCCTGCTACGACGAAGGCAAGCGGGCGGCGGAGACGCTCTTCTTTGACTATTGGCGTCGGCACCGCGTCTCGATCAAAGTCGCGCGCATCTTCAACACCTACGGCCCGCGCATGGTTGAGAACGACGGCCGAGTAGTATCCAATTTCATCGTGCAGGCGCTCGCCAATGCGCCAATCACGATCTACGGCGACGGCAGCCAGACCCGCTCCTTCTGTTACGTAGACGATCTGGTGCGCGGGCTGGAATTGCTGATGGAGAGCGACGAGGAGTTCGTTGGTCCCTGCAATCTCGGCAATCCGCACGAAGTCCCCATCCGCGAAATCGCCGAAATCATCGTCACAGCAGTGGCCTCGCGCTCAGCGCTGACATATCTGCCGCTGCCGCAGGATGATCCCAAACGCCGCAGGCCGGCGATCGAACGCGCCACGGCGCGGCTTGGGTGGCAGCCGCGCGTTGAATTGGACCGGGGACTGAGCGAGACCATCGGGTATTTCACGCTCAAGCTGGCTGCGTGCTCAGCCGGTTCTGCGCGCTCGCTCGAACGGGGCGAAAACCATCGGCCAAGCGAGACAGATCAGTCAAACGGCCGCGCTGTGCGTCGGAATGAGTTGGAGAGGAGCCAGGGATGAAGCTTGTCGTTGTCGGCACGGGTTATGTCGGACTGGTGACGGGCGCATGTCTCGCCGACATCGGCCACGATGTGACCTGCGTCGACTGTGATGCGCGCAAGGTCGAGGCCCTCAACCGGGGTGAGGTGCCGATTTTCGAACCGAGCCTCGAAAGCATCATCAAACGGAGCAGTGCCGCCGGACGACTGAGCTTCTCCGATGACGCGCAGACTGCAGTTGGAGAGGCTGAGGCGGCCTTCATTGCAGTGGGAACGCCCTCGCGCGACTATGACGGCCACACCGATCGGAATTTCGTTTTCGCGGCCGCGCGCGGGATGGCAAGTGCGCTGCCGGCAGATGCAGTTGTCGTGGTGAAATCCACCGTGCCGGTGGGCACCGGCGATGAACTCGAAGTGATCATCGCAGAGGCACGCGATGGCAGCCGTATTCCGGTCGTCTCGAACCCGGAATTCCTGCGCGCCGGATCGGCTGTCAAAGATTTCATGGAGCCGGACCGGATCGTGATCGGCGCCGACAGCACTCGGGCGCGCGACATCATGCGCCGGATCTATGAGCCGCTGCGCCCACGCCCGCCGCTCGTGTTCACAGCGCGCCGCTCGTCCGAACTGATCAAATACGGCGCCAATGCGCTGTTGGCCGCCAAGGTGGCGTTCATCAACGAGATGGCCGAGCTGTGCGAGCGCACCGACGCCGATGTGCAGGAGGTGGCGCACGCAATCGGCCTCGACCATCGTATCGGGCCGCGCTTCCTCCAGCCGGGTCCAGGTTTTGGCGGCTCTTGCTTCCGCAAGGATGCGATGGCGCTGGTGAAGATGGGCGAGGATTACGACGCCGCCATGCGGATCACCGAGGCGGTGGTGACCTCTAACGAATGCCGCAAGCGCATGCTGCTGCGCAAGGTTGCGTCGGCATTAGGAGGAACGGTGCGCAACAGAACGGTCGCGGTCTGGGGCGTGACCTTCAAGCCCGACACCGACGATCTGCGCGAGTCGCCGGCTATTCCGCTCATCGCCGCATTGCTTGACGCGGGTGCCAAGGTCCGCCTGTACGATCCGAAAGGCCTGGAAGCGGCGCGCGCGCTTTGGCATGACCGCGTGCATGTAGCGCCGGATGCCTGTTCGGCCGCGCGAGGCGCGGATGCCGTGGTCGTGATGACGGAATGGGATGAGTTCAGGCGCGTCAACCTGCACCGCCTGAGAGGCGCGATGGCTAAACCAACAATTGTCGACATGCGCAACCTGTTCAGCCCAGATGATTTGGTGAAGCTTGGCTTCGCTTACCATTCGATCGGCCGGTCGTCGCGCGCAGGTCAACGGCCGCTCGAAAGTCACGCGAACGGCCACGATCATTTCCAACGAGTAAAGCCAAGTCGTAAGCCGAAGGAACCGGCGGCCACGATTGCAGTGACCTGAGCGGGGGCTGGGGCGATGGAGTTGAAATTCGCTACCCTCTCGCGGCAGGTTTCTCAAGCAAACAAAACTAACCACCTTAAACACGGCCTGATGAAACGATGCAGCAGTACGCTCCGGCCATACCCGGGGGATGCGGGAAGGCAGGACCTCCACGTTGAACAGGCAGCATCAGGCCCTGGGTTCCGCCTTCGCGGAGACGAGTTGAACCAATTCAAATATGACCGAGAACCGCTGTAGCGTTGATCAAACTGCGCCAAACCGTTCGATGTGCGGCCGGCTACGGCGTTCCGTATTTTATGCAGTGTTGCGAACCTGAGCGTGGTGACCGGCGCGCGATCGGCCGCAGCAGCAAAACATGAACTGAAAGTCAAACCGCCGGCACCGCTGAGGGGGAACCGGCATCCACGGAACAGGATTGAGACAGAATGGAACTTCGTCTGCAGCCCCAAGCTTCGAGCGCGCAACGCCAGCAGCCTTCCGCCGACAGCAAGATGCGAGCCGCGGTGCTGGTGGCACCTGGCGCCTGCGTGGCCGAGCAAGTTGCGCGCCCGGTTCCAGGCGCGCGGCAAGTGCTGATACGGCTGGAAGGGTGCGGAGTCTGCGCCTCCAATCTCACTCCTTGGGCCGGACCAGAATGGATGAAATTTCCGACCGCCCCCGGAGATTTAGGTCACGAAGGCTGGGGCACGATCGATGCCGTCGGCGGCGATGTTCACGGCCTTCGCCCGGGCGACCGCGTGGCAGCCCTCTCCTATCACGCTTATGCCGAGTACGATCTGGCGGATGCCGACGCTGTGATCCGCCTCCCGGAAGAGCTAAACGGTCAGCCGTTTCCGGGTGAGCCTCTGGGGTGCGCGATCAATATCTTCCGCCGGAGCGGCATCGCAGCGGGCAACACTGTTGCCATCGTCGGCATCGGTTTCCTGGGCGCGCTCCTCACGCAGCTTGCGAGCGATGCCGGCGCGCGGGTGATTGCTATCTCGCGCCGGCTCTTCTCGCTCGACATTGCCCGCGCCATGGGCGCCACGGATGCGATCGCTCTGGAAGGCAACGAGAGCGTGATCGACCAGGTGAGGCAGCATACACAGGGCAAGCTCTGCGACTGCGTGATCGAGGCTGCGGGCAAACAGCGCCCGCTCGATCTCGCGGCCGAGCTGGTGCGTGAGCGCGGCCGCCTGATCATCGCCGGCTATCACCAGGATGGACCGCGCCAAGTCAACATGTGGCTTTGGAACTGGCGCGGTCTCGATGTAATCAACGCGCATGAGCGCGATCCTCAAGTCTACCGGACCGGGATGGCGGAAGCGCTGAACGCCGTGCTCTCCGGCCGGCTCGATCCGCGCCGCTTGTACACCCACGTTTTTCCGCTGGAGCGGCTCGGCGACGCCTTGAACGCCACGCGCGACCGGCCGGACGGCTTCATGAAAGCGTTGGTGAGCTGCCAATGACCGACGTCTTGATCCGGCCCCCGGCGATTGTGCGACGTCCGCGGCTGGCCGTGCTGGGCACCGGCTGGATCGGCACCCACCGCATGCAGGCTGTCATCAACTCCGACGCCGCCGATATCGTTGCGATTGCCGACCCCTCGCAAGACGCGATGGCGGCCGCCTTAACTCTCGCAACCAAGGCCGAGCCGGTTACGACACTGGATGAGCTCTTGGAGTTAGAGCCCGACGGCATTCTGATTGCGACACCAACCGCCATGCATGCCGATCAGGCGATCCGCGCGCTGGAGCGCGGCGTCGCGGTGTTCTGCCAGAAGCCGCTGGGACGGACGGCGGCCGAAGTTGAAGCGGTGGTGGCGGCGGCCCGCGCCGCTGACTGCCTGCTGGCGGTCGACTTGTCATATCGCTTCACCGAGGGCATCCAGCGGATCAGCGAACTCATAAGACGCGGCGAACTCGGCCGGATCTTCGCGGTCGATCTCGTCTTTCACAATGCTTACGGCCCCGACAAGCCGTGGTTCTACGACATCGCGCGTTCCGGCGGCGGGTGCGTCATGGACCTTGGCGTGCATTTGGTGGACTTGGCATTGTGGGCGCTTGACTTCCCGATCGTGACGGGTGTGTCGGCAAGCCTCATGGCGAGCGGCGAGCCGGTTGCCCCGCCAGCGGACCGCGTGGAGGATTATGGTGTTGCGACGCTTCGCCTGGAGGGGGGCGCGATCGTACAGCTTGCTTCCTCCTGGCGGCTCTCGGCGGGGCGCGATGCCGTGATTTCAGCAGCTTTCTACGGCACGAACGGCGGCGCGCGATTCCGGAACGTCAACGGCTCCTTCTATGATTTTCGCGCGGAGCGCTTCCGGGGCACAGCGCGCGAAACGCTGGCGATGCCGCCCGACGGCTGGTTTGGCCGCGCCGCCGTCGAGTGGGCGCGGCGGCTTGCCGACGGCGCGCTTTTCGATCCCGCCGCCGAGCGCCTTGTCGACGTGGCGCGCGTGCTGGATCGAATTTACGGGCGCTCGCCCCCGCACTGACTTTCCGCACGTCGCTCACACCAAGATCTTCGCATCGACATGCGACAGCGGGAGATAGCGGGCCTTTTCTCGGGCGCCAGTTTCTGTGCCAGCAAATGCGGACTCGGCTAGATGTCGACCCAGAGCAGGTTCGGGTCGGATTGAGCCGTCATTGCGAGCAGCCATCAGCGCGTTTACGCGCGTCTTCGACGCGCTCTGGCGACGAAGCTATCCAGAGCGATTGCCGTAAAACGCTGGATTGCTTCGTCGCCCAGCGGCTCCTCGCAATGACGCCATCGGATCGGTTCCGCTGGAATCCGTTCTAGCGCCGCCCGGTTCGAATCGTCGCGTGTGATGACCGCCCCGCCGAGTGAGCTTCTCCGCGCGGCGATCACGCGCTGCTACTGCTGCGCGTGATGCGCTCCGAACTGATCGCCGAGGCGGGACTTTCTGATCCCATTGTCAGTGCGAGAGCATCCACGGCCGGGCGCTGGGGAAGCTCTTTGCACCGGACTTTCCGCGCTGCACCTTGCGCGCCGGTCGCTTTTGGCAACAACCGCAGCCGGCGCCGTGCTGTTGTGCTGCGCGCTCGGCCAATCGCTGCGGAGCATGAGCGCTGCACTCGTTGATGGCATGTGCCAAGCGCCGCTCAGACGACATGCCGGAAAAATAAGGCGCGGTCAGAAACGCGCGGGGCGCATCTGCGCCGCAGCGCGGACAGTCGCTGGTCAATTCGCATTCAGCCATGGGCCGCATACGGGTGAACGCGCCGCAGCTTTCGCACTCATAGTCGTAGACCGGCATCATTGTCTCCCACGGCAGCCTCGAGAATTGACACCTAAGTTCGGTCCTATCGCACCAGCGCGGGACCGCAACCGGTGAGATCGCAACCTTCGCTCTCGTGCCGACACTCAGCGGCGCGGCGATGGTTGGTCCATCGCCGCACCACGGTGAGCAAAGATCATTTGTCCGGCGAGGTTGGCATCTCGACGCCGCCCTTGACGTGTTTGATCGGTCCCGCCGCGCTCGGCATTACATCGAAGTCGAAGATATCCGTTGGCAGCCATAACGTTGCGCAGGCGTTGGGGATGTCGACGACGCCCGATATGTGCCCCTGACAAGGAGCCGTTCCGAGAATAGCATAGGCCGG
>Ga0170475_104239190_pt1 | contig 15434 bp, 9 predicted proteins | sample Soicark_Litter_5_FD_111474 | JGI IMG/M metagenome (GOLD analysis project Ga0170475, IMG submission 111474) | Avena fatua rhizosphere microbial communities from Hopland, California, USA. Combined Assembly of 48 SPs | reverse complement strand
TGGCCGGATGGGACAGTACATGCACGTGGTCGGGCGCCTTGGCGAATTGATCAATGGCGAGCAGCCTGAGACCGTCTCCATGGACCACTACATGATTGGACTGCCGCACGATAAGGTTAGTAGCCCAGGACGGCAAAACCCGGGTTTCGCGATCGCCCGGATGGACCCGCACATCGTGGACCGTCGTGATCAGCGGAATCGGGCGCCAGAAAGGCGCGGCGAAGTTCAGCCAGAGGGTAGTGTTGCTCAGCAGGTGGACGAGGCTGGGCCGCTCACGCCTGATGAGCTTTGTCAGAGAGATGAGAAAACTCAGGTTGGACAGGCTGCTGTGACGAGGCCAGTTCAGGAGCCGCACATCGACCGCCGGTTCGAACCAGCGCAGCAGGTGCTCATAGCGGCGGCTTGGCACCCCCAGCGTGACGGGAACATGGCGTGCCACTCCATTGACGAAGGAGATGGTGTAGTCCTCCAGTTCGGAGACGAGCAGCAGCACCCTCATTCTGGTCTCCTCATCTCCGCATAGGGCCGGGTAGTCCGGCTCCGGGCAGATCGGACAGCATCCGGATCATGTCCCGCAAGCGGCGCAATGGGTCCGGCTCGCCAGCGAAGCACAGGCACTGGGTGGCTAGCCGCATGAGCGGCATCACACCGACACCGGTCAACCGCGCGGCCGCGACCTGATAGGGAAAGTGATCCGCGAGCCGCAACACCCATGGCGAGCCGCGGGCGTTCAGAAACCGGTTGGTCACTTCGACGGTGGTGGCCCAATGTTCCATCCGCCTGCGAAGCATGGCCGCGTCATCGACCTTCCGATACCAGTTGTTGTCGTGGATGCGGTAGAAGCCGAGGGCTTGCGGCAGAGCCGCCACATGGCCCAGGAACGGATAAATCCCGACCAGCCAGGCGTCGGCGGAAATGCGGAAGGTCTCGGGAATGTCGCCGGCCTCATCCCATGCGGAGCGCCGAACCGCCACCGCCGAAGTCATTGGGAAAGGCCACCACCCGGCAGACCCGGCGAGGCGGCGGGTCAGATCGCCGGAGCAGAGGGTTCTTGGGATCGGCTTTAGTGTGAAGGTGCCGTCGGCCAGCACCGGCTGGAGCCGATGGTAGACCAGGCTGACGCGCGGATCGGCATTGAAAGCCGCGGCGATCGCGGTCAGTTTCTCCGGTGCCCACCAGTCGTCCGCATCCAGAAAGCAGATGAGTTCGCCCCGGCTGGCCCGCACGCCCGCGTTGATGGCTCCAGCCTGACCCTGATTGTCCTGGAAAATGAGGTGGACCCGTTCCCGGTAGCGTTCCAGGACAGAGCGGGACTCGTCACGCGATCCGTCGTCTACGACGATGATCTCGGTATCAGGTTCATCCTGCGCCAGCGCGCTGTCCAAGGCACGATCGATAAGTGAGCCGTAGTTATAATTATTAATGATTACGCTGATCCTGGGGCGCGACATCGACAATCCTGCGGAGTTGCTTTGGTGGCTCGCCAATCTGTCATTCGCCAATCAATCATTCGATTGACAATCATCCGTCATCAGCTCGGCGCTTCGGCGAGGTCGACATCGAGAACATCGCCCGGCTGAATTTCGGTCGTCATCGTCGCGTTCAGAACTTCGTCACGACCGGCGACGGACCGGTGGATGATCACTTCCGGAACCAGCCGGGGTATTGTGCCATCACCGTTGAGGGAAAGCCCCGACGCCATCAGTCGATCCCCGAGGACTTCAATCTCCGCCTCCAGTCGCGTGCGCTCGAGCATGGCATCGCTCAGATCCCGGCGTACTTCGATACGCCATTTGGTGTCGGCTGAATCGAGATCATGCTTCATGTTGGCTTTATTCTGGCTCGCGCGGGCGGCGAACGCCTGATTTTCCAGAAGGTCGCGGGACAGGCGCGATTCCTGACGCTCAAGCTCTTGCAGGCGAGGTAGCGGAATAAGGCCCTTGTTCAGCAGCGACCGCGCGTTTTCGACTTCGTCCTGCTGGAGAGCTCGCTCCCTTTCCTGGTGGTCTGCCTGCTTGGACAGAACCTGCAGTTCGAAATCCAACAGACTCAGTACATCCTTCAGATGCGCCTGCTCGGCGGACCATTCTTCGAGCCGGTCGCGGAGCAGGCCAGCATCCAGTGAAAGGATGCCTTTCGCGTCCTGAGGGGAAACGAAACGCGTGTCAAGGGCACCCAGGTTGGGATTGCCGGCGCGGTTCAACTCCGCCTCCAGGCGGGCGATACGGCTCTTGACCTGGAGAAGATGGTACGAACTCGCGCGCCATTTCGCCCTGAGTTCGAGCATTTCGGTGGTCGTTAGCTGGGCGGCATCACGGCTTCTGTCAGGACCGCCCGCCAGAACCAGCGCATGACGCACAGTCAGGCCAGGTTCGAACGCGATGGCTCCCGGCCGGGCGACCGCGCCACCGATGAAAAAGGGCCGGTAGGTCGCGACTTCCACCATCACGGTGGGCGATCTTATGATATCGCGCTTCGCCAGTTCCTGTTCGATGCGCTCGCGGATTGCGTCCAGTCCAGCTCCTGCGACCGGGATGCCGCCAAGCTGCGGCAGCATGATTCGACCATCCGCATTGACTTTGGTTTCGCGGCTGAGCTTAGGCTCCTCCGTGATTATGACCGACAGAACGTCGCCGCGTTCCACCACGTAATCTGCCCACGCGGGAACCGCCCATGTCAGTAGTGACAGGAAACTAAGCAAACGTATCATCCGATGGACTCGGAAACGGATTGAGAGGGAATCGATTTCAGCCACCTGCTTTGGCGGAGAGCGTGGCCGGGAACTGCCTGACGACAGCATTCGCTTCTCTGAAATAAGGTGTGATGACAGCGATTCTCATCCTTCGCCCCGCGCCGATATCGGTGGCTGGCATCGTAGCGCCAAGCCGCCGTCCCATGAATCACACATCGGACTGACACGACACGCAGAAGCTGGCAGCAATTCGCCTTAGCTCATGCGAATGCATTAAGGCTGGTCAAGCCCATTGGAGACTACGGCAAACCCAATGCCCCATTTTCCCAAAGGGTTGCCTAAGCATCAGCGCAAGAGGCGCAGTCTCACAGCAGTTTGATTTGCGCAACAAAGCCGCTCTTCTACCCTCTTCGTGTCAACGTGGTATGAAAAAGAGGTGGGGCCGGCCTGTCAGTTTCATGTCTATTGTAATCGGCTCTGCTGGAGCGGCATCATGCTTCTGCATGTACACTTTGTAACGAGATGTATCGATCAATGCCCAAATATCCTCTGGCGAGAAGCCAAAGTCTTCGACAACATCGCAATGCAGCTCAACTAGAACGGCAGGTGTTCGCTCCAAAACCTTCTGCGCTCCCTGAAGCACCTCCATTTCATAGCCCTCGACGTCAATCTTAATAATATTAGGCCAAATATTTTCTTTTTCCGCCCACTCGTCGATGGTAACGAGTGGAACATTGATCCCCCGTTGTTCTAGTGATACCTTGGCATTCGAGCGGGATTTAATAAAAATATTTCCTGAAGTCGAGCCAACCGCAGCCTGTATGGCAGTCACATTGTCTAGGCGATTGACTTCAATGTTCTTGCGTAGAACATTTATATTGTCCGGATGGGGTTCGAATGTGACTACATGACCGTCACTTCCAGCCATTGATGCCAGAAGGACGCAATCCCTGCCATGATGACCACCACACTCAAAAATCACAGAGCCCTGAAGCTTCATCAACTCGGAGACGGCCTGCATTTCATATGAATGCAAATTTTCCTGGGTTGCGTACCAGTTCTTGCTAAGCGGCGTCGCAACCATGAACTGGAATGTAACATCATTGACTGTGAGATTCGCCACGTGAGGTTTGAAGCCAATACTGGAGACTGCATCATTCAGCCGTGATTTCACAACCTGAATCCACCAGTCATAATCAACATACTTTCTTCTGACGTGCAGCATTTCCTACCCGCTCCTAATTTAGGATCTATATAACGCCCCAGTATCGCAGGCCTAGCATTCCGAATATCTCGATTCTGGAGGTCTATCTTTACATTCCAGCGACGCCTCTCCAACTAGCTTTGTTTCCTTCCCAAATAAGGCCAGCGTTTGTAGGTTTGTCGGCGCTATGCTTCTGGAGAAAAGTGACGACGGGCACCCACTACACCGCTAGATGAAAATATGCATGCTCAGGGTAGCCGCCAAAGCGGTCGCAGGATGGCGCGGCGGAGAGCCAAACCTGCGTAGCGTATCTCCGGGTCCAATGGATGGCCTGAAAGGCGCAATCCGACTAACCAGCCGAGCAGAGCACCGGCACCCGCGAAGGCTGCCTGTGGCAGCGTGAGGTTGAATTTCGAGCCTGACCAAGCAATGACGCTTGCCGGAACTGCAGCGGCATATAGCGTAACCAGAGCACTCCTGTATACCGCCCTGGCCAGTTCGCCCCAGGTGAAAGGCACGTGCTGGCGGATGAACCATAAGGCGACATAGACCTGGAATGGCCCCGTGAGAAACAGACTGAGCGCCACGGCGTCCAGCCCTAGCCAAGACGCCCCGAAGACTATCAGGAGGGAAGGGGGCAGAGAAATCAGGCTCGCGGTCACCATATCCCTGACCCTGCCCACCGACACCAGCACCGGATAGGTCAGGTACATCGGGAAAAGGCTAAGCGAGGCCAAGGCAACGATACGCACCAGCGGTACGATTTCCAACCATTGGCTTCCCAAGAGCAGCCTGATGATAGGGTCCGCCAGCAGTGCCAGGCAGACGAGTGCCGGCCACTGCACCACGGACACGTAGGCGAGACCGAGCAGGTAGGGCTCTTTAAGGTTCCCCCCGTCACGCACGCGGGCTGCCAGCACAGGTAGGATCACCGGCTGCAGTGCACTCAGGACGGCGCGCTCCGGCAACTGGCAAAGCGCTACCGCTCGAGCGTAAAGGCCGACGGCATCGAATGTCAGGGTTCGGCCGAGGATAAGCCTGGGCATGAAGTCGAAGAGCATGCTCAGAAGCGTCACGATGCTGGACCAGGTGCCGAACGGGATCACCTTGCACCATTCTGTGAGCGTCGGGCGAAAGACCCAGAACTCTGGTCTCGATTGAATCGCCAGGAGTGTGGTCGTGGTCGCTGCTATGACGGATGCCCAGACAAAGCTCAATGAGCCGAAGCCCAGCAGGGCGAAGGTGACGGTCGCAGCCGAATTGATGACGGCAGCGGCGATGTTGATGCGCGCGATCCGGTCAAACGCCATGTCGCGCCGCATCAGGGCCAGGAGCGGACTGCTGAAGGGTGCCATGAAGAAGCCGAGCGTGGCGATCTGAAGCATGTTTTTGAGCTCGGGCTCTCCATAGAAAGCAGCCATAGGTCCCGCCGATACGAGGAGGACGGATGCCAGTAGCGCGGAGAGCAATGCCATGATGGTGAAAGCCGTGCGGACAAGCTCGGGCGTCATGTCGCGTTCCTGGACGATGCAGGCACCGACGCCGAAATCGCGGAAGGTCTCGACCAGAATGACGGCAGCGCTTGCTACCATGAACAGGCCAACTTCAGCCGGCGTCAGAATGCGAGCGACGATGGCCATCGTCGTCAGGCTGAGAGCGACGTTGGCGTATTTGTCAACGAAAGAGAACAGGAGAGATCGGCGGATCATGAGCACCTGCTGTCAGGATACGCGACCGGGAAGGCCAAATCGCCACTCGGTATTTTTTTTAATGCGAACCTGCCGGTGCGAGACTGCGGCATCACCCGGACGACATCGCTTCCAACCGGCATTTCATCGGAGCGCGAAAGCTGCCTTTGCCTTGTAGGTCCCGGATGAGTCGGGCACACCAACCTATGCCACTCGATCATAGCATCCCTCAGCCAGTCCATGGCCCCATGTTTCCCGTTTGCCGGAACGGCGACCGCATTTCCTATTACCCTTTGATGCATCATTTGCGTTGGGGACGCATGTCTCGAAACGCTTGCAGCGCACGAAGTGAACTTCGCAACTGATTGATCGGCCCACGGAGGCGGCCGCGCAAGGCCATGCGTCCGATCTGCCGGCCAAATCGTTGCAAATAGCGGAACTCCGACATTGGCGGCACGTTCGGCTTCAGACTGGGGACGTTCAGGCTATCGAGGACGGCGTCCAATCTTCTGTACCATCGGGTGCGAGCGTCGAGCGCGACGCTCCCCATCCAGGCCGCCCGACCAGGAGCGATACTGCCGCTGGTTGACGCCTCTTGCTCCAGTTCGGGGTGGCGAAGTAGTTTCGCAAGCTCTAGCTGATCACATGATACCAGCACGTCTGCCAGCCACCTGATCCACTCGGTTGAGCTGCGATCTGGGAGCTGATGGATACTCTTCCTGTGTGCTGCGCTCCGATCGCTCAACGTTTTCGTGGTGCCGGTCTGTCTTTGCAGGATGCGCAGGGCTTGCCCGGTGCAGTCGAGCTCGCTATGGGCCAGTCGCGGATACCATTCGTACATGTCCAGCGCCTGCTCCACCCGTCCTTGGCAAATGAGGGAGACCAGGAAATAAGCCCATTCCACAGGATCGGGATCGGGGGCGCCGTATTCGGCGGTCGTCGTCTCGATCAGTTGGGTGAGCAGTACCATCGCAGCTTCTGCATTGCCCTCATGGAGGCTGCACAACGCCAGGCGGAACTTGGCTTCAGGGAGATAGCTGACATATTCCAGGCATCTGGAATAATGATATTTGGCCCCCTCGATATGCCTTTGCCAGAGGCAGGCGTCTCCCTGCTGGAGCAGTGCCCGGTCCAAGCCGTTCCCAATGACATGGGCGCTTTTCTGTTCGGAAAGCCGTTCAACCGCCACAAGGTCGCCGAACGGACCCAACTGAATGATCTTCTGGTCGGGACGCAGGCTATTCCTGAGCATCAGCCACTGATAAATCTGCGGCCTATGCCTGAGCGTATGCCGAGAATGGACTAATCCGTAGCCTGCCTCTGTAATGCGCTGCATCTTTTCAGGGTTATCGAAGAGATAATCCAGCCGATCAAGCACGTCAGTGTGGTCGACGAAGACGCAGTTTTCCATATCGATGAAGCCGGCAGCTTCCAGAGCCGGAGTCTTTTCGGTGATCAGACAGGTCATTGATCCAGGAATTTCAAAGTGCTTTCGCACGACTTCCTTGCCCATCGTCCCGCATGTCGGCGCGACGAAGCTGGCATTCAGCGCGCGGGCATAGGACTCCCCTGACAGCATCCGTGATGCCGAGCGGCTTTCATAGCTGAACTGAGGGCAGATCAGGCATGGATACTGTTCGGCGATAAGCCCGTAGATCTTCTGGCGCCAAGGATAGAGACCATAGGTCTGGCCGGTCAACATCACGGGAACTGTCTTGCGTTGACCATAATCGTGGTAGATTTCAGGGTCGATGAAGTTCGGCCATGTGAACAGGTTGTCCGCTATGGCAGGTGTGTATTCGGCCATGGAAGCACAGATGGAAAAGAACGTGTCGATTCCCCAGTGCTCCATATCCGAAAGAAATCCCGCACGCCGGTCGCACCAGGCATCGGCATTGTGAAGCCCGAGTTTCGGAACGTTGGGGTTGGCGCCGGTGTTGGTGATCTTGATCCTTCTTGAGCCGTGCGTTCGATAACCAGCCTCGAAAAGGGTCAGATCCGGTTCGTACCGATCGCAGATCTCGATGTAGTCGCAATCCTGATTGACGACCGTGAGATCAAAATATTCCGAAAGGCACTTTACGTGGTGATGCATATGGAGCAGCAGGAACTTCGCTGAATCGGCGTTCGGTTGATGATCCCACTGGAAGAATACAAGCTTCGGCTTCGGCTGTTCAGGAGCGTTATTCATGATGGTCACTAGGATTAGCTTATGAGAGGGTCATGTTTCGGTGCGTGGTCCAACCGGTCGGAGGCCCAGCAAAGCTGGGGGCGTTAGACCGCACGCCGGCATCAGATTGTTTGGACGCGATGATCGGCATCATCCCGTTCCGCATGAATACACCCGTTTACAAGAGATAGCCCATAGACGTTGGCCACCATAAGTCCGCAGCGGATACAGAGAAACTCATCAATTCGCTGCAGTACTCCAAATAGGGGATAACCGCGCGGAATCGATGTAAGATAGGCCCTGATGTTTTAACAGCGGAGAGGCGGGGTTAAGAAAGAGTTCCGCCGGAACCACCTCAGTCGATCGTGGTGCTGCTGATATCCTGTATCAGCCTGCAATTTGGTGCCGGCCCGGTCACTTTTACCTGGGTGTAGCTCGTCACGATCGCGCTGGACAATATCTTAACCATCGTGATATTTTCACGATCGTGATACTCAACCGGTTCGGCTACAGTTATCTCTTGTGCATTTTTTTGCCGGACTGGCAGCCTCAGCCTGTATCGCGCCCTTTGGCCTCCAGCCCCCGACATTTTGCACACGGGCCTCATTAGTCTGGCATGCCTTGCGGTCTTCATTCTGGTGATCATGCGGCTCGGTCCCTTTACAGAAGCGGAGCGTGAGTTGATCCTGCGCATAGTTCGGGGACGTCTCGTCCCGAGGATGGCCTGAAACCATGAGCCTAGTGGTGCAAACCAGGGCAGATGGGCCAACCATTCGATGGCGGACCATCGAATGGTGGGGAGCCGGCATTGCCCTGTTCCTGCAGACGGGCGCGGTCATTCCGTTGCTGATGCTCGGACCGCAGGGTGATCTCGATGATTCGGCAAGGGCGAAACTGCGGCTGCTCACATTGCCGATCTATTTGATCGCGATTCTGCTGCTCTCGCGGCATCCGCGTCAATTGCTGATCGCACTGCGCCGAAACCTGCAACTGCTGCTGCTGCTTACTATTCCGTTCCTCTCCGTCGTCTGGTCGCTAAGTCCAGCCATCAGCCTCAGGCGGGCCGTGGGCTTGCTGGGTTCGGTGCTGCTGTCCTATCTGCTCGCCATCAGGTTCACGCCGAGGCAGATCCTGATCTTGCTGGCCATCGTTCTCGGCCCCTGCATGGTGCTGAGCCTGGTGATGATGGGCGCGGCACCCAGGCTTGCTTTCATGCCCATGGAATCGGACGTGCGGGGGGTGTTCGTTCATAAGAACGTCCTCGGGTGGGCGGCCGCTCTCTCTTCGTTGGTATCCGGTATGCTGGCGATCGATCGATCCATAGGGTTTCGGCGCACGGGTCTGTTTCTCTTGATAGCCAGCTTGGCCTGTCTTGCCGTCTCCAAATCCATGACTGGAATGCTGACGACGATATCGGCATTCTTCTTCACGGGTTTTTTTCTGCTGCTGACGCGGGCTCGAGGTTTGAGCCGCATGGTGTTCGCCCTGGTCTTCGTCCAGGCCGTCGGCCTCTTTTTGATCTCGTTAAGCGAATTCCTGGTCCCGGCGCTTGAGGCGCTGGGAAAGGATGCCACCTTGACTGGGCGGGTCCCGCTGTGGGCACTGGTTGATGAGCGGATATCACACCACCTTCTGTTCGGCTACGGCTATCAAGCGTTCTGGACGCCCGGCAATCTCGAGGCCTGGGAGATCTGGGAGGTGATCGGCTGGATGGCTCCCCATTCCCATAACGGCTTCCGCGAAATCATGTTGAACCTGGGCTTGGTGGGACTGTTGTCACTGGCACTGGTGATGGTTCGCGCCCTGCGCCAAGGTGCCGTGCTTCAATGCAGCGCGCCGGAGGATGGCTGGTTATGGCTTAACGTGCTGGTTTGCATGTTTCTGGTTATGAACCTGACTGAGAGCATGTTCTTGGCTCAAAATGATCTCTTCTGGATTCTGTTCACGACGGCCATCGTCGCATTCTCGCTGCGGCATCCCGAAATCCGCAGGTAAGTGGGTCGCCAATGATGTCATCGTCATCCATAAGGCCAAAATCCCCACGTTCCCCCACGTTCATCCGCGCCTTTTCGCTTCTCCTTGTTCATGCCGCCCTGATCGACCGTGAAGCACCGAGTAGCAAGCCCGATGTCAACATGTAGAGTCCTTATCCCACTTGTTGCAGTCTGCTGCCTGCTGGACCTCAGCATTGATCATAAAGCGAGCTTCGCTCATTCCAATGACCTGCCGACGCCCGGTTTCAGCGCCGATATCAGCCACGGGAAGGCTAAGTCCGGTGGTGGCAAGGCGGTTGAGATGATCAGGATTCGCTGTTCGGGGGATGCTTTTCGCGGCTGGCCTCGACTGAAGGTCATGGTGGATGGCCGGCCAGTCGGCGATCCAATCACCGTCAAGGCTTCCCACGCCGACGGTCACTGGCAGGACATCATCCTGAAGCCGCCTGCCGATCAGGAGCGGCAGGCCGTCTCAATCGTTTTCATGGAAGACGCATGGGGAGGGTCGGCCGTTAAGGACCGGAACCTCTACATCGACCGGGTCGAAATCAATGGGATGGAACTCGATCCGGACTCGGCCATGTACCAGCGCTTCGACGGCAGGAGATTCACTACAACCGGCAAGATGTCCTGGGCCGGCGCCTTGACCTTCGATATCAGAGGCCTTGATCCGGAGTCCGGTCGCAAAGGCATGGCTTCCGGAGGCGGCAGCCCGGTTAATACCGTCAACGTTTCGACCGAAGGGCGTGACGAATGGAGTGGCCGCCTGTGGAAACCGAACGCCGATCTTAGCGATGGTCCGCTGGCCACCCTTGAAAAGGCTCGTGATCTGGCACGCGCCAGCGACGGTGTGGATACCATCGTCGTACGCGGCGGCGACTATTACTTGGACCGGACCGTGGAATTCGACGCCAGGGACAAGGACCTGGTGATCAAGGCGGCGGTCGGCGAGGTTCCGACCTTTCACGGCGGTGTTCCGGTAACGGACTGGACGAAGGGCGCGGACGGTGGATGGTCGGCCCCACTGACGTTGCCCGAAGGCATGGGTGTGGGCGACCTGTTCGTCAAAGGCGAGAAGCAGATCGAAGCCCGCTACCCCAATTTGCCTCCCGGCGGCGGGGTCCGCGACGGCTGGCTGTTCGCCGCGGCGCCAAACCCGAGCCTGGGCGAGTGGCAGGGCAACCTTCATTTTCGCTTTCACGATGGTGATTTGCCTCCCCTGGGCGGTACCGCAGGTTTGACCGCGCATATCGTCGGCGGATTCAATCCATGGAGCCAGTGGGGCAGCGATACCTTACCGGTGGTATCGATCGATTACGCCAGCAATACCGTCCACACTAGAGGGACCTCATATTTCTTCACCGGAGAGGGCAGCCGCTACTTCCTGACCGGTACCAGGGACCTGCTGGACGCCCCGGGTGAGTGGTGGTACGACGGCACCGGCAACAGGCTTCACTATATCCCGGCCGATCCTTCCTTCGACGGGTCCGCCGTGCTTGCCGGCACCTTGCCCACTTTGTTCAGGCTGAACGACGCCGATGGAATGGTCCTTTCCGGACTCGAATTCCGTCATGGCGCCCCGCAAGGCAGTGGGAAGTATGGCACCGAAAACCGGGGCTTTGGCGCGGTGCGGCTGGAACATGCCGATCACGTCAAGATACTCGGCAACATGTTCGAAAACCTGGGTGTCGGCATCCATGTATCCGAAAGCGATGATGTCGTCATCGCTGGCAACGATATCGGCCATACCGCGGGAAACGGCATCTATGTCGGTACGGTCTACGGCTCCTTCGGCAGATCCGATCGCGCCGAGATCGTTGGCAACCATATCCACGATGTGTCGGAGGTGTATTTCGAGACTGCGGGCCTGTGGTTCCAGTCGGCCAGCAACCTCCGGGCCGCCCACAACCTGATCGAGAACGCCTCGCAGTTCGGAATCGCCGGGGGATCACTCTGGGGACCGCAGGATGCCACCTACGGCAACGTGATCGAATACAATATCGTCCGCAATGCCAACCAGCAGACAGCCGATGGTGGAGCGATCAAGATCATGGGCGAGCAGGCGGATCGGCAGGACACTGTAATCCGGTACAACCTGGTTACCGGAACCGACCAACTGATGAACAAGGCGGACGGCACCTTCTGGCCTTCGGGCTATGAAAACATCCACGAGTGGCCGACACCGATCAGTTGGGCGATCTATACCGACGGCAAGGCGAGCGGGATCAGGATCGAAGGCAACTTGGTTCTGAAAAACGTGTCGGGCATCGGTATAAATGGCGGCTGGAACAACGTGGTGACCGGCAACATCATCGCGAACGGCACCGGGACTGCCTTCAGGGTGGATGACGCTACCGGGCGGTCATGGCATCCGGACTGGGCTCAGGCCAATCGATTCGAGAGCAACATCGTCGCGATCGATCATCAGGGCAGTCGCGCGGCTTACATATACGCTCCGGGTCACGGTGCCGGTTATGTCAATTTCTCGAAAAATCTCTACTCTGGGATGTTGGATGGCAAGAGCTTTGACACATGGCCGCGAATCATGAAGTCAGGCGATTACGGCGGTTTCGCCGATTCCCAGAATGCCGGTCAGGATGCTGGCAGCGTGATAGCGGACCCGCTGTTCCGTGATCCACAAGCGGGCGACTTCAGTCTGAAAGACGGTTCGATTGCCTATGAACTCGGCTTCAAGGACATTCCGGTGGGACTGATGGGGCCGGCCGGCTTCGACGCATGCGCCTACGGTCTATGCTGATGCATGAGCAACCCGCCGGGGCAGGCAACTTGACTGATCAGGCAAGTCGGCTTGATCACCAGCGAGGCAGGTGTGAAGGTATCGCGCGGCCTCGCTGATGCCGGTCGGCCGCGGCTCTGAAGATACCGGGGCGGCCATTATATCGTCCAGCGGTGCCCCAAGATCCCCCTCAATCAGGCGATCGGCCGGGATGCGTCGGGCGACGCCATGGTCTTCCAGCCAATTGATCAGGATGTCCTGTTCCGGCCAATCGTGCCGAGGCACATAGATGAGCGGGGTCCCGTTACATGCGGCCTCGACAACGATACCGTAACCGGGCTTGCTGATCACGGCGTCGCACGAACGGAGCAGATCCTCGAACGGCAAATCCATCCGATCGATGGAGGTGAAGCCATCGCCCGGAATGCACCAGTCGCGCGGCGTCAGGAAATGGCTGCCCGGCAGTGTCGGCCATGCTGAACAATCGATAGGCAGTGGCATACCGCCGAACGCCACGAGCACCAGCCGGACGGACGGACCAAGGCCAAGCCGGGCGAGGATTTCAGCCCGGCGGTCTCTGACGATCTGGGCAACCGGGCCGAATTGCCGGGTGCCCGGCAGCCATGCCATGGGGAGATGCGGCGTGATCGTCAGGAAAGTGGATGCGCTGGCATAGGCCGCCATCATCTGGTCCAGGATGAGCGGCGCCCTGCGATCCTGGATGCAGTAGAAGCGGTAGATATCAACCCAGTTCAACGAACCGTAACCGAGGCATGGGATGCCCGCGCGCGCGGCTCCGGCAAGAGCGAGATACGAGGCATTGGACAACACCAGATCGGGTGCCAGAACTTCGGTTTCCCGCGCGCAGGCGTCGACCGCCGCTTGCCAGTTCACATGGACGGCGGCATAGGCGTTGGCCGTGGCGCCGCGATCGACCTCCAGCAGGGAGTTCATGATCACGCCGATATCGGTTGCCTTTGCGACATGGTTGAAGCGCACAGGCAATCGGGAGGCGATATGCCGGCGCGGCACCGTCGTTCGAAACGTCAGGGACAAGCCAGGCAGTTGCCGCGACAGCCGTGCGATGACTGGGGCCGTCTGGCCCAGATGGCCGAACCCGTGATGGGAGATATCGATAAGCAGATGCATTGTGCTGTATGCCTCGATGGAGACGGGGTCAGCAAACAACGATGCCAGGAACCGGGCACACCAGAGCATGAGGAAAACCGGGTCCCATGGCGCTCAGGCATGCGGAACACGGAACCTCATGGCTACGCGGTCAGCGGGGTTATGATGGCCGACCGGCTGTGTCGCGCGATTGCTCCGTCAGGAGCCTCGGATCGGATGCCGCCACCCTTTGCACGGATGTGCGCATAAGGGGACCGGGCACATCGCGCAAAGGTTTCAGTGGAAGGCGGTCGCAGCGGAAGAACGGGAACTCAGGCTGCGGTCATGGACAAGGATTCAGAATTTTCAAGGAACATGTTGTTGGTCAGAAACGCCACCTGCGTCCTGTTTGTCGCACGCAGCTTCTTCATGATGTGCCTGACATGAACCTTGACCGTGCTTTCGCACATTCTGAGTTCATAGGCGATTGTTTTGTTGGCTTTTCCTTCCCGTAGGCATGCGAGCACCTGCTTCTGGCGCGGAGTGAATTCCAATATGTTGCCATCGGACGGCAGCATGGACATCGCTGTCTGCGTCCTCGCCTTGCGGGTAGCGCCCATCAGAGCATTGACCGGTATGAAGGTGCCACCGGTTCTGATCAGCCGGATCGCGCCGATCACGACGTTCATACCCGTGCTTGCCGGAATGAACCCACGTATACCCTGTTTCAGGGCATCGACAATGTATTCCGGATCCTCACGGTTCGAAATCACGATGACAGGCACATTGGGCATGGCCTTGTCCAAAGTGGCGAGGTCCTTCACGATTTCGCCGTCGAAGATGCTCTTTTCATTTATATTCAGCAACGTGACCGACACGTTTCTCAACGCCGAATCGGCGTCGCGAATGGCATCTACAGCGGTACGAAACGAATAAATCGCATCGTCTGGAGAGTTGGCCTTCAACCATGCTGAAAAGCACTCAAGCATGATCTGCCTGTCATCTATCAGCAGCATGCCTTCGCTTTCCTGATGAGCCAGCGCGTCTGGCATATTGGATTTGATCGCCATTCAGGTTCCCCTTTGCTTAGCCCGCTGAACATATGTTCTTGATTTTGTTTTGTTTTTTAAAAATCGGCTCAAAAGCACCGAATTTCGGAAGCCAATAACCGTCGATCTGATCAAGAAGGAGATCATTCGTTACGATTAGTACAAGCTGTACGATTGCTTATTCGCCGATTTTTTCTACGTCTGTTCCTGACTGGGACACTTCATGTCCGTCATCAGCCGTAGCTCATCAGATTTGGATATTCCTCGACCCGTGGACAATGAACCTAGAACCATTGTGACAAGCTCTAGAACCATTGTTCGACATTGTTCCAAGCTCTGTGGGTGATTTTAGCATTAAATAACGCCAGGATAAGCATTAAAATGTATATGAACTTATGGGGCATGGGCATTCGATTGAGGCGTTAGTGGTACGGGACTGATATCGGGTAGAGGTATATATCGTGGCTTCATTGATACGTTCGGCTGAGTACCAAGCTGATGCTGCATCAAGTAAACTCATCTTATGGTTGCATTTTTTTAGTGCCACTTATTAGTACGGTTCATGTGGTGCCGTCGGGCAAGACCAGGTGGTAGCCGAATTAATCAGGCCGAATGGCCGTTTCCTACCGATGACCGGGTGACCACAGTCCTGACTGACTTCAGAAGCTGGCTTGGCCACTGGCGTTGAACAGGACTTAAAGCATTGCGTCACGGGGTGCGATCCTTTGAACTATACCAAAGTGCTCATTTTCGGGATCTCGCAACGGTTGAGACAGCCAGTATTAGCTGAAAG
>Ga0170475_102315889_pt1 | contig 15434 bp, 15 predicted proteins | sample Soicark_Litter_5_FD_111474 | JGI IMG/M metagenome (GOLD analysis project Ga0170475, IMG submission 111474) | Avena fatua rhizosphere microbial communities from Hopland, California, USA. Combined Assembly of 48 SPs | reverse complement strand
ATTCACCAATTACTCTCACACTCTCATCGGCATGATCACGTAGGTGTAGTCATACCCTTCCGCGCCGATGGGTTTCATCACGGCCTGGCTCATTTCATCCTTGAACTCGAGGCCAACCGAATCGCTCTCCACTGCGCCGAGAAAATCCAACACATACTGCGCGTTAAAACAAATCGTCACCGGGGCCGCCGCGTAGTCCACCATCAGCACTTCTTTGGCTTCGCCGAACTCGGGGCTGCTCGATGCGATTTCGACCTTGCCCTTGTCGATCTGAAATTTCACCGCGCGCGAACGCTCGTTCGACAGGAGCGCCACCCGTTTCACCGCGCTGGTCAGCCGATCGCGATCGAATTCGACGCGCTTGTCGTTCCCCTTCGGAATCACGCGCTCGAACGCGGGAAACTGACCGTCGATCATCCGCGAAATCAGCAGCCGTCCACCGACTTCGAAGAACAGATGGTTCTCTCCGCGTTCGTACTGGATATCGCCTTCCCCTTCAGCAAGCAGGCGCCCGAGTTCCAGCAGCGTTTTTCTTGGCAGAATCACCCGTTCGTCGTCGCTCGTTTTCGCGCGGCTCTGCGACGTGTCGCGTGGAACGGTAATGAGCGCCAGCCGATGGCCGTCGGTCGACACCAGGCTCATCGAGTCTGGACGCTGGATGAACAGCGCGCCATTCAGAAAATATCGCGTGTCCTCGCCGGTGATCGCGAACTGCGTCTTCGCGACCATATGCTTCAACACGTCGCGCGGAAGCGTCGCGCTGTAGGTGCCGGTGCCGTCGGGCAGCGTCGGAAAATCCTCCCGAGGCAACGTCTGCATCCGCGAGTCGAAGCGATCGGCCGCCACCTTGACGCCGCTCTTGTCCTCTTCGATACGGACGTCCGTTTCCGGCAGCGCCTTGATGATTTCGTACAGTTTCTTCGCCGGAAGCGTCAGCGACCCTTTCTTCGACACCGACGCCTGGCAGCGGCTTCGAAGACCGACTTCGAGATCAGTCGCGAGCAGTTTCACCTGATCGCCATCCGCCTCGATCAGCACGTTCGCGAGAATAGGGATCGTGTTCTTGCGTTCGACGATGCCCTGGAACAACTGCAGTTCGCGCAGCAGATCGGCCTTGCGTACGACCAGTTCCATGTCGGTGATGACCTCGGGGAAGGCGCCGTTCGGTTTCGGTGAAAGGCGCGCTGATCCCTTCAATATCTAGGGAGATCAGGAAACAAAGAATTATAACAATAAAGAGTGCTGTTGAAAACAAGAAAACGAGCGATTAACCCTTGTAAATCTGCAATTTAGACTGTGGAACCGGCTTCGGTACCGCAGGGGGTTTTCAGGTAGCCGACGGTGGGTAATCGAGGCCGGCCAATCCTCCCACACGTCTTGCTCAGGCCTGCCCGGTCGCCGCTGTGGAAAAGCGCCGGGTTCCGACGAATTTCCTAACGGAACGACTCCATGAAGGTGTTGATAAGCGTGTTGAAATTTCCGTCGCGCTGTCGCAAGGCTTCGATCTTCCGGATCGAGTGAATGACGGTCGAATGATGCTTGCCGCCAAAACTGCGGCCGATCTCCGGCAACGACGAACTTGTCAGGTTCTTGCAAAGATACATCGCAATCTGTCTTGGCATCGCGATCGACTTCGAGTTGTTTCGCGACTTCAACTCGCCATGCTTCAACTGGTAGTAGTCCGAGACGAACTTCTGAATGCCTTCGATGGTGACGGCTCGTTCATCGTGCTGCAGGACGTTGCGCAATACGTCCTGCGCGAGCGCCAATGAAATCTCGCGGCCGGTGAGCGATGCATAGGCAATCAGGCGAATCAGCGATCCTTCAAGCTCGCGGATGTTCGATTTGATTTTGCCGGCAATGTAGATGGCGACGTTATCAGGCAGTGGAATGCCTTCGGTCTCTGCCTTCTTCTTGAGAATCGCGACCTTGGTTTCGAGATCCGGCGATTGAATATCGGCGATGAGTCCCCACTCGAATCGTGAGCGCAGCCGCTCCTCCAACTGCGGAATCTCGTGCGGCGGACAATCGCTGCTGATGATGATTTGCTTCTGCGAGTCGTAGAGCGAATTGAACGTGTGGAAGAATTCGGTCTGCGTGCCTTCCTTGCCGGCCAGGAACTGGATATCGTCGACGAGCAGGATATCGACGCTTCGGTAGCGTTCACGAAAGTCGAGGATGCGATCGTACCGCACCGCGTTGATCATCTCGTTCATGAACCGCTCCGACGAGATGTAGGTCAGCTTCAGCGTGCGGAGATGGTTCAGCACGTAGTGACCGATGGCGTGCATCAAGTGCGTCTTCCCGAGTCCGACCCCACCGTAGATGAACAGCGGGTTATAGGAACGCGACGGCGTCTCGGCGACTGCACGGCACGCCGCGTGGGCGAATTGATTGGACGGCCCAACGATGAACGTGTCGAACGAGTAGCGGGGCGCGAGACTGCCGGCCGGCGAATCGTCGGCATCCTCGACTGATTCGGTGGCGTTTCACGGACCGGCGCCGGCGGGCGGGCGGCGACCACGGGCCGTTCGTTCACCTCGACAGATTCGGACACGAAGGCGACGGCGGTGCCTCGCCGATCGATTTCCCCGAGCGCCTCATCCAGGACCGCCGCATAGTGCTTGGTCAGCCAGTCCCGGAACAGCGCGTTCGGAACACGGATCCGGAGCGTGGATCCCTCGTCGGCGATGAACGTCGTCGGCTTGAACCAGGTGTAGAAAATGTGACGGTTGACTTTCGTCTCGATGCGCGAGAGGACCTGTTCCCAGATACTGCCGGTCATTTGCACGCCTGCCGCGGAAAGTTCGCCCTGTGGCGGGTTTTCGTCCGTCCCCTGAGTCCGGCTTACCCGGAAATGTCTACCAAACCGGCGCTGAATTCATGAAGATCCGTCACGTGTATGTCTCATTCTGATGAAAAATGGCCTCGCCAGGGTCTCTCTGGCCACTGAGACCGTCAAAACCTTCGCTTTTCCACATTTTTTTCCACAGTTGTGGAAAACTTCGGGGGGTGACCCTACGGCTGGGTGCCGCCGGGGGTTGCGACTGTAGCACACGGTTTCCTGAGCCGACAACCTTCCGTCTCGATTGACACCATTTAGCGGCTTTGATTACTATTTAAGTTTCTCCGGCTGTCTTTCTTCCTCTGCAGGGGCTCTCGACAATGAGTGTGACGTTCCAGCCAAACCGCCGGCGCCGCAAGCGCACGCATGGATTTCTCGTGCGCATGGCAACCAAGAATGGGCGCCACGTGCTGAAGCGGCGTCGCGCAAAAGGACGAAAACGGCTGACCGTTTCCTCCTCGTAGCGGCCGGCGCCGAGCACCCCTCCACAAGGAAGTTGGTATGCCTTCGGAGCGCTTTACCAAGGCGCGACGGGTCAGGCGCCACGGCGAGTTCCAGCGCGTTTTCGACGTGTCGCAACGCGCCAAGGGGCAGTATGTGACGGTGCTGGTCGCCGCCAACGACGCCGGGGTGGCCAGGCTGGGACTCGTCGCCTCCAGAAAGCTCGGCGACGCGGTGCGTAGAAATCGTGCTAAAAGATTGATACGAGAGGTTTTCAGGCGATCAGATCTGCTGCCGCCTGGCAAGGGTCTCGACGTGGTGGTGATTCCGCGACGAGAGCTGTTTGATGCCCCCTATTCCAGCCTTGAATCCGATTTCCGATCCACCGTTAAACGGTGCGCTGCCCGCCTGTTCGCGTCACCAAATGTCTCCAGAACGAAATAGTAGGGGCCTTGTGGCTTCTGCCGTCGGGGGCACGACCGAGCTCTCGCGGGCACAACGGATTGCCCTGGCGGCAATCCGCTCGTATAAAGTTCTTATTTCGCCAATGTTTGCCGGATCATGCCGCTATCTGCCGTCCTGCTCGGATTACGCGGCCGAAGCGATTCACCGATTCGGGGTCGTTCGCGGGTCAATGCTAGCGGCCGCGCGCCTCGCGCGGTGCCACCCGCTTGGCGGCCACGGTCTGGATGCCGTCCCCGCTGACACGCGGAATTCCCGATAGCGAGATTCATGGAAAAGCGGGTTCTCATCGCGGTCATTCTGTCGTTCATCGTCCTGTACGCCTACCAGGTGATGTTTCCTCCCCCCAAACCCGTTGCCGGTGCGGGGGCAAACACTCCGGGAGCATCGCGCGGGGCACCGTCGACCTCGACGGTGCCGGCGGCGAACGGATCGGCGGGAATACAGAAGCCGGCGGAGGCGATGCCGCCTCAGCCGGCCCCTTCGGCGGCACCACTCGTTGCCGACGCGGCTGAACGCGATATTACGGTCGACGCCCCGTCGGTAAGCGCCGTCTTCACCACGCGCGGCGGAGCTCTGAAGAGCTGGCGCCTGAAGAAATACCAGGACTCGGCGGGGCAGCCACTGGAATTGATTCCGCACGCGGTACCGCCCGGGACAGTTCGGCCGTTCACGTTGGCGGTCGGAGATCCTGCGACCGACGCCACGCTGGCGTCCGCGTTGTTCAAGCCGAGCGCGGACCAACTTGTCGTGACCGCGGCGGGGGCCTCGACATTGACGTTCGAGTACGCGGACGCGAGCGGCCTGACGGCAAGAAAACAGTTCGTGTTTTCACCTCAGTTGCCGTATGTCGTCGACTTCTCTGCCACGGCGGTCCAGTCGGGCAAGAGTCTTCAGCCAATCGTTCAATGGGGTCCCGCGATCGGGAGCGGGGTCGTTGCGAGCAGCCGAAGCTACAACCCCGCGGCGCAGCCGATCTTCTATCGCGAAGGAAAGGTGAGCCGGGTCTCGCCGGCCAAGGTTGCGGAGAACGCGGTTCAGGACGGCGCGATCCCGTTTGCCGGGGTCGACGATCACTACTTCCTGGTCGCCGCACTTCCCGGCGAGCAACCGACACACCTGGAGTACCGCACTCTGGACGTGCCGCTCCAGACCGGAGGCACCGTCGCGCACTTCGTCGACTGGGCCGCGAGGTTCAACTCCACGTCGCCGAAGGCGCGGTACTTTCTCGGTCCGAAAGATTTTGACGTGCTCGCAACGGTGAACCGCGATCTGGTGCGGTCGATCGACTTCGGGATGTTCGCGTGGCTGGTCGTTCCGTTGCTCCGCGCGTTGAAGTGGGTGAACGGGTACGTCGGCAACTACGGCTGGTCGATCATCATTCTGACAATCCTGATCAACGTCGCGATGTTCCCGCTGCGGCACAAGAGTGTCGTGTCGATGTGGAAGATGCAGGAAATCCAGCCTCAGGTGAAGGCGATTCAGGATCGCTATGCGAACCTGAAGATGACCGATCCCGCCAAGCAGAAAATGAACACCGAGATGATGAGCCTCTACCGCGAGGCGGGCGTCAATCCGGCCAGCGGCTGTGTGCCGATGCTGTTGACGTTCCCGGTCCTGCTGGCGTTCTATTCCATGCTGTCGGTCGCCATCGAGTTGCGCGGCGCGCCCTTCATGGGATGGATCCACGATCTCTCGATTCGGGATCCTCTCTACATCACACCCGTCCTGATGGGGATTACGCAGTTTGTTCAGACGAGGATGACGCCAACGGCCGGAGATGCGATGCAGCAGCGAATGATGCTGCTGATGCCGTTGATCATGATGTCGTGGCTGCTGTTCATGCCGAGCGGCCTGGTTCTCTACTGGACGACAAGCAATCTGTGGGCAATCGGGCAGCAGGCGCTGACCAATCGGTTGATTGGCCCGACCAGGCCGCGAAATTCGCGTCCTCCCGCCGAGCGGCGGATCAAGAACGCCGGCGGCGGCCGAACCGAGCAGGCCGTGAAGGAGCGGAAGTAATGGACCTCCACGAGAAGGTTCGTGAGTTCACGAGGCAGACCGTCGCAGCCATGGGGTTGCCGCTGGATGTGGCGGTCGTCGACGCCGGCGACAACATCCGGGTCGAGCTGTCTGGTGAAGGAGGCGAGGCGCTTCTTCGCCGCAAAGCCGAAGCGCTCGACGCGCTTCAGCAGATCGTCAACACCGCGTTCCGTCGCGAGCTGCAGGACGATCGCTCGTTTGTCGTCGACTGCATGGACTATCGCAAGGCGAAGGATGCCGAGCTCCGGCAGATCGCGCGCTTGATGATGGAGAAGGCGCGCGTCGCAGGTCCGCAGGAGATGGGTCCGCTCAATCCTTATGCGCGCCGCCTCGTGCACCTGACGGTCGCGGAAGATCCGCAGATGGCCTCAGAGAGCATTGGCGATGCGTTCCTGAAGACGGTGATTATCTCTGTGAGGAGGTAACGGAGGGGACCGGAGGGAGCGGAGTTCAACACGAAGGAACGAAGCCAACGAAGACGAACGAAGAGAGCTGCTCGCGGACATGCGGGCTTCGCCGCCGCGCTTTGCTCGCGCGTCGCCGGGCAGCTTCTCGACACTCGTGGATGGCGCCCCGAGCAGGTGTCCTTCGTTTCGCCTCGGTTAACTTCGTTTCTTCGTGTTGAACTCCGCTACTTCCGTCGCCTCCCTGCAGCATGTTCTCTCCTTCCGACACGATCGTCGCAGTCGCAACCCCCCCGGGCCGCGGCGGCATTGGCGTCGTACGGATCAGCGGCCCGATCGCGCATGAGATTGCGGCGACGGTTGCCGGCCGCCCCGCGCCGCTCGAGCGGCGCCGCGCGACGATGGCTGACATTTGCGTCGACGGAATCGCGATCGACCGAACGGTCGTCACCTTCTTCCCCGGACCTCACTCCTACACCGGCGAGAATGTCGTAGAGATCAGCGCGCACGGAAGCCCGGTTGTTCTGCGCGCGATCGTCGAAGCCGCGATGCGAGCGGGGGCGCGGCTCGCGGAGCCGGGAGAGTTTACGTTTCGCGCCTATCTTCACGGGCGCATGGATCTGGTGCAGGCGGAGGCGGTGCGCGATCTCGTCGATGCGGTGACGCCGCTGCAGGCGCGCGCCGCGTTCGATCAGCTCGAAGGCACGCTGACCGCAAGGATCCTCGAGATTGATACCGCGTTGTTCGAACTGTCTGCCCGCCTGGAAGCCTCTCTTGATTTTCCAGAAGAGGGGTATCACTTCATCGCGCCCGGATCGGCGGCCGAAGAAATCCAGGCTGTCTGCCGGCAGATCGAGTTGTTGCTCGGTGATGCTCGGCGTGGACGACTCGTGCGCGAAGGGGCGCAGGCGGTCATTCTTGGGCGGCCGAATTCAGGCAAGTCCAGCCTCTTCAATCGACTCGCCGGGTCAGGCCGCGCCATCGTCACTCCCATTCCAGGCACGACGCGCGATCTCGTCACCGAGTTGATCGACATTGAGGGGATGGCGATCACGCTTGTCGACACCGCGGGACTGCACGGCGCGCCGAGCGACGTCGTCGAGGAGGAGGGCATCGCCCGCGCCCGTGCGGCCCGAGAGGTTGCCGATCTCGCGCTGGTCGTGCTCGATGGTTCGCGGCCTCTCAATGAAGACGACGGGGCGTTGATCGCCGTGACCAGCGACCGGCCGCGGCTCGTCATCGTGAACAAGGGCGACCTCCCCCGGACGTGGAGCACCGGAGCTCTGGGCGTTCCGGCCATCGTCGTTTCTGCGACCACCGGACTGGGCGTCGACGAGCTGCGGCGGTCGATCGCGACCGCGCTCTCCGGCACGGAGCGGCTGAACGACCCGCCGGCGGTCACCAATGCGCGACATGTCGACCTGCTCGCAAAAGCGGGCGCCACGCTTCAGCGCGCTGCCGCGGCGGCGGAGGGCGGAACGCCGGAGGAATTCGTTGCCGCCGATCTTGCGGAAGCGCGAGCGCTGCTCGAGGAAGTCACCGGCGTGCGCACGGCCGATGATGTGCTGGAAGAGATCTTCGCTAAGTTCTGCATAGGAAAGTAATTTGTGATGCAGAGTAAACGTGCCGTCTTCGACGTGATCGTGATTGGCGCCGGCCACGCCGGCGTCGAGGCGGCGTGGGCAGCGGCGCGGCTGGGACGTCACGTCGCAATCTGCACGCTGTCGAACGCGACCGTTGCGCACATGCCGTGCAACCCCGCGGTCGGAGGCACCGCGAAGGGACATCTGGTTCGCGAGATCGACGCGCTGGGCGGTCTGATGGCGCGTGCGATCGATGCGACCGGGATCCAGTTCAAGCTTCTGAACAGGAGCCGAGGACCGGCCGTGTGGTCGCCCCGTGCGCAGGCGGACAAGCGCCGTTACGGCGCCTGGGTCAAGGCAGCGCTCGAGTCGGAGCCGAACATCGACTGGATCTTCGGGAAGGCGGCGCGCGTTCTGACGTCGAACGGTCGAACCAGCGGTCTCGAGCTGGAAACCGGCGAGCGCCACCGCTGCCGGTCCGTCGTCGTCACAACCGGAACGTTCCTCAATGGACTTATTCACGTTGGAACCGAACAGCGGCCAGCGGGTCGGATCGGCGAACCTCCGTCGCACGATCTCGCGAAATCTCTCAAGTCGTTCGGGTTCGAGTGGGGACGTCTGAAGACAGGCACACCGCCGCGGCTCGATCGCAAGAGCATCGATTTTTCCCGCTTCGACGTCGAACGTGGCGACGACCCTGCGGTTCCTTTCTCGTTCGAGACCGCGTCAATCGACCGTCCGCAAATCGCGTGTCATGTTCTTTACACCACCGATCGCGTGCACGATCTCGTGCGGAGCCACATCGGCAAGTCGCCTCTGTTCAACGGGCAGATCCGAGGAATTGGTCCGCGTTACTGCCCGTCGCTCGAGGATAAGGTGATGCGTTTTCCGCATCGGGAACGCCACCAGATCTTTCTCGAGCCGGAAGGACTCGACGTCGACGAGATCTACGTCAACGGCTTCTCGATGAGCCTTCCGGCCGATGTGCAGCAGGAGCTGGTGCATTCGCTGCCGGGTCTCGAATCCGCGGCGATCCTTCGGCCGGGTTATGCTGTCGAATACGACTTCATCCAGCCCACTGAGCTCACCGCCGGGCTTGAAACCAAACGGGTGCGCGGTCTGTTCCTGGCGGGACAGATCAATGGGACATCGGGCTATGAGGAAGCTGCGGCGCAAGGCCTGATCGCCGGCGTCAATGCCGCGTTGTATCCAGAGGCATCATTCCGGCTTGACCGCGATGAGGCCTACATTGGCATCCTCGTCGACGATCTCACGACGCGTGGGTGCCTTGAACCATATCGAATGTTCACCTCGCGGGCGGAGCACCGGTTACTGCTGCGGATCGACAATGCCGATCTCCGGCTCACGGCTCGAGGCCGCGCGGTGGGGCTGATCGATCCGGACCGATGGGAACGGTTTGAGCGTCGCCGCGCCCGGTTCAACCGCAACATCGAAACGGTCCGGCGAGCCACCGTCTGCCTCGCGTCTGGAGAACGGCTACCCGCGTCGCGCGCCCTGAAGCAACCGGATGTTCGACTCGCAGATCTGGCAACCCAGGGTCAGGTGCGTTTAGAAATCGAGCCGCGCGATACGGCAATCGATGTCGCCAGCGTTGAAACGGAGATCAAGTACGAGGGTTACCTCCGCCGACAGGCTATCGTGGTGGATCGTCAGCGGCGGCAGGAGTCTCGGCCGATCCCGCATGATTTTGTTTTCCTGGGGATCCCAGGTCTCTCGCGCGAGATGGTCGATCGGCTCACCCAGATCCGCCCCGCCACATTGGGCCAGGCGTCACGAATTCCAGGCGTCACACCGGCTGCCGTCGCGCTCGTCGGCACCCATCTCGATCGCCGACGCGGCGTTTCCGTTCCTGAATAACGCCGCTGATGCGCCACTCTCTGCTACTCTCAGGGCGTGGCGCCGCGGGACTTCCGCACAAGACTATCCAAGCGAGCGCGAAAAGCCGGTGTCTTCCTGCCGGATGATCTTGCCGAACGGCTCTCCGCGTATTACGAACTGCTGGAACGCTGGAATCGCAAGATCAATCTGACGGCGCTGGACAACCCGGATGATGCGATCGATCGGTTGCTGCTTGAGGCGATTGTCGTGGCGCGGCAACTGCCATCGCCCTCGGCAACGCTCATGGATATCGGGTCGGGTGGTGGCTCCCCCGCCATTCCCATGAAGTTGTGTGCGCCGGCCATTATGTTGACGATGGTTGAAGCGAAGGCTCGAAAATCGGCCTTTTTGCGTGAAGCCGTCCGGACCTTAAAACTGAGCCAGACGACCGTCGAGGCCGCACGATATGAGGAACTCCTTGCCAGGCCAGAACTCCACGAAGCCTTCGACGTGCTATCGGTACGGGCGGTCCGCGTAGAAGTGCGAACGCTGTTTACGCTTCAGGCATTTGTCAAGCGCGGAGGCTTTCTGTTCCTGTTCCGCGGTCCTAGCGGGCCGGACGTGCCGGAAATTGTCCCACCTCTTCGATGGACCGCGACAGTACCTCTCATCGAGACGCTGCAGAGCCGGCTGACGGTGCTCCAGAAGGTCATTTGAATGTTCCGCGTGGAACATTACCGCTCGCTAAAGGTAAAAAGGACCTAGTTGGTCACATAACCTAATAATGAAGTCGACCGCGAAAATCAGAGCAGTGGCGAACCAGAAGGGTGGCGTCGGAAAGACCACCACCGCCATCAATCTCGGGACGTCTCTGGCGATGGCCGAGCAGCGGGTGCTCCTCGTGGATTTGGACCCGCAGTCGAATCTTACGAGCGGAGTGGGCCTCAAGGGCCAGACTGCGCCGGCCGGGACGGTCTATCAGGCGCTGACATCCGACCTCGATGACATGTCAACGTTTGTGCTGAAGACGACGATTCAAGGTTTGTCGCTCATCCCCGCCGACCGTAATCTCACCGGCGCCGAGATCGATCTGGTCAACCTTCCGCTTCGCGAGCAGCGTCTTCGTACCTGTCTCGACCGTTTGCGCGGTGACTTCGACTACATCCTGATCGATACCCCGCCGTCGCTCGGATTGCTGACGCTCAACGCGCTCGTCGCCGCGGATGCCGTGTTGATTCCGCTCAACTGCGAATACTTCGCGCTCGAAGGGCTGGCCGATCTCGTCGCCACCCTGCGGCGCGTTCGCGCCGCGTTCAATCCATCGCTCGACATCGCCGGGGTGCTGATGACGATGTACGACGAGCGCACGAACCTCGGACAGCAGGTGTCGCGCGACATTCGCGCCTTTTTCCAGGACCGCGTGTTCAATACAGTGATTCCTCGGAATATCAGACTCGGCGAGGCGCCGAGCCATGGCATACCCGCAATTCTGTATGACGTAAAATCCCGCGGCGCGGAAGCCTATCTCGCCCTCGCGCGCGAGGTCCTGGCACGCGATAGCAGCGCCGCCGTTTCTTCCACGGAGCCGCAGCATGGCTGACAAACGCCCCGCACTCGGACGAGGTCTCTCGGCGCTGATCCCGGAGGGTTCGGTCCCGTCGGTCAACGAACGGGCGCTCGATGTCGATACCGATCTGCTCCGCCCCAATGCGTTTCAGCCGCGCACGACGATGGATGAAACTAAGATCGAGGAGCTGGCGCGATCGATCCGCGCCAACGGGATCATTCAGCCGATTGTCGTACGTCGCGTCGACGGCGGATACGAGATCGTCGCAGGCGAGCGGCGGTGGCGTGCTTCGCAGCGCGCCGGTCTTCTCAAAGTCCCGGTCGTCGTCCGCGACATTCCGGACGACAAACTGCTCGCCGCGGCGCTCATCGAGAATATCCAGCGTGAGGATCTCAATCCAATGGAAGAAGCGCACGCCTATCGGCGCCTTGCGGATGAGTACCACCTGACACAGGAGCAAATCGCCGACGCCGTCGGAAAAGATCGTTCGTCGATCGCGAACTACGTCAGGCTGTTGAAACTGCCGCAGGAAGTTCGTGCCGGACTTGGCGGCGGCGCGCTGTCGATGGGGCACGCCCGCGCGTTGCTCGGGCTACCGGATGACGAGACGCAAATCCGGATCTCGCGAGAGGGGACGGCGAAGAAACTGTCGGTGCGCGAAACAGAAGCGCTGGTCAAGAGAGTCACCGAGCCGGCGTCACCCAAAACACCCGTCGAAAAGGACGTGCATACCCGCGCCGCCGAAGAGCGACTCCGATTCGCGCTCGGCACACGCGTGAGAATCCAACGAAAACGCAAAGGCGGCCAGATCGAAATAGATTTTGGGTCAGAGGAAGAACTGCAGCGGCTGTTCGAAGTGTTGACCGACGGAGAGTAGAGTCGGCGGAGATAACGGAGGCCGTGGCCTCCGTCGCCTCCGCCGACCGAAAACTGACAATGAAGAAACGCCTGACTGACTACGCCGCCTGCGCCGGTTGAGCGAGCAAGCTCGCTGCGGGTGAGCTCGCCCAGGTCCTGGGTGATTTGCCGGTGCAACACGACGACCGGGTCCTCGTCGACTATCGGACTTCGGACGATGCAGGTGTGTACAAGATCAGCGACGGGCGCGCACTGGTGCAGACCGTCGATTTCTTCACCCCGATCGTCGACGATCCATTTATCTACGGACAGATCGCCGCGGCGAACGCGTTGAGCGATGTGTATGCGATGGGCGGTCGCCCGCTGACTGCGCTCGCCATTGCGGCGTTCCCCAAAGACGCCGAACGCGATGTTGTTCGGCGCATTTTTGCCGGCGGACTCGACAAGCTCCGCGAGGCGGACGTCGTGCTCCTTGGTGGCCACACCGTGCAGGACGCGGAAATCAAGTTTGGCTACGCCGTGACCGGCGAAATCGATCCCGCGCGCATCCTCGCCAATGCCGGTGCGAAGCCGGGCGACGCGCTTCTGCTGACGAAAGCCATCGGCACCGGGATTGTTGCGACAGCGCTGAAGTTTGGCCGCGCGCCGCAGCCGGCGATCGACGCTGCGACCGGGTCGATGATCACCCTGAACCGCGCCGCCGCGCGTGTCCTCGAGAGTCTCCCGCGCGGCGAGGTGCACGCATGCACCGACATCACCGGCTTCGGTCTGATCGGCCACGCGTCGGAGATGGCCGTGGCTAGCGGGTGTTCGATTGAGATCGATTCGGCGCGCGTGCCAATCCTCGACGGCGCCCGCGAGCTGGTCGCCGGCAACAGCCCTGGCGGAGCAAGATCCAACCGCGACTACTTCGGAGCCGGCGTTCGAATCGAGCCCAACGTCGATGGCGCCCTCGTCGATCTGCTCTACGATCCACAAACCTCCGGCGGCTTGTTGATTGCCGTTGCCGAGCCGCTCGCCGAACGGCTCAGCGCCGCGCTGGCGTCGGCCGGAGTGTCGTCTGCTCATGTTGGCCGGGTCGTTCACCCCGGTGCTTCGCGCATTCTCGTCGGCTAGTGCGTCCCGTTTGTCGCGTAAATCGAACGGGAAAGATTGCCTTGTGCTGTGGCGGAATGGTATAAATTGATGTTTTGTCTGTCGCGGAAGACCGCGAGTAGTGGGACGTTCGCGCAGAAGGACTAAGGCACGCGGCGGACGGGCGTGCGAGTGATTGAGGAGGGGCATGCTCCCGGATCTCTCGGTTGTCTGGGTCATCTTTTTCGTGCTGCTGCTGACGGCGGTGCTCAATCGCCTTCTGTACAAGCCGTTGCTGCGGGTCATGGACGAACGGCAGCGGGCGATCACGTCAGCGCGCGAGATGGCCGAGCGATCGGCGCTCGAGGCGAAGCGTGCAACCGCGGAATTCGACCGCAAGACCGGCGAGGCGCGCGCCGAGCTGTATCGCCAGATGGACGAGATGCGACGAACCGCGATGGACGAGCGTGCCGCAATCCTCGCACGCACTCGCGAGGAGGCGGAGGCGGAAATCGCCGCCGCGTCCGCGAAACTGCAGGCGGAAGCGGATGACGCGCGACGCCGCCTTTCCACCGATGCCGAATCGCTTGGCGCCGCAGTCGCCGAACGCATCCTGGGCCGCAAGGCATCCTGATTTCCCGGGCATTCCTGACGCATGTGTGAATCGGCGCTGATGAGATTCGACTGCCACGATCGACCGGCCGGCGCGCGCGTCCGCGCGTTGGCGCTGGCAGCCGCGCTCGTACTGTCGATGACGGCCTTCTCCGCCGCCCTGGCGGCCCAGCAGTCGCACGAGCCGCAGCCCGCATCAGAAGCGGCGCAGCCTCACGGCCAGACACTGGTCCAAACGATCGCAAAAATCGTGAATTTCGCGATCCTCGGCGGCGTGCTCGTTTACTTTCTGAAATCTCCCGTCAGCGCATATCTCGTCTCGCGCAGCACGCAAATCCGGCAGGATCTCGTGACCGCCGCTGAAACGCGGGCCACGGCTGCGGCCCAGCTCACTGAAATCGAACGCCGGATGCAGGCCTTGCCTGCCGAACTCGAGAAGCTGCGCGCGCAGGGAGAACAGGACCTCCGGGCGGAACAGGCGCGCATCGCGCAAGCAGCGGCGGCCGAACGCGAGCGCTTGATTGCGCAGATGCACAGAGAGATCGAAGCACGTCTGCGGATGGCGCGGCGTCAGTTGACTGAGCATGCCGCCGACCTGGCGATCAGGGTTGCGGAGGAACGGATCAGACGAATGATCACGCCCGACGACCAGCTGCGGCTCGTCGATCGCTATGCGGCGCAGTTGCGGGACGCGCGATGACGAGTCGAGCGGCCGGCATTCGCTACGCGCGCGCGCTGTTCGACGTCGTCGGGAAAGAAGGTGACGTGCAGCAGGCGGGGCAGGATCTGGCGGGGTTCGCCGAGTTCGTGTCGAATCACGACGCGCTGCAGAAGATTTTTTCCAACCCGGCGATTCCCGCGGCGAAGAAGAAGGCGGCTGTCGACCAGCTGATTGCGCACGCGGGTTCGATGTCGCCAATCGTCCGGAACCTCCTGCTGCTGCTTGCCGAACGCGATCGTCTGGCGCTGCTCCCGGACATTACGGTGGCGTACCAGAATCGGCTGAACGAACACGCGAAGGTCGTGCGCGCGGAAATCGTGACCGCGGTCGGGTTGCCGGCCGATCGCGTGGCGGCCCTGCAGCAGGGGCTCGCGCAAGCCACGGGACGGCAGGTGCAGCTTGAAAGCCGCGTCGATCCATCGATCATCGGCGGCGCGATCGCACGCGTCGGAAGCACGGTGTACGACGGCAGCGTCACGCGTCAGCTGCAGAAGATGAAAGAGGCGCTCACGGCAGAGCGCTCGTCGTAAAGGGGCAAGCGAAAAGACGACGCGAGCGAGCGAGCGTAGCGACGCGAGCCAGGCGGTGAAGGACGACGCGAGCGAGCGAGCGTAGCGACGCGAGCCAGGCGGTGAAGGACGACGCGAGCGAGCGTAGCGAAGCGAGCCAGGCGAACGGAGCGAGCCGACGAAGCGGCTCGCGAGAGAGCCTGTAGGGGAGTCCGAGGGGCGAAGCCCCTCGGAATTAATGATGAACATAAAAGCCGAAGAAATCTCCAAAATCATTCGCGATCAGATCGGCAGCTATGCGATCGACGTCGACGTCGCCGAGGTCGGCACGATCGTGTCGATTGGGGACGGCATCGCACGTGTGCACGGCGTCGAAAAGACCATGGCGGGAGAGATGCTCGAGTTCCCGCACGGCATTTACGGCATCGCGCTGAATCTCGAAGAAGAGAGCGTGGGCGCGGTGCTGCTCGGCGAGT
>Ga0170475_112762565_pt1 | contig 15450 bp, 16 predicted proteins | sample Soicark_Litter_5_FD_111474 | JGI IMG/M metagenome (GOLD analysis project Ga0170475, IMG submission 111474) | Avena fatua rhizosphere microbial communities from Hopland, California, USA. Combined Assembly of 48 SPs | reverse complement strand
TCAAGGCGCTGCGCCTGCACGGCATGGCCGGCGCATGGGCCGATCTGGTCGAGCAAGGCGACGATGCGGGCATCGAGTCCTCTCGCTGGTTGATCGAGCATCTGCTGCAGGCCGAGGGCACTGACCGTGCGATGCGCTCGGTCAGCCACCAGATGCATGCCGCGAAGTTCCCGGTGCACCGCGACATGGCGGGCTTCGACTTCGAGGTCTCGCCGGTGGACCGCAAGCTCGTGGGCACGCTGGCCACCACGGCCTTCACCAACGAGGCACACAACGTCGTGCTGGTGGGTGGGCCGGGCACGGAAAAAACGCACTTGGCCACGGCCATCGGCGTGTCGGGCATCACCTGGCACGGCAAGCGGGTGCGGTTCTACTCCACGGTCGAGTTGGTCAACGCACTGGAGCAGGAGAAGGCGCAAGGCAAGGCTGGGCGCATCGCCCAGCCTGCTGCGCATGGATTTGGTCATCCTCGATGAGCTGGGCTACCTGCCGTTCAGCCAGGCAGGCGGAGCATTGCTGTTCCACCTGCTCAGCCGTCTGTATGAGCACACCAGCGTGATGATCACGACCAACCTGGACTTCGCCGAATGGTCCAGCGTGTTCGGCCACGCGAAGATGACCACCGCGCTACTGGACCTGCTCACTCACCACTGCCACATCGTGGAGACCGGCAACGAGTCGATCCGCTTCAGTCGCAGCACGGCCGAGGCCAAGAAGCGCATCAAGGCTCGCGAGCAGGCTCGCAAGGGCACCAAGCCCGAGACCAACCCCTTTTGATCGCGCGCCGCGCCGGGGGAAGCCGCTATGGGTTGCGTCTTGCGCGTCTTCCCCCGCGCAATCGACAGATCCGTGCGCACTGGTCGATCGAGAACAGTTGCCACTGGGTGCTGGACGTGGTGTTCGGCGAAGACGACAGCCGCATCCGCGTAGGCCACGGTGCCGAGAACTTCGCCGTCCTGCGGCGCATGATACTGAACCTCATCAACCAGAACAAAACCAGCAAAGGCAGCAAGAAGTCCAAGCGGCACTTGGCCGCATGGAGCACATCGCCCTTGCAGACGCTAGTGGGTCTGCAGACGCCGTCTTCGCCGGCCATCGGCGACCCGCCGCATAGCACGGATCGGAGGGCGGCCCTCATGCAACTGCCCCCCCACATCTCCCTTACATCCCCCTCCGCAAGTCCGACTATCGAGCAGCCAGTGACAGTGATCCGCCATATTTGCTTTGCCAAATGGCCTACGGACTGATCGCGATTTCAGCCAGGTCGCGGAAGCGGCTTTGGATAGTCTTCAACGCGCGCTCAAGCTTGTTGCGATCACCGCAGCCGTGCACGCCCGGCGGCCGATAGCGACGTGGCCATCGAACTACGTACGTCAATCCAAGTACTTGAAAGACCTCGTCGAGCAGGCTCAGCGAGCGATTATGCGACGCACACAACAATGAGGGGCTTCAAGTCATTTCACTCGGTCACCAAGATGATCGCAGGAATCGAGACCATGCAAATGATCCGCAAGGGATAGCTGGGTTGCCCTGAAGGCGTAGCCATGTTCGCCGCACAGCGGTTCGACTCCAGGGCGATTACATGAAGCTGGAATTCGTTTAATGACAATGACTTATGAAAATGAATGTAAAACTTTGTTCTTGTGTTAATCAATTGAGCGCCTAAGTTTTGAGCAAATCGGCGTGTCTGGCTTCGTTTGGCACTCCAAGAACCCAATTTTGGCAGATATTGAACCTTCATCGCTGTGCCTACCACATGTCAGCGCTCGGCTTCATGCAATCGCGCTGGCTTCTACTCGCTGACTCTCTGATCTGCGCCGCAAGCCTCTGTCCTTCGTCGCCCTGGCCTCCTTATTGCGACGCACTCGTGTCATCCTGCCCCGCTGGCCACAGGTGATTGGTTTCGGCAAGTCATTGTTTTAGGGGGCGGCGGCGCACTCAAGATCAGGTAGGCTCGTGCCCGCGAATTGCGGGACAGTTCGCGAAATCATTACTATCCGACTCACGCGGGGTGAACCCAGTGAAATGGGTTTAAGCTGAATGAATCGAGCCGTTGAAAGAGGCTGTGAAATCGTATCGCTGGGTTTCGCAGAGGTGGGCGCGTTCTTGGTGCGCCTGAATCGTCATTAAAAGAAGGATATTTTGTGAAATCGATTTTCGCGTCCAACCTGAAAGAAAAGATGCAGGAGCTTCGGGGGATTACCGATAGCAGCCCTCAGCTCCGCTACGAGTTTCTGAGAAATCCCGCTGAAGCATTGCGGGAATTCGGCCTCGACAGCCAGATCCTGATCGATGCTGACACTGGCCGCTCGGTGCTGCTATCGCAGGTGATCAGCGACCTGTCGCCGCAGGAGCGCGCCACCTTCACCGAAAGCGTCGCCTACAAGCATTACGCCGGTGATGGTGGTGACGGTGGTGACGGCGATGGGGACGATGGGGACGATGGGGACGATGGGGACGATGGGGACGATGGGGACGACGATAGCGATGACGACGATGATGATGATGACGAAGCCCCCGGCGTTGTGGCCATGGCGGTCGCCCTAGGAATAGTGGCGGTCGTGATGGGCGACTCTTCGCCGGTGAATTTTGAAAAGGTGGGAAGCATTTTTATCAATTGCAAAAGTCCGATCGCCATTACATCGACGTCGCTGGATTTCACCCCTGAATTCCAGGCTTCGGATCTGTACAAATTCTTCAGCCAGGCCGGTCTCCCCGAGTATCGCCAGAAATCGCTTTTGAAAATGGCGATGTCGCAGTCGGACGCAATCGTCTCCGATGCCGGCATGGAGGAATACAGCTATTGCTACCGCGGAGAACAGCTGCGCTTCGCCGCAGTCCGACAAGGTTGTAAGGCTGTCATTAAATCCGGTTCCATCGGGGGTTTGAGGACCTGATCTAGCTTACTGAAAAGGCCTGTCCCAAGCCGGTTTTCAACCGGGACCTGCTGTATGGGACAGGTTCCCTCCGCTGCAATCCACCGAACGCAAAGAACCCTGGTAAAATGCCAGCTATTGATTTTGTAGATATTTCCTCTTTTGGTCGTTGCCGGTGTTGACCTAACAGGCTGCTGAAATACTGCTTCGAGGGTGGCCGGCGAAAAAAACCAGACCGCACAGAACCGTCTACAAGCGATTTTTTGAGACCTACCAGAGGGTGAGGCACCCCTGAATGAAGCCTCTACCGGTACCTGCGAACGGTATTTCAGCAGCCTGCTAAACACTACGGATATCTAGTCCATCTGAGGACTTGGCCCACCCCATTGCCTCGCCGCAGTTCGCGCAGCGAGTGCGTCACCTCGAAATACCCAACGCCTTCACTCGCTGCCGCAAGTTGCCGTTGCCAGCACTGGTGGCAGCCCTACTGTCGCAGCGCGCCGAAGAGGATGTCGTAGCCAGACGCCAGGACAGCAGACATGCGAATGACTCAGTTCAATGCGGCGCCTTGGCCAGCTCCGAAAAGCCCAGGCGCCCGAGGTAGTAGAGCAAGCTCAACTTCGCGACCCTCCAATCGGTTGACGTTTGGATGCGATCGATGTCGGCCGAGGCCATCGTGGCCTGGGCGTTGAGCAGCTGCAGTACGTCGCCCACGCCGGCCACGTAGCGGCCTTGGGCGACGCGGAAAGACTCCCGAGCATTGGCCTGCAGTTCCGCACTCAGGCGCAGGCTGGTGCTGTTCTTGGCAAGCGACTGGTAACTTGTCCAGATATTCAGCGCCATCGCCTGCTTTGTGGCCGCGGCGTTCGACGCTGCAATGTCGGAGCCGAGGCGGGCCTGGGTGATCTGGTAGGAGCGGTTGAAGCCGTCGAACAGCGGGATGTTCAAGGTGACGCCGACCGAGTAAGACTGGTTCGACGAGTTGCCGGTGCCCGCGGCGAATGGATGCCGGTGATTTGCCGAGCGCCCCACGTGCATGGCCAGCGAAGGCGCACCACTGGCCTCCACGCTGGCGGCTTCGTAGCGTGCCGCCGCTACCTGCGCTTGCGCCGAGAGGATCTCGGGGTTGTTCTTTTGCATCTCCTGGAAGAGCGCCTCGACCTCGTCAGAGGACTCGTCGGCGGGCAGAAAGTCGACCGAGTTGGGCACGCTCACGTCGGCATCGGGCCGCAGGCCGATCGCACTGGCCAGCACGCCGGTCGCAACGCGCAGATCGGCCTCGGCGCGCACCACGGCCAGCGCGGCTTCCGAGAGTGCGACCGATGCTTGCAAGCGGTCGGCCTGCGTGGCCACGCCCGAGACGTAGCGCGCCTGGATGGCATGCAGGCTGGTGCGCGCGGCTTTCCTCGCCGTCTCTGCGGCCACCAGCAGATCGGCCGCGGCCTGCGCTCGGTAGTAGGCCGTGCAGGCCGACAGGAACACCTGCTGTACGGCATCGTCGCGGGCATAACCGGCAGCCAGCAGCAATTGCTCGTACTTCTTGGCGTTGGCGCTGCGCGCGCCAAAATCGAACAGCAGATAGTCGAGCTTGACCTGGTGCGTGATCGCCTTCTCGCCGTCGTTGCCGACGGCCCCGGCCTCGGTCGTGTGCGACGACAGGCGGGTGCCGGCCGAGTTGGCTGACACGGTTGGCAGAAAGGCCGAGTAGGCCAAGCCCAGCTGGTTGGCGGAGGCCCGTGCGTTCAACCACGCGGACTTGGTCCGCGGATCGCTGCACAGCGCTCGCTCAACGGCGTTGACGAGGTCGAGCGGATGGGCGAGCGGACCGAAGTTGCAGCTGCCCACCACGCCAGCAGCCGTGCCCAGGCCTTCGGGCAGCCGGTTGCCGAGCGGCGCGCTCACGCCCAGGGGATCGCGCAAGTCGAACGCAGCGGCCGGGCTGGCTGACAACCACCCCACGACCAGCACCCACCCCAGGCCTCGCGCTAGGGCGGTAAGAAGAGCCTTCACGTTGCAAGCTTCCCTCTCATATTGAAAATCGGCTCCATGATCCACTCGTAGAGCTTGCGGGTCTCGAGCACCACGTCGGCATCGACGCGCATGCCTTCGCGCAGCTCGACCGGGCTGCCGTAGGCCGAGGCGTTCTGCGCGTTCAGCGCAACCGTGACGCGGTAGAGCGTCTCATGCTCCGGCGTCAGCACCTGCGCGTCCTTTGGAGTCAGCGCGGTGCGCGTCACCTCGGTGACCACACCCCCGTACTGGCCGAACTTCTGATACGGATAGGCCTCGTAGCGCAGCAGAACCGGCTTGCCCGCGTTGATGAAGCCGATGGCCCGGCTGGGCACGAAGAACACCGCCTTCAGCTTGGCATCCTGCGGCAGGATGGTGAGCAGCGGACAGAAGGCGACACCGATTGCCCGGCCTCGGCCTGCATGGCGGCGACGGTGCCGTCTTGCGTGGCCGTCACGAGGACGGTTCGCTTCTCGTCGTTGTCGGCGGATTGCTGGTCCAGTTCGGCGACGCTGCGGTCGATCTGAGCCGTCTCGTTTTTCGCGCGGCTGGGCAGGTTCAGCAGCGAAGTGCGCGTGGTCGTGAGTTCGTTGTTCATGCTCGCCAATTCGTGCTCGAGGCTGTGCAGGCGCGACACCTGTTCGTAGTAGTTCTGCTGCGCCTGTTCTAGCTGCAAGGGCGAGCCGAAGTTCTGCCGCACCAGATCGGCATACCGCTTGACCACCGATTCGGCGAGCTTGGTCTGCGCGCGCTGCGCAGTGATCTGCTGCTCGATGTGCGAATAGCTACTCTGCAGATCGGATAGCTTCCTTTGCAGGGCCGCCTGCTCCTCGCGGTTGATCTGCGCCACCCGCTGCTGTTCGTCGAGCAGGCTCTGGCGCCGCATGGCGATCTGCTCGGCGTTGGCAGCATGGGTCTCACGCCCGCCTTCCGAGGAGCGGTCGACCTTGATCAGTGCCAGCGAATCGCCTTCGTCGACGGCCTCGCCTTCTTCGACGAAGGTCTTCGAGACGACGCCACTCACCGGGGGATAGATCTTGGCCGAGCCGGCGGCATAGCTGAGTTCTCCGCTGATGCGCTCCTTGCGGGCGAACCGCCCGAGTGCGAGCAGCACGCACATCGCCACGACCAGCACCAGGCCGATGCCGGCAAAGATGCGCAGCGACGGCGCCACGGCGAGGACGATCTCGCTCTCGTAGGTGCCAAGTTCGTCCATCGCAGGGACGTTGCTCTTCATGGCGAGCGAATACCAGTCATGCGCACCGCTTCAGCGGCCGCCGGTCTTGCCAACATCACCGATCGGCACCGGGCACACGTCGGCGGCCTCGGAGCCCGTGGCTTCGCCGTTCAGCGTCTTCAGGAAGAGCGCGATGTCCTGCATGACTTCCTTAGATAAGGGAAGGCTGGGATCGGTGTAGGTCTTGATCTGGTTGGACGAACTCTCCACGTCCTTTAGCATGTGGTTCATTCCCTTGACTAAGCAGGCCGAGGCCGAAGGCAGGGCGGCTGCCAGGCGCGCGGCATCGTCGACGGCGACCTGCAGATCCTGGTCGCCCTGCAAGATCAGCACCGGCATGCTTAGCCGCGCGACCAGATCGGCCGGCCGCTGCGCGAGCATCGAGATCAAGTAGGGCTGCAAGCTGGGCCGGAAGACGAAGCGCAGGGCTTCCGGCACGTCCGCCACGGCGCGCCCAGCTTTCAGCGAGGCGATGATGTTTGAGGCTGGCAGCGCCTGCGCCTCGGGCAGTTTCCGCACCAGTTGTGCATTCAGCACCTGGTCGAACGGGCGGCCTGGCGCTTCCAGAAGAATCACGAAGTTCAGGGCGAGCTTCTCCGCCACTAGGCTCACGATCACGCCGCCTTCGCTGTGGCCGAGGATGCCGATACGTTTGTAGCGGTCCTGATTGCGCAGGTGGCCACCCACGCTCGACATCGCCGGCATAGGTTTGCAGCTGCACGTCTTCTTCGCGGAGATCACGGACGACACTGCGGCCGGAGCCGCGCTTGTCGTAGCGCAGGGTCGACACGCCGAGCGCGGCCAAACCATCGGCCACCTGCCGCAGGCTGTCGTTCTTGAAATTGGGCTGGTTGCCGTCGCGGTCGGTCGGACCTGATCCGGCCACCAGCAGTATCAACGTGTCAGCATCCTGCACATGCTGCAGGGTGCCGGCCAGCACGCCGGCGCCGTCGGGCAAGGCCAAGCTCATTTCTTCAGAGGTCACCACGGTAGCCTGGGCGGAAAGCGCCAGCGCGGCGAAGGCCGCGCAGAGCATTCGGGCCAGTATACGCAGCGGATCTGCCGCGTGCAAAAGGTCTTGATATGCCATTCGTCTAGTCCTTGGGAAGGTTCTGATGAGTGATCACAAGCGCCGCCAAGCGAGCCTTCAGCGCCGGCCAGTCATCGTTGATGCAGCTGTACACCACCGAGTCGCGTTTGCGGCCACGGAGGCACAGGTGGTTGCGCAAAACACCTTCTTGCTGCGCGCCGATACGCTCGATCGCCCGCCGCGAAGCGAGGTTGTTCACGTCGACGCAAAACTCCACGCGCTGAAAGCCCATCGCGTCGAAGGCGCATTCGAGCAGAGCTTGCTTGCACTCGGTGTTGACGAAGCTGCGGCGCCATGGGGCGCCTAGCCAGGTGCCACCGATCTGAAGGCGCGCGTTCGACCAGTTGATGAACTGGTAGCGTGTCGTGCCGACCACCCGCCCCGAGTCGCCCAGCACGATCGCATAGGCGATCGTCAACCCTGTGTTCCGCCCTTTGACTGCGGTGGCGATGTAGCGCTGCATGTCGCCAGGCGCGGGCACGTAGGTGCACTCGGATTGCCAAAGCTGGTCGATCTTGACCACTTCGCACAGCGCATCGTGGTGCGACTCATCCAGCGGTACGAGGCGGCAGTGCCGCGTATCAAGTTGGGCCGACCGCAGGAGGGCCTGCTCTTTCGACCCCGCACGCGCTCGCGTGTCCATCAGTGGCCATCTTTCCCGGCCTGCTGCCCCTCATGCACCTCGAACCGAGGTCGGCGCTGCGGCTGCTGTGAGGGAGCCGCGGCGGCTTCCGTTTCGGCGTGCGCGGCTGCTACCAGCGTGCCGTTGCGCAGCCAATAGTATTTGTCGACTAGGTTCGACAAATCGGAGCGCCCGCTGACGACGATGCAGGTGATGCCCTCTTGCTTGATCGCCGCGAAGATCTTCAGCTCCATTTGGGCCGATACCTGGCTCAGCGCCTCGAGGATGAGGGCCAGGGGGGCGCCGTACAAGGCGCGGGCCAGCAGGATGCGCTGGACCTGGCTGCCCGACAGCACTGAACTTGAGTAGGAGACCTCGGTCTCGTAGGCCAGTGGCAGGCGCATGATCTCGTCGTGGACGCCGGCCAAGCGGGCGCAGTGTGCGACGCGCTCGGCCTGCCTGTCGCGGGCGAAGCAGGCGATGTTCTCGCCGATCGAGCCTGCGAGCAGTGCATCGGTGCCCACCACGCCGTGTACAACGCTGCGATAGCGCTGCCAGCCCAGCTGCGCATGCGTATAGCCGCCCACGTCAATCTCTCCGGAAATCGACACCAGCCCCAGCAGGGCGCGCAGCAGTGTGCTCTTGCCCGATGCAGGCGCACCCCTGACGACCACGAACTCGCCGGCCGCCATGCGGAATGACACCTTGTCGAGCACCCAGCGTTCGCGTTCACCGTAGCGGCACTTGAGGCCCTTGACTTGGAGCGAGAAGCTGCCGGGCTGGCAGCCAGGGATGGAAGGAGCCATGCCAAGTTCGGCCTTGGTCAGCACGATCTCGGAGAGCCGGCTCGCCAGCAGCTCCATCAGCTTGATGTCGAACAGCCGATCGATGAAACCGCCAGCGCGCCGCAGAAACTGGTCCTGGTAGTACACCAGCGACATCATCATGCCGATGGTCAACTGCGCATCGAGCACCGCGTGGCTGCCTAGGCTGATGAGGATGATGTGCGCGGCGCCGAATAGCCCAAGCCGCAGCGAACGAAACACTGCTTTCAGCTGGGTGATGCGCAGCTCGGCGTTCTTCTGGGTGACGGCGATTTCGAGCCAGCGTCCCATGCGCTGCTCGGTAAGGCCAAGCGACTTGATCGACTGGATGCCACGCACCGTCTCGAGGAAAAAGGTCTGCTGCAGCGCTGCATTGGCGATGCTGGCGCCGTTCTGGCTGCGCACGCTGGCATAGAGTGCCGCGCGCACGCCGAAATAGACGAGGGCGCTGGTGAGGCCGATGAGCGACAGGATCGGGCTGTAGATCAGGATGACCACCACCGTGCCGATGGCCATCGCGCCGTCGATCAGGGCCTCGAGAAAACCAACTGTGAGAGTGTGCTCGATGGACTGGATCACGCCCATGCGGCTGAGGATGTCGCCGATGTGGTGCTTCTCGAAATAGGCTAGCGGCAGCCGGAAGAGATGGCGGGTGACGTTGGTCATCCACTGCAAGTTGAACTTGGCGGTGATGGTCAGCATCGACCAGCTGCGTGCGGTCTCGATCAGCACACGCAGCAGGAGCAGCAGCAGAAAACTCACGGTCAGCAGGGACACCAGATCGCGGTCACCGCCGGCGATGGCATGGTCGGTCATCCACTGCATCTGCAGCGGCCCGAGCATGGCCAGGAGCTCGATCGCGATGGCCATCGTGCCGATTAGCACGAGCGAGCGCTTGAGCCCGGTGACCTTGCCGAGAATGTCGGCCCAACGCAGGCGTCGCGGCGTGTTGCGCTGGGCGAAGATCCACGAGGGCTGCACCTCGAGGATGTTGATCTCACCGTGTCGAGCCAGCTCGGCAAGCCGGATCCGGCGCACGCCCTTGAGTGGGTCGTGCAAGGTGACGCCGGTGAGGCCGACCTTGGCCACTGCCGCATAGCGGTTGCTGCTCGTGCGCATCACGCAGGGAAGCTGCAGCAGACGAAGCTCCGAAGGCGCCACCTTGAGCTGGCGCGTGACGAATCCGAGCCGCGTGGCAACGCCGGCCAGTTGGTCGAGCGTTTCCTTTGGTGTGCCCTGTGCATCGTCTTCGGACAGGCTCAGCTCCATCGCATCGGGAACGCGGTAGAACGCCATGATCATCTGCAGGCACAGCAGCCCAGCGTTTTCCGAGCCGGAGCGCGTGAGGGCTGGAAGGCGCCTAGCTAGGCCGAACTCGAGCCGCTCGACGGCCGAGAGGCCTTCTTCGATGCCGTTCATGTAATGCATCCATCGCAGGCCTCATGGATGGACTGCATGATCCGCGGGTCCAGCTTCAGGCGCCCGGCGTTCCGCAGATCAGCGATCGAGGCAAGGGTTTTCCGGCCACCTCCCTGTTCGATCAGATTGGCGCATTCGATCTCAATTAGCTTTTGCAGCGTGGCGGCACTGACGGGCCGCTCGGTATCATCGAATCGGTTCTCCAGCACGCCAGTGTGGACCGCGGCCACGAGTGCGCGCGGACGGGACGAGGTGCAGAACAGGTGGACGAGCTGCTCGGCGCAGGGCCGATGAGTTCAATCAGGTGCGCGCGTTCGTTTAGAGAGAGAGACCGGAAGTGAAAGGTGTTGGTGCCGTAGATGCTGTGGAACAGGCCCGCCACGCAGACGTCGGGCTCGCGGTCCCACGCCATCAACAGGCGTTCCGTAACTTGGAGATGATCAAGCAGCGAGCGGCCGGAATGGGATTTCCGGTTGGCGCCCAGGCGCACGAGAAAGTCGACGTGTTTCAGGTCCGGCATCGATGCGTCCGACAGTGAGCGCCTTAGAGCAGGGCTTCGTCCTTCAGGTGGGTCTTGATTGCGATTGATATCCGCAGTTCGGCGCAGTCTCGCGTGGGGGCCTGCGCCCGGTGCGGCACGCAGCCGCGGAAGGTGATGAGCCGGCCGGGGCGCGGATGGATCGCATGCACCACGTCTTGCCCGCTGGGATCGAAGAATAGGGTTTCGCCCGACCAGTTGCGATGCCAGACGGCATGGGCGTAGTAGACCGAGGAGAAGTAGTTTTCGGTGTCCTTGTTGTCGGTGTGGACTGAGCCTTCCACGCCATAGGTGTGGCTGTTGGCATAGATGCGCAGTGGCACGTGCCCGCGTAAGGGTCCCGCCCCCAGCGTCTGCCACAGTGCCTGGATGCATTCGAGCTCGGGCTTGGCCATCAGCTCGGGCTCGCAGTCGATGCGGTTTTCTCCGTCGCCGCCCGCAAAGGCGGCGTGCCAATAGCAGAACCGGTCCTTGCGGGCATTGGAGCGCCAGCCATACTGCCAAATCGGGCCTTGCAGGTAGCGCGTAATGCGTGCCCGCAGCGCGGCATCGATGGCATCGTCGTGCACCAGCACATCGACCCCCTGTGGTGCCAGAACGTTAATTTCTTCGGGCGCAGTGCGTGGCGCCTCGACAACTGCTTGGTTCATCGGTGGGTTGCCTTCAAGGTGAGGGCGGCTAGCAGCCATAGCGCTATCAGGACGCCGACCGCGATGGCCAGGCTTTGCAGGCTCAAACTCGGCGGTTGACGGTGATTGGAGGCGACCAGCAACAGATGGACCAGCATCAGGAGCGTCGCGGCCGATCCCTTCCACGAGGGCAGGGGCTGCTGCGTCTGGCTGGGCCGGCCGAAGGAAAACGTCCAGCGTGGCCCGCTGAACCAGGCGTAGAGGAGCACGACCGCCACCACGTAGACCATGCGACCTATCTGCTGGTCGGGCGTCCCATTCCATTTGAAGTGGTAGGCCACCTCGGGCGGCAGCAGTACCGTCGATGCGAGGAGGACCACACCGTACCAGGGCATAAGAAACTGCTGAAGCTGCTTGAGCTTATCCATGTGTCCGTCCGGTTCAGACCGTCGCGGCCTTCGCTTGCGGATCGGCGGTGCGCTCCTGCGACGAGGCGGTGTAGAAGTCGACAATCTGGTCGATGAGGTCGTCGCCCGCCTTCGCGCGACGCTCGCGCCGGCGCTGCGCGATGAGCATCGGAAACTCTGATTTCAGCGAGCGCAGCTTGGCCAGCGCTTCGGGCCGGTGCACGATGTCTTCGCAGATGTGACACATGCTGGTGTACGCAGGGCTGAAACTCACTTCGGGCGCACGCCGCTTCAGGAAACGCATGATCTGGTAGGGGCCGACCGTGCCGATGAGATTGACGACCGGGTCGGCGTTGGCACCGTCGACCAACTTGACCATGTCGCTCTCGATCGTCGTGTCCCCGAAATCGAGCACCGGGTTGCCATGCGCTTCGGTGCCGCAGCATGCGACCAGATGACCTTTGGGTGAGAGCGCCGCACTCGAGATGGCCCACTGGCACGGCGTGTCGAGGATACTCTGGTCGGCGGGATAGTGGAAGTCTTCTGCCGCCAGCTCATTTCTGCCGCGGCCCAGCGCCATCAACGTCCCATTGGATAGGCGGTACAACGTGCCGTCCTCACTCGGGAGCGTGGGATTGGACGAGGAGTGGCCTTCGTCGTCGAAGCGCATCACCACGTCTTCGCCGAGACGTACTTTGATGAATTCCGGCGTGACGATGCTGCGCGGCCCGGAGCAATTGGCAATGCTCACGCTGACGAAGCCCATGCCCTTGGCGGCTGCCCAAGCGGTCTGCACGCGCTCGAAGGGAATGAAGGGCAGGTGGTAGTCGTCGGCGCTGATGTTCAGTTCACGCAGCCCTGCTTCCCGCAGTTGCACTAGCATTCGGCGCGCCGCCGCGCGCGACGTCGCCCATGAGGCATTGGTGACGATGCGGGTCGAAATGTCGTTGGCATCGCAGTAGGCGATCGCGTCGAGCAGGTGCTCCTTCAGCAGGGTCGGCTCGCCACCCGCGAATACGACGGAGAGCAGTTTTCCCTGCAGGCTGAGCCGGTCTATCGCGCTCTGGATGACTGCGAAGCTGAGTTTTTCTTTGCGATCGGGACCCGAATTGACCGAGCAATGAGCGCAGCGCGCGGTGCATTGATTGGCGGTTAAGACAGTGAGTTGCTGAACTTTGCGCATGGATTCATTCGCTGATAGGACGAATCAAATAGGTAGGCCGTGGGAAGGGTCCGTCGCATACTGCGAGTGCTAGTTGAAAACCGGCTTGGGACGGCCCTCTTCAGGCTAGTGCAACATCCATAAATAGCCTTAAGGCTTGGATCACATCAGTACGGTTGATAACGCGATCAAACACGCGTCGTTTACTGAATGCTATTTCAAGGATGTTGTACTGATCAGGCCCTCAAACCCCGATGAAACCGGATTTGATGACCGCCTTGCCGCCTTGTCGGATTGCGGCGAATCGCAGCTGCTCGCCACGGTAGGAATAGCTGTATTTCTCCACGCCAGAATCCGACATGATGGCGTCCGACTGCGACATTGCCATTTTCAAAAGCGATTTTTGTCGATACTCGGATAGCCCGGCCTCGCTGAAGAACTTGTAAAGCTCTGAAGCCTGAAACTCAGCGGTGAAATCCAGCGACGTGGATGCAATGGCGATCGGGCTTTTGCAATTCATGAAAATGCTTTCGGCACCGCCAGCGTTGCTAGGAGGGGCGTCGCCCACCACCAGGACGGCAACCACCGCCACAACCGCCTCAGCCACCACTGCCACGTTCATCGCAACGGTAACAGCCACAGCCATGGCGACATCGGTGTTGTCATTGTTGTCGGTGTCGTCCGCGTCGTCCGTGTCGTCGTCACTGTCGTCGGCATCGTCCCCGTCGTCCCCGTCGTCGCCATCACCTCCGTCCCCGCCATCCCCGGCATACTGTTTGTAGACCACACTTTCGGTGAAGGTGGCGCGCTCCTGCGGGGACAGATCGCTGATCACCTGCGACAGTAGCACCGATCGGCCGGTGTCGGCATCGATCAGGATCTGGCTGTCGAGGCCAAATTCCCGCAGCGTCTCGACAGGATTGCTCAGGAACTCGTTGCGAAGCTGAGGGCTGGTATCGGTAATCCCCCGAATCTCCTGAATCTTCTCTTTCAGGTTGGACGCGAAAATCGATTTCACAAAACATCCTTCTTTTAAATGAAATGATGATTCAGGCGCACGGAAAGTGCGCCCACTTCTGCGAAGCCCAGCGAGAGGTAATTTCACAGACTCTGGTCAACACCTTGATTCCACCGGGTGCACCTCCGCGTCACCTGGATAGAAATGATTTCGTGAACTGTCTCACAATTCGCGGGCTGGAGCCTACCTGAGCTTGGCTGCGCATCCTCCCCCTAAAACAGTGACTTGCTGAATCCAATCACCTGTGGCAGGTGCGTTCTGGCGGTGACCAATGCGATTGAACTCGCGCGTCAGATGCCCAGCACACTTGTAATCAGCTCTCAAGAAACTCCTTCCAAGTGATTGATCTGGAATGAGATTTTCAGGCGGGTTGTTCGATGGGGACCATGTGCATTGCGAGTTTTGCAGCACGCTGCGACAGCGAGCGCAGCACTCGCTCCCGGTAGCGCTCCTCGTAGTAGTCCTGACCCTGTCGGTGTATTCCTCGCCCTTGGTCAGCATGGTGTAGATCAGGCGCGCGAGCTTGTGGGCCGCGGCGGTGACGGCTTTGGGTTTGTCCATGCGTGAGCACAGGCGCCGGAAGTACGCGCCCAGTGCGGACTTGCTGCTGCGCAGCGCCGCGGCGGCCAAGCGCAGGGCCTGGGCGGCGCGATTGACGCAGCGCTTGGTCTTGCCGCTCATGACCTTGCCGCCGGTGATTTTGGTGCCTGGGCACAGGCCGAGCCAAGTGGTGAAGTGCTTGATGGTGGGAAGCGAGACATGTCTACGCCTATCTCCGAGACCACGGCAAGCGCAGTGGTGACGTCGACGCCGTCAATGCGTGTGAGGTCTACGCCGCACATCTGGAACAGCTGTACGCGAAGATCGAACTTCGGCGCGTTGCGCGCGGCTGCGTTTCTTGCCTTTGGCTGGTACGCCGTCATGAAGCTGCAGGCTTTGAATCTGCTGTTCGATCTCGGCGTCGCACTCGGCGAGCTGGGTGCCGACGAAGTTGAACGCGCCCAGCGCCTGCTTGAGCGCGAACAAGTGCTCGGCTCTCCAGTTGCCTTGCAAGCTCTTGGCGATGTTGTCGACACCGGCGCGCACGCGCACGTTCTTCATGTTGGCGAGTACCTGACTGTCCCGCTCACCGGCCACGATGGCGCGCAAGATCTTCTGGCCCGTCTCGCCGACCACGTCAGCCAGGACGTTGGTGAGCTGGATGTTCATCTGCGTAAGCGCCTTTTGCATGTGCTGGACATGGCGTCCCTGGGTGCGCAGCAGCATGCTGCGCTGGCGGTACAGCGACCGCAAAACGCAAATTTGCTCGGCCGGGCGAAACGCCCCGCTGAGCAGCCCGTAGGTCATGAGCTGCTGCAGCCATTGGCAGTCCAGCACGTCGGACTTGCGTCCCGAGACGTTCTTCACGTGGCGCGCGTTGACCAGCCGTGGTGCTCAAGGATGTCTCGGCATGACCGGGCAAGCCATCATCCGCAGGATCGTTGCCGATACCCGCAGGCCGGCAACACGCCCGAATGCGCCTTGCCGCAGCCCTCGGAGCCAGCGCCGCGGAGGCGCCATTTTCTACAGGGTGGGCGTCGGCGCTAGTCGCATGCTATAAGGAACCGAGACGGTTGAT
>Ga0170475_111277571_pt1 | contig 15458 bp, 13 predicted proteins | sample Soicark_Litter_5_FD_111474 | JGI IMG/M metagenome (GOLD analysis project Ga0170475, IMG submission 111474) | Avena fatua rhizosphere microbial communities from Hopland, California, USA. Combined Assembly of 48 SPs | reverse complement strand
GTTCGCTCCCGACAGCAAGGGTTCGTCGCGCCCGCACACCGTTCCGAAACGGGAGGACGGTCTGTATAGAGAGATGACTGCACTCGCTCGACCGCAACTCGTGACTAGCCCAGTCTGAAACGCGACGCGCTCGTGTGCCGAACTGAAAATGCTCCTGCACTGCCGCGATCGTTGCCGCGGATTTCGCGACCCCAACAATGAGCGTCGATGAGCAACCGCAGCGCATTGTCCAAGTGCGAGACGAAGCGCGGCGGAGCCAACCATTCGGCGTGCAGACACGGTTCATTTCTCGTAGTCGTCGGACGTCATCGCGCCGAGGACCTGCGCGCACGATTTGTATCCGAGCTGAAGCTATCCGGCGTGCCTGGTGCGGCGCACTCGCGCCATCGGGCTCATCGCGTTGAGCGCCAGCGCGTTCACGCTGACTTGCTGCACCGTTAGAATATCACTTGGGATCAGCCCTAGTTGTTTCATTCCGGTTTCCATGGTGATTGTTTCCAACAGGCCCCTCCTGCGAGATGCCGCAACCAACGAAAGCAACGGGAACAGGGGGTTTGTTCTCACTATCAGTCTACCGACTCGTCTGTTGAGGTTTGTTATTTCCAATCTCGTTCCTTGAACGAAGTTGCTGTTCGCTGTGTATCCAATCCCGCGGCTCGCCCGAGACCAAATAACGCTGAAGAAATACTCATCGTGCGCGTCGCGTACTCGTGCTCGAATCAGTGCTCGGATGAGCGTTGCGCGGTGGTTGAACAAGTGAGTGTGTTCTTCCCAGTGCCTTGACAGTGCCCGCTGCAGCAAGGTACCTGTAAATTCAAGCGCGCGCCGTCGCTCGGGGCGGAGCTATCGCACTGCGCGTAGGCTTTGACGCTCAGTTACGGACAGAAACGCTCGCGTGGAAACCGATGCTGCTCGCCGCCAATCCGCCCAAACGAAACCACGCTCGGCTGGTGATAGCGGTCTTCGGCTACGCGGGCATCCTGGCGTTGGCCCTACGAACGATCGATCCCCGTGGCTTTTGGGCCGTGCTTCGGGCGGTACACGCTCGAGACATCGCGGTGGTCGTGAGCTGCATCGTTCTTCACCTCGCCACCCGCGCGTACCGGTATCACGCGCTCATCGCGCGCTCGGGCCCCGACGCGAGCTACCGGGCGTCCGACGGCGTGCGCATTTTTCTGCTGGGTCTCGCTGCGTCCGCGGTGACTCCAGCGCGCAGCGGAGACCTCATCAAGGTCGAATTGGTGCGAGCGCACGGGTTGAAGCGCTCTACGGGGCTCGGGCTCGTGCTCATCGAGCGCATCCTCGATCTGCTGGTGGTCAACCTGACGATCGTCGGCGTCGGCTTCCTGTTAGCCAAAGATCTGAAGCGTGACGACCTCAGCTACGCGGCGCTGCTCTTCCTCGCCGCGCTAGGTGTCGGCACAACCATCGTCACCTGGCGGCGCCCTCGAGGGGCGATGATCCGGCTCGTGACGAGCGGCGTCAGGCGACTGCGTCAGCATTTGGCTGAACGAGTCGAAGTAGCGGCTCAGCGTCTGTTCGAAGCTTGGGACGGCATCTTCACTTCGCCGAGTGTAGCTGTTCGTTACTTCGCACTCAGCGTAGCGGGATGGTTCTTCGACTTCGTATCGTTGTGGGTCTTGCTGCGCGCCGTGGGTGGCAACGTGTCTCTGCTGACCGTGCTGTTCGTTTATCCGTTGTCGTTGATGGCCGGCATCTTGACCCTGCTGCCCTTTTCCGAGGGCGTGGTCGGCGTGACCGCAGTGGCCCTGCTCAGATCCCTCGGTCACATCGACCTGGAAATGGCCGCGGCGGCGGTTGCTGTGGACCGCGCGATATCTACACTCATGCCACTCGTGCTCTACCTAGCGCTCACGCTCCGCCGGCGCTGAGCGCCTCGGTTGTGGGTCGGGCCAGCGCGCCGTCGCGCTGCCTCGACCGAGTTGACCAGTCGCGGCACCTCAGTGCGGAATGACACCAGCGAAGTAGGCGCCAGCCGCGCCGACGATCGCCACGAGCAACGCAATCACGGCAATTGTCCTGCCCTTGCCCTTGCCCGTCGGGTATTCGACATCGATTGCAGATGGTGGGGTGACAGCCACCGGCGGCGCGGGGCGCGGCGCTGGCGCTGGGATTGGCACCGGAACGCGGTTTGGCATCGGCGGGCGACTCGAGCCGGCCACGGGAAACTCCGAACGAGGACGACCGGAGAGCGGGTCGTCCTCGAGTGCGGCGAGGTTACCGAGCTCGAACGAATCCCCCGAGGGTGCGTTGCGCCCGGTATCGAGACCCAGATCGCCGAGATCGTCTGCCCAGCTTGCCACCTTCGCGAAAGAGCCGAGCTGCAACGGCGCCGCACCGTGCAAGGGGGCTGAGCCGACGACGGATTCCCCGCGCTTGGCGGCGGCTTCCTCTTCCAGAGAAGTGAACTCGAACAAGGCCTCGTCGATCAGTGAACCGATGATCGAACGCCGGTCATACTTCCCTTGGCGCTTCTTGTCTTGGCGCTCGAGCCGTATGGGTTCAACGAGCTGCGCGATGTCGAAGGACGACACGGCGCGGCCCATGTGAAACAGCATGTTGTTCAGATCGCGCCCGAAATCGCGCGCTTTCTGGTAGCGCGCGGCAGGATCGCCCGCGAGCGCTTTCATCATCACCCGCTCCAGCTCGGCCGACACATTGGGGTTCAGTTGGCGGATCGAGGGGACCTTGGCCTGCTGCACCATGCGCACGGTTTCCAGATCCGTTTCGCCCATGAACAGGCGACGCCCGGCGAGCAGCTCCCACAGGATGATGCCGACGGCAAAAATATCAGTCTTCGCGTCGACGGGCAGACCCTGCGCGGCTTCGGGCGAGAGGTAACTGAATTTGCCCTTGATGATCCCGGGCTCGCTCTTTTCGAGCTGACTGTTGGCCTTTGCGAGACCGAAATCCACGATCTTTACTTCGCCGAAGCGGGTGATGAGCACGTTCGGCGGCGACATGTCGCGGTGCACGATGTGCAAGCTCTCGCCGTTGTTGTCGGTGAGCTCGTGCGCATAGGACAGGCCCTCGCAAATGCGCACGCAGATCAAGCACGCCTCTTCCACCGGGAATGGTGCGCCAGTCTTCTTGCGGTGTTCGATCAGCCCCTTCAAGTCGGCGCCGTCGACGTACTCCATGACGATGAAGTAGGTGTTGTCGCCGACACCGATATCGAAAACCTGAACGCAGTTCGAATGCGAGAGCTGCGCGCTGACGCGTGCCTCGTCGAGGAACATGCCGATGAACTGCTTCTTCTCGGACAGGTGCGGAAGGACGCGCTTGATGGCGACCGTCTTCTTGAACCCCTCGAGGCCCGCGCTCTCGGCGCGGAACACCTCGGCCATGCCACCCGAGGCAATTTTCTCGAGCACTTTGTAGCGTTGCTGTTGCTGAGCCATGGAGGTCCGGGCAAGCACAATACCGGTTTGGGCCCTTGGCCCCAAATTTCGAAGCGAGGCCTTTGACTGAGCGCTCTTGCCTCGCCGCAAAAACCGCGACATAAGCGCAGGCATGAGCGGGCACGGCCAGCACGACGACCACGCGGACGATCACGCGGTTCACGACGACCACCACGGCGAAACGACGTCCGATGACTTCCCTGCCGACGAGCCACGCTCGCCCGGCTGGCTCCCGCTCCTCGGCGGAGCCGTGCTCCTGGCGGGGATCTTGGGCTACATGGCCTTTGGTTCCGACGATAAGGTGACGGATCAAGCCGTGCAGGCGGCAGCCCCTGCGGCAGACCGCCCAGCGCCGGCTCCCCCGGGCGCGGCCCGCCGACCGGTCCCTGGGATGCCGCCGGGCGCAGCGTTACCCCCCAATCACCCGCGCCCCGCAGCCCAGTGAGGCTCCTCGCCGCAGCGAAAGTGGCAGCCCAGTTTTTTTCGCGAAAGCCCTCGCCATCGTCGACGTTTGTGTGTAAGTACCCGCACCTCCTGGGGCCTTAGCTCAGCTGGGAGAGCGCCTGACTGGCAGTCAGGAGGTCATCGGTTCGATCCCGATAGGCTCCACAGAATCTCAGGAATCGGCACGGCCGCTCTCGAAAGGGCGGCCGTCGCCGTTTTGTGGTTTCGAGCGCGCGACCGCTCGCGGATGGGGCAGACGCGAAGCTCAGCGACCGAGCTCGAGCTCGACGCGGTCGCCAGACACTTTGAGGCCGGGCGGTGCTGAACGGCTTGCAAGCCCCGTCGCGCTGAGCTGTGCCGCCGGGATCGCGCACGTGTCCTGCAGGCCCTGAACGATCGCCGCGGCACGTGCGGCGCTGAGCACCCAGGGCGCAGGGTAAATCTTGGCGAGCGCGGGGGGCGCGGCAGCCCCTTCTGCAAGCGAGGCTCGGACGGTCACCGCCTTTGCCTCACCCGACTTCATGGTGTCGCATAACAATTGCCGGCCGGTCGGGCTGAGGTCGAGCTTTTGGGGGAGGAATAGCGACGCCGCATCGAACGCAACGACCAGCGCGCCGTCATGGACGGCGACCGCGGCACTGCCTTTCTTGACGAGCTTGTCGAGCTTGCTGGAGAGCGCACTCTGCAGCCGCTCGAGCCGATCGCCGTCTGCTTTTTTCGCGCTCGCCGTCTGGTCGTGTTCGGCTTGCAGTCGATCGCGCTGCTCCGTCGCGGACTTGAGCTCCTGCTGCGCCTTGGTCACGCTATCGGAGAGCCCCTGCGAGCGCTGACCGAGCTCGTGGTATTGCTCGCTCAAACGTTGGTGAGCACGGTACAGCGGCACATAGTACGCCGCGACGAACGTGGCCGACGCGATGAGCAGCACGCCGATGAAGACACGCCCCCAAGAGGTGCCCCGCTTTCTTGCGTACGGGCCCATATCCGCGTCGGCGAGATCCTCCCAAGCAGCCTTGCGAGCCATGTGACACAGGTACTTTCTTCGGGCGCCCTTGGCCAGCGGCGTGTTGAACACTGAACGCCTTGCGAGCGCTGTTCCGTTCAAAATTCAAGAGAATCAGAAAAAGCGCGCGAACGTTGAGGCAAGTATGAGTCGCGAAGCCTTTCTTCGGCTGCTAAACTGCCGCGAATGAGGGCTGAAGCCGTGAGCTGGGACGATTGGACAGCAGTCAACGTCCCGCCAGTCGTCGAGGAAGACAAGTGGCACGTCGCGCTCGCGCCAGGAGAAGTGAAGGTCGTTTCGCTGGAGCAGCTCGATGATCTGTTTCGGCTCTCGATCGTCGATGGCGAGACGAAAGTCTGGCAAAACGGCATGACCGAGTGGCAACCGCTGCGCGTCATCGCCGACCTCGACGACGCGCCGGATCCCGAGCCGAAGCGCACGCACCCCAAGCCCCCGTCCCCGCGCTCCGCGCCGCCGCCGCCGCGACCGCAATCAGTCGCGTCGCCCTCGCCCAGTGTGCGCCCCGCGCCGCCACCGGCACGACCGCAATCAGTCGCGCCGCCGTCGCCTAACGTGTGGCTTGCTCCGTCGCCCAGCATACGGCCTGCGCCGCCGCCGCCGCCCCAGCAGTCGGTCGCTCCGCGGCCCGCGTACGCGGAGCCATTCGGTCTCGCCGCAACGCAGCCCGCCTTCCCAGTATCGGTTGCGGTTCAAGCGAGTACCAGTGTTCGGCCGCTGATCGTGAGTGCGCGGCCTCCGGTCCCTCAGAGTGCCGGGGGTTTTGGTCGGTTTTTGATCGGGCTCTCGCTCGTCGCCGGTCTCAGCGTCTCCCTCTATCGAAACGGGGTCGTCCGAGACGCAGCTCAGTCGCTGCATCAGGGCGCCTTGTTCACGAAGCTCGAGAGCGCGCTGGGCGGCCCTCCGTTCGGAACGGTACGCGCCCTCGAAGAAGCGACTGCCACGCGCGACGGGCTGACGCTGACCAGCGACTTGAACGCGAGCCTCGTGGCGGATGTGCCCACGCGTGGTCCGGCAGCGCCCGCCGAACCGGCAAGCACGCGAGCCGCCGTTCAGCCGCAGATGCCGGTTGTTGCGCTCGAGTCGCTGCAACCCGAAAAGGCGGGCACTCTTCGACCGAAGGTCGATGCCGCCTCGAACCCTGCACCCACGCCGACGCCCAAGGCAGTGACGCACGCTAGATCGGACGCTGCCCCATCGGTCAAAGCGACGCCCGCAAAACCTGCCGCGGTCGAAAAACAAAGCGTCAGTAAGCCGGCTTCCGAGATGAGCGAACGCGAGCGCCTGAATGCCGCGATTGGGCAGTCGATGTTCAGCACGCCGAAGTCCAAGTCGAAAGCCAAGTCGAAAGCGAGCGAATACGATCCGTTGAACCCGCAGCTCTAGGTCGACGGCGCCAAAACTCCGCTCGCTCGCGGTGAATGCGATAACCCAGAGCGTCAGAGCAACGAGGCGTACACGGCTCGCGTCGTTTCGGCGATGCGATCCCAGCTGAGCTCCGTGTCAGCGTAGCGCCTCGCACGGCGACCGAGTTCAGTCGCAGCCTCGGGGTCCAGCAAGAGGTCTCGCAGCGCCTCTGCAAAGGCTTCGGGGTCATCAGGTGGCGCGAAGCGCGTGAGGTCGGCTGCGGGCAGCTCGGACAAGCTGCCTACGCGCGTCGCCACGGCGGGCTTGCCGAAGGAATACGCAAGCCTCAACACGCCGCTTTGGCTGCCGCGCTTGTACGGTACGGCGACGACGTCCGTGGCGTTGAAGAAACGCGCGATGTCGCGCATCGAAATGTGCTCGAGGTGCAGCTCCACGGCATCTTGCAGGCCGGCATCGGCGATCAGCTTGGCGTAACCGCCTTCGTTCCAGTGGTCCCAGTAGACTCGACCGGCGATCAGCAGCTTGAGGCGACGCCCCCGCGAGAGCCCGCGGTCGCGCACACGGCGACACGCCTCGAGCAGCGTATCGATCCCCTTGTAGTCTCGAATGAGCCCGAAGAAGAGCACCACGCAGTCACGCTCGTCGAAGCCAAAGGAGGCACGGGCGCTTTCGCGGCTCCACGGACCGGGCACGTCCGAAATGAAGTTGTAGTTACCGTGCGGAATGACGTGAACCAAATCTGGATTTACATCGAACCGCTCCGTGAGCAGCTGCTTCAGGCTGTCGCCGTGCACGAACAAGGCCTGGGCGTGTTGATACAACCAGCGGCAATGTTCGAGGCTCATGATCTTCGAATCGTGCGGCAGCACGTCGTGCGCGGTGTACACGAAGCGCTTACCCAGCCGGCGTAGGAGCGGGATGTGCACCCGGTCGGTGCGCTCCCCCAATGACCACTGGAAGTGCACGACGTCGGCCGGCAATGCCGCCTGCAGCATCACGCGCAAATTGCGCACGGGGCTCGTCAACCTGGTGCGCGTGTCGACCGCCAATTGCAGCTTTTTGACCAAGCGATACGGGTGCGGGAACGCATCCAGATCATACTCGGGGTATTCGTACATCAGCTGCGTGACCTTCACGCCCGCGGCGTGCAGCGCACACGCCAGCCCATAGCTGTATTGGCCGATCCCGCCTTGCGCGAGCGCTGAGCAGAGCGTGACGTTCACTACGTGAGGCTCGTGCCGCGTGCCTCGAGCTTACCTTTTCGCTTGAGCATCGACGAGAGTTTGCGGGAGATGACCGTGGGGTTCTCGACGAGCTCGACCCCGCGCTGCAGGGCGGCACGCACTATCTTGGCAGTGCTCAGCTCGAAGCCGATTGAGCGGAGACCAGTGCGCTGGATCTCCAGGAACTCGCGAGAGAAGGAGTTCTCGAGTAGGGCGGCGACCAGCCACGTGTAGTATTTGTCGGTCGCGATCCCCAGGTGCAACTCGAGCTCCTCCGGGGACAGGAAGGAGGGCCCGAAGCGGGCCATATCCGCGAGCAGCGCGCGGTTGATGCGCCCGTACTTGAAGCTGGAAGACGTTTCCGAAGCGGCGTGCACCCGGGTGTAGGACAGCACTTGGTGCACGAAACCGAAATCGGAGTGCTTGAGCGCTTGGTAGACAGCCGACACGTCCGCGTGCGGATTGCCCTTGGCGTGCGGAAAGAACTCCTTGGCGCTGCGGATCAAGTCGGCGCGGTACAAGAGCGTCGTGGGCGCCCCGAGCACGTAAGGCATTTTGCCGCGGAGCGTGTCCCGGCAGATCTGCTCACCGTTGACGACCTTTTGATTGTACTCGAGCCCCTCGAACAACACGCGACTGCCTTCGAGTGAGTAAGAGCCGACGACGCCAACGCTCGGGTTCTGCTCGGCGAGCTCGACCATCTGCCGCAAGCAATCGGGGAAGATCCAGTCGTCGGCAGACACGCATTTGCAGTGCTTTGCGTTCGGCGACATCAAGCTCATCGCGTGGTTGTGGTTGACCATCACGTCGAGAAAGTCCGTATTGTCGTGGACTTTGATCCGGCTGTCTTTGGCTGCGTAGTCCTTCATGATTTGCAGCGTGTTGTCCTTGCTGCAGTTGTTGACCAAGATGTATTCGAAGTCACCGTGCGTCTGAGCCAGTACGCTGTCGATGCATTCGCCGATGAAATCGGCGCCGTTGTAGCAAGGGGTAATCACACTCACGAAGGGTAAGGTCGTGCTCATTGAATGCTCCGCGCCCAAAGCCGATAGGGCATGATCTTCACGTGGCCGGCCCCTTGCGCCGCGCAGGTGACAAGGAGGACTCGGGCACACCTTCCTGCTTCCAGACCTCCCAAGGCGCTTGGCCGGTGTTGTAGAGGTCGGTCAGCTCCTGCTGCTCTTTGAAAGTGTCCATGGCCCAAAAGCCATCATGACGATAGCCAAGCAGGCGCTTCTCCTTCATCAACCGCTGGAACGGCTCGAGCACGAGCTCTTCGCCGAAATTGATGTAGTCGAAGATTGACTTCCGCAGCACGAAGTAGCCAGCGTTCACGATTAAGTTCGTGTTCTTCACGTAGTCGATGCCATTGACGTTGCGGTTCGCGTCCAGCGAAACGACGTGAAAGCTCTGAGAGGGTGTGGAGCACACGAAGCTCGCCACCTTGTCAGTGGCCGTGAACTCGTCGACCATCGTATCCAGCGGGAGGTCCGTCAGGCCGTCGCTGTAATTCGCCAAGAACATCTCTTCGTTCTCGAGGTAGGGCCTGGCGAGGGACAAGCGCATCCCAATGTTCGACTTCAGCCCAGTGTCCAGGAAGGTGATGTTCCAGTCTTGCACGTCGGGGGACGCTGTATGCAGCTCCTTCTGCCCACGGCGCATGGTGAAGTCATTGTTGGCGAACTCGTTGTAATTGAGAAAGTACTCTTTAATCTTGTCGGCCTTGTACCCGAGACACAAGATGGAATCCTTGTGCCCGTAGTGCGCGTAGTAGCGCATGACGTGCCACAAGATCGGCCGGTAGCCGATCGGAACGAGCGGCTTGGGCAAGCCGTCACTGTAGTCCCGAAGCCGGGTTCCCAAACCGCCGCAGAAAAGGACGACTTTCATGTGCTGACTCTCCCGTGAAGGCTTCGACGCCGTTGGCAGACTAGATTCTGGCGAGGGTGGTCTCGGCGGCGCGCTCACCGCTCTTGAAGCTGTCGTCGGTCCACAAGTAGGCCCAGTCGCCGTAGCGACCGCAGTAGCCGACGCCGATCTCGTCCAAGTAGCCGTGAACCGTGGCCAGCGCTTGGGGCCGATCGTGATCGAAGATGATGTTCGCGTATTCTGCGAACGCGGAGCTCTTGTGCAGCACGCGATCCCCCTCGCGCAACAAGCCCACGCGGCGCAGATCAGCGATCACGGGCTCGATGCACTCTTCCGGCGAGCGGTCGATGGGCATGTACTTCTTGGAGAAGTACACCTCCGCTTGGATCGAGCCGCAGCCCTTGGGTGCCATGTTCGGCGAAAACAGATGCGGGAAGCTCAGGCGCGAGAAGATCACGTCGTGATCGTAGAAGTAGGAGATGTGAGCTTTGGACAGGTCGGCGCGGTCGATGCCCAAATTCACCAGCACCACGCTCGAGCAAGCCAGCTTGGCCGCCGCCGCTCGCACTTCATCAGGCACCCCGGCGATCATCGGAATCAGATCGGGCAGCGCGATAGAGGAGATCACGCCGTCATACTTGATGCGATTTCCGTTCTTGAAAGTCAGTACTTTCGCCTTGGGATCGAGCTCAACCAAGTGATGACCGAGAACGATCGGCGCCTCCGTGCGCAGGCCGTCTACGTAGGATTGGAAACCGCCGTGGGTGGGGTAGCGAAAGTTCGTGATGTAATGAACATTCGGAGCCGCGGCAGACAGAGCGCCTTGCAGTACCTCGTCGAGCGTGGGCCGGTACATGCGCGGCCCCATCCAGTCCGTGCGCAGGTTGGCCGAGGGCGTGGTGTGGTACTTGGCCGTGTAGGCCATCGGGAACGTCTCGGCGAGCACCTTGCCGTAGCTGGCGATCAGCCACTCTTCGTAGTTCTTCACTTCAGGCAGAGGCTTGCGTTCTTCTTCGATGAAGGAGAGCAAGACCTTCTTGACCAAATCCGGAGGAAGACCGAACAGGTTACATTGCACGGGGTGCGGGAACCAATAACCCTGCCAGTAGTTGTTCAACTGATATTGAACGGCCTCGTACTTGCCCTTCACCGCAGCAGCGAACAGCTCTTGGATGCGCTCGTCCTTGGTGAAGGAGACGTGCGGGCCGCTGTCGAAGGAAAACCCATCGGGGTGATGCCAGGTGACCGTGTGACCACCGGTGTACGTGTTCTTATCGTACAGCGTGCACGCTGTTTTCTCGTTGCGCAGCCGATATGCGGCGCCGACAGCGGCCATCCCAGTTCCCAGTATCGCGATCCCACTCATGCTAATTCCTCTAACTTGGCACGGTACCATGTGCGGCCCCGCCAATGTGCGGACTTCTCGGCCCGCGCGAAATGGACTCAGACTTTGTGCATCGGCCGAAGGTGAAGGTCGGTGATCTCGATGGGCGAAACGAAGGCGTCGAGGAGCGCGGGCGACGTCTTCGGGCTGCATGAGCCGCTCGGGGTGATACGGCAGGCCGTCGCGCTGGTAGCGATCGCGCTGCATGGGCGTAGCAGTACGCCCTGGAAAAATACTCAAAACCCGAATCCCGTCAGGGTTCACCTCGGTCCGCAAACAATCGGCAAACATGCGCAACGCCGCCTTGGTCGCGGCATAGGCGGCGACCCCCGAGCGCGGATTGTTGATGACCGAAGAATTGACCAAAACGACCATTCCGCGCGCAGCTCGGAGCGCCGGCAAGAGGCCGGCGGTGATCAGAAACGGCGCTCGTAGATTGGTCGCGATCGCGGCATCGAGGCTTGCGAGCGAAGTGTGTTCGACCGTGCAAGGCTCGTGGTGGCCTGCGCACAGAACGAGCAGAGCGAGCTTGCCCTCTGCCCACGACGCAGCTTCCTCCGCGAGCGAACTCAAAAACGCGCTGCTCGTGAGATCACCCGCTAGCGCGAGGTGTCCGCCGCCGAACGCCGCTAACTCGCGCTGCGTGGCTTCCAGGCGTGCGACGTCCCGACCTACCACGAGCGCTCGCGCGCCCTCTGCGGCCAAGGAAACCGCAAGCGCCCGCCCGATGCCGCTCGTTGCGCCGGTCACCAGCGCGTGAACGCCGTCAAAGCGCCGTGGCGTCACATCTCTACCGACATCGCGCTGGGCCAGGGCTCGGCATCCTCCGACCCACACTCATATCATGGTCGAACGGGGGACCGCAGTTTGAGCAGGCGTTCAGGCGAAACAGGCCGAATGGCCAACGAGAACGGGCGCGACCGGGTGCCGCGCGGGAGTCCTCGCCGACTCGCGGCGCGTTTTCTACTTTTGCGCCTCTTTTGGGTCTTGCTCGACGCGCTCGAGCCACGTCTCACGCCACATGGGGTAACCGCCGCGGGCACAGCCGCGGAAACAAAGGCCCGAGCACTCAGTCCCCCGGAGCAGCACCGTGTTGTTGATCGCGCGCATCTTGCCCGAGTCTTCCAAGATCATTCGATCGATACGTGCCAGCACCGAATAGGTCTTGCCGCAATGACGCGCGGCCTCCTCATTGCCGAAATACAGGCCGCGGTTTTTGCCGGCTGCGTCGAGCGTCTCCGCGACCTGTTTTCGGGTGCGGATGCGCACTAGCTCACCCGGCTTGAGATCCAAGGCGACGGCCGGCGTTTTCGCCTGCTTGCCGATGATCATGCCGTAGTCGCTGCGCCCGACGGCGTGAGCCAACTTGTTGTATGCGGCCATGAACAAAACCCGCGGCAGCTCACGTTTGCGGACAGCGCCCGAACGAACGTCGCGCAGGTAGTGGCGGGCATCCCAGATGCGAAGCGGTTCGGTGGCGGCGGGCAAGGCGGTCGCTTGGCAGGCATACGTCGCGGACGGATCGACCGGCGGCGGGTTCGATGGACGGCTCGCCAGAATGGCGGTCCAATCGAGCGGCGGTTCTGGCGTCGCACCGGGAGCAGGCTTGAGCCAACGCTCTTTCCAGAACAGCATGCACAGGCGACGGCAACCGTCGTGCCCGCTGCCGTCACAGCGCACCTCTTCGAGCGTCACGGCGTCGCGCATCCGGCGCAGGTCGAGGAAGTAAGCGGTCTCCGCGCAGATCTTATCGGCACGCTTGAACACGCGGAAACGGCGACCGCAGAACTGGCGCATTTCGGCGCTAAACGGCAAGCCCTCGTAGGCGCCGTTCTCATCCAGTGTCCCAGCAACCTCCTCGAAACTCAGGACCTCGACGACGTCTCCCGACTTGAAGTTGTGAACACTCCCGCTCATGGCTCCCTATATCATGGAACTGACAACCGTCACCACGGTCAGCAGCAGCGCAGCTCCGCTGCGGGAGGGTTGCGTTACTGAACCTGGCGAGGTACTCGTCGTCCAAATTGCCATGACTATGAGAGGATCGCCGTTCATGCAGACGCAGCGTCCTCGGGCGCTCGAGGCTCGGTGACCAGCTCGGGCTCGGATGAGCTTGCCGCCAAGGCGGCGTCGGCGATCGCCAGCGCAGAGACCGGAAAGCTGGTCGCACGCAACACGTTGATATTGACCGTCTCGCAAGCCTTGACGGTCCCACTCTCGATCCTGACCAACGTGGTCGTGGCTCGTTATCTCGGACCCAACGCGTTCGGCCTCTCGTACCTTGCCTTCACCGTGTGTGCGTTCGGCTTCCTGATTGTCAGTTGGGGCCACGATGGCGTGTTGCCCGCGGTGGTCGCGCGAAACCACTCGCAATCGGGCCTGATGCTGGGCAGCAGCGTCGCCTTCCGAGCGGCCCTGGTGATCCCGGTGTACGCGGTGATGGCCGTTGGTTGCCATCTATTCGGCTATCACAGTGACTTGCAGTTGATTTTGGCGCTTACCACGCTGCATCAACTACTCACGGCGTTCGTCGCCGCCGGCAAGGACACGGTTCGAGGACTGGAGAGGATGCGCGTCCCCGCGTATGCGCACGTCGGGCAGCAGCTGCTCGTCGCGGCGTTCGTCATCCCGGTAGTGATGCTCGGCGGACAGCTGCCTGCGGCGGTGTTGGCGCAAGGCGCCGCTTGCGCCGTCATCCTCGTGTACGTGTGCCTCGCCCTCCGTCCCGCGGGGGTGAACAAGCTGAGCGTGAGCTGGTCTGCGACGAGGACCTTGTTCTACGGCGGTACGCCTTTCGTGGTCTCGGGGCTGGTGATGAGCCTGCAACCGATGATCGACGCGATGTTCCTATCCAAGCTCACCTCCGCGGAGGTGATTGGCTGGTACGCCGTGGCGCGCCGGCTCGTCGGCGTTCTGTTGTTCCCGGCGTCCGCCCTCATCGGAGCGCTGTACCCGACGCTATGCCGGCTGTTCGAAAGCGATCGCCCGCTCTTTGCGGAGACGACCAGCGCTGCGCTACGCAACGTGTCGCTCGTGGTCGTGCCCGTGATGCTCGGCTGCGCCCTGTATGCGGACGTGGCGATCGCGATGTTCAACCGCCAAGCGTTCGGCCCGACCGCCGATGATTTGCGAATCTTGTCCGTGTTCATCGCGCTCGTCTATTTCAGCATGCCGCTAGGGACCTGCGTGCTGGCCGCGCAGAAGCAACGCGCCTGGAGCGTGGTGCAATCCCTGTGCTTGGTCGGGAGCGTAGCGCTCGACCCGTTGCTGGTGCCTTGGTTTCAACGGCGCTTCGGCAACGGCGGCTTGGGCGTTTGCTTATCGTCCACTTTGAGCGAGGTAGCTGTCGTCATCTGCGGGATCGTGCTCACGCCGCGCGGCGTGTTCGACCGCAAGTTTTTCCGCGTTTTCCTGCTGTCGCTGGTTGCGGGCGCCGCGCTAGTGGCTGTATCGCGCTTGCTGGCCTCGTTTAGCCCTTACATTGGGGGTCCGCTCGCGCTCATGGCTTACATCGCCACGCTTTGGTTCACGGGCGCGATCGAGAAAGACAAAATCGAGGCGCTGCGCCAGGCCGTCATGCGTCGGTTCGCGCGCGCACGCGGCAACGCCTGACCGCAACGCCATTGCTTTAGACGGCCTTGGCTGCCGAGCACACACGCGGCGAAGACAGGAACTCGATGTGCCGGCGCCCTGTACCGCTAAAGCCCGCTGGCGCTGAAGCGCGTGAACGAGAACCGGGAGGACGCGGGGGCGCCCTCAGCATAAAAACCAATCCCGGGAGCGCCGCCACTCGGAATCGAGCTGTCGCTGCCAGTCGCGATCACCTTACCGTTCAAACGCGAGGTGATGACGTTGCCTACCACGTCGGCCTGAAACACGTCCCCGTCATGGACGCCTCCCGCAATGGCGTTACCGCTCGAGATGAACTTGAAATCCGATTTTTTTTTGCCGAGTGGGCCAGGCCACTTGATGATTTCAGCGTATTGCCCATTGAAGGCCAGGTTGCACTCATAACCCAGCGCAGCGTGCGCACTGTCCGTCCAGCGCAACAAGATTTCCACCTCCTGATACGCAGCGCCGATCCCAGACTCTAAGTGAATGACGGCCGTCGCCGATTGATTCGCCGGAAAACTGCCCGCCAGGTACGCGTAGGAGTCGTCGAAGTTTTCGTGGCCCCGCTCGGTGCCGTAGGCAAGACCACCACTGGTCGCGACAGGGCTCCAGTCCAACCCCTCATGCTTCCACTTGCCAGCTTCGGAAAGGGGCGACTCCGTGAGATCGAAGTCTGTCATGTACGCGCCCGGCCCGGTGGGTGCCAAACTGAAATGGCCGTCGGCATCGACACCGGAGCTACCGGCGTTCGCGGCACCGCCCCGAGCGTTGGAGTGCGTCAACCCGCAGGAAATGGGCGCGAGACCGAGGCAAGCCACGGCCTGCGCCAAGAATGTCCGTATCGATCCCATGGTGCGAGCGTCGCGGGAAGGTACCAGCTCGCGCCTTCGAAGCCAACGCGAAGCTCAGAGGCCCGTGCCACTGAAGTGCGTAAACGAAAACCTGCGCGAGGCTGGAGCTCCCTCCACGTAGAAGCCGATACCCGGCGCGCCGCCGCTCGGAATCGAGCTGTCGGTACCGGTAGCAATCACGCGGCCGTTCAAGCGAGAAGTAATGACGTTACCAATCACATCCGCTTGAAAGAGATCGCCATCGTGCACGCCGCCGGAGACAGGGTT
>Ga0170475_121667808_pt1 | contig 15459 bp, 28 predicted proteins | sample Soicark_Litter_5_FD_111474 | JGI IMG/M metagenome (GOLD analysis project Ga0170475, IMG submission 111474) | Avena fatua rhizosphere microbial communities from Hopland, California, USA. Combined Assembly of 48 SPs | reverse complement strand
GAAGAGCAGATGCGCTTCGCCATCCGCGAAGGCGGCAAGACCGTCGGCGCCGGCGTCGTGACCAAGATCGTCGAGTGAAGGCGCAGCGTCGCGGCACCCAGAGCGTTACCCGAGTTCAGACGACACGAGTGAGAAAAGTCGAGTAGTTCATGCCAGATACGACCAAGATCCGGATCCGCCTCAAGGCGTTCGATCATCAGCTCCTCGACAAGTCCACGTCGGACATCGTCGAGACCGCCCGCCGCACCGGCGCGCGCGTGGCCGGCCCCATCCCGCTCCCGACCTCGCTGCGCCGGTACACGGTGCTGCGCGGGCCGCACGTCGACAAGAAGTCGCGCGAGCAGTTCGAGGTGCGCACGCACAAGCGGCTCATCGACATCATGGAGCCCACACCGCAGACCCTCGACGCCCTGATGAAGCTGGACCTCAGCGCGGGCGTGGACGTCGAGATCAAGACGAAGTAGCGAGGAGGGTCTGGTGCAGACCCTCCCTCCACGGGTCCTGCGGCCCGCGGAGACCTCCCTCCCAACTCCGCTCGGCGAACCGCCGAGCGCTCCGCGCGGGGCCCCAACCCGCTTGGTTCCGACCTGAGAGGTCGGACACAACCCAAACCCGATAACGAGGACCTACGGTATGCCGACGGTCGATTTATATAATCTCAAACGAGACAAGGTCGGGAGCGTTCAGCTCCGCGACGATGTATTCGGCGTGGAAGTAGCCGAGCACATCTTGCACGAGGTCGTGACGGCCCAGCTCGCCAGCAAGCGAGCGGGGACGCATGCGGCCAAGGAGCGCGCGGCGGTTCGCGGCTCCAAGCACAAGATCTACAAGCAGAAGGGCACGGGCCGGGCGCGTCACGGCGGCATCCGGGCGCCGCTGTTCGTCGGCGGCGGTCGTGCGCATCCGCCGAAGCCGCAGGATTTCTCGCGGCGGCCGCCGCGACGGATCCGCATCTCCGCGCTCAAGAGCGCGCTGAGCCTCATCCTCAAGGAAGGCCGCCTCACCGTGGTCGAGAACTTCGAGCTGGAGGCGATCAAGACCAAGGCGCTCGCTCAGGTGCTCGGTGCACTGCAGGCGTCGGTCAAGACCCTGATCGTCGACGGGAAGGGCAACGACAAGCTGCGCCTGTCGATCCGCAACATGGAGCAGAACTCGTTTCTGCCGCCCGAGGGCGTGAACGTCTACGACCTCTTGCGGCATGATCACGTGATCCTGTCCAAGGAAGCCGTGCAGGGCCTCGAGGCTCGCTGCACCCGGGAGGCCACATGAGCGACTTACTTCGCATCATCAAGCGTCCGAAGACGCTGACCGAGAAGGCTTCGCGGCTCAAGGTCGAGAACAACCAGGTCGTGTTCGAGGTCGATCGCGGCGCGAACAAGATCGAGATCAAGAACGCCGTCGAGCAGATGTTCGGCGTGAAGGTCCTGGGCGTGAACACGCTGCTCCAGCGCGGCAAGGTCAAGCGCATGGGCCGTTCATTCGGCAAGCGCCACAACTGGAAGAAGGCCATCGTGACCCTGCGCGAAGGCGATGACATCTCGTTCTTCAACGAAGCGGGTCAGGAGTAACGGGCAGCCATGGCCATCAAGAAAACGAATCCAACATCGGCTGGTCGTCGCGGCTACGCCTACAGTGACCAGAGCGATATCACCACGACCGAGCCGCACAAGCAGCTCCTCGCGCACAAGTCGAGCAGCGGTGGCCGCAACCACTACGGGCGCGTCACCAGCCGGTTCCGCGGCGGCGGGCACAAGCGGCGTTATCGCTTGATCGACTTCCGGCGCGACAAGATCGGTGTGCCGGCGACGGTCGCCACCATCGAGTACGATCCCAACCGCACCGCGCGCATCGCCCTCGTGCACTATGCCGATGGCGACAAGAGCTACATCCTCGCGCCCGATGGGCTCAAGGTGGGCGATCAGGTGCTCTCCAGTCGGTTCGCAGACATCCGCCCCGGGAACTCGTTGCCCTTGCAGTACATCCCGTCCGGGACGCTGATCCACGGCATCGAGCTCAAGAAGGGCAAAGGCGGGCAACTCGTCCGCTCCGCCGGTGTCGCCGCGCGCCTCACCGCCAAGGAAGGCGAGTATTGCTCGGTGAAGTTGCCGAGCGGTGAGATTCGCCTCGTGCATCAGGATTGCCGCGCGAGCATCGGTCAGGTCTCGTTCGCCGAGCACCAGCACGTTTCGCTCGGCAAGGCCGGCCGCAAGCGCTGGCTCGGCAAGCGCCCGCACAACCGGGGCGTCACCATGAACCCCGTCGACCATCCGATGGGCGGTGGTGAGGGCCGCACGAGCGGTGGTCGTCACCCTTGCTCGCCCTGGGGCCAGCTCTCCAAGGGCCTCAAGACGCGCAACAACAAGCGCACTGACAGCATGATCGTCTCGCGGAGGGCGAAGTAAGCATGGCTCGCAGCATCAAGAAGGGGCCGTTCATCGACGGCCATTTGGCGAAGAAGATCGAAGACGCGGTGGCGACGAGCTCGCGCAAGGCGATCAAGACGTGGTCGCGTCGCTCGACCATCTTCCCGCAAGCGGTCGGGCTGACCTTTGCGGTCCACAACGGCCGCAAATTCGTGCCGGTGTTCGTCTCCGAGAACATGGTGGGCCACAAGTACGGCGAGTTCGCCCCGACGCGCACCTTCAACGGGCACTCTGGCGACAAGAAGAAGGCCGCCACGCGCTGACGCCGGGAGGACGTTGCGGGGCGCGCCCGGCACGCGCGCTCCGTTGACGTCCTCATCCGTCCATGCTCCTGCGCGGACGTACAGCCTCCGAGAACCCAGCGTCGCCCGAGAGCGCGGCGATCGCCGGGCCCGCACCTCTAGCGGGCCCAAACCAAGCCTGCTCGAGAGAACGCTCGCGAGCGGCGCCCCACGCGGAAGTTCCTTGCGGGGTCAAGCGCGCTCTGCTACAACCTGCTCCCCTTTGTTGGGAGGCACTTCCCTCGCTCGCAGCGTCGCTTTCGGACTGCGGCGAGCCATCTCGGGAAGCGGCCTCTCTCCGCAGCGTACGCGAGAAAAGTCTCGGTTCACGCGGAATACCGCTGGTCAGCATCGCCCACCCTCGACGGTGCGCGCTGCCGGCACGGCAAGCAAGGGCGACGGGTCTCTAACCGGGAAACTGTCGACGTGATCAGCCAGGCAAAAGCTAATTTTCAACCCATCAGTCCGCGCAAAGCCCGGATGGTGATCGATCTCGTTCGGGGTCGGTCAGCGACCGAGGCGTTGCAGCTGCTCGATTTCACGACTAAGGCGGGTGCGCCCTACGTGAAGAAGCTGATCGCCAGTGCACTGGCGAATGCGCAGGTGAAGCGCCCCGGTATCGACGTCGACTCGCTCTACGTGAGCCGGGCCAGCGTGGACCAGGGCCCCAACTCGCAGTTGCGGCGCTGGCGTCCGCGCGCAATGGGTCGGGCGACTCGGGTCAAGAAGGGCGTGAGCCACATTCACTTGGAGCTCGACGAGCTCTGAGAGCCGGGCCTGCAAGCGGGCCGTCGATACGGTAGCTTGCAGCCGTTTAACATCTCTCGGAGCCCGGGGCTCCGCTAACGCGGAAGCCGAGGGCGGCTTCCTGGGGCGCCGATGGGTTCTACCTGCCGGCCCCGACCGCGAGCCGAGCGGCTCGCACTAGTCAAAGCGCGTCGGACTCGACGCGCGAAGTGTTCGAGGAGCTCACCGAGTTCCGGTCCAAGAATGAGCTCGTGAAGCTCGGTGATTGCGAAGCGATCGATCAATGGGACAAAAGACACATCCGTATGGCTTCCGGCTCGGCGTCATCAAGACGTGGACGAGCAAGTGGTACGAGGACGCCCGTTACACGACCTGGTTGCACGAAGACATTCGCATCAAGCGCGCGGTCAAGGACTACCTCTACAATGCCAACGTCGCTGGCGTGGAGATTGAGCGCGCGGCGAACAAGGTGAAGGTCATCGTGTACACGGGCCGCCCCGGCATGGTGATCGGCAAGGGTGGCCGCGGGATCGAGATCCTGAAGGGTGGCAACCTCGACTCGGCCGCGAAGGGCGAGACCAAGTTCCCCGGCGTGCAGTCCTTCACGACGAACGAAGTGTTCATCGACGTGCAGGAGGTGCGCAAGGCCGAGACCAACGCGCAGCTCGTCGCCGAGAACATCGCCACCCAGCTCGAGCGCCGCATCGCATTCCGCCGCGCCATGAAGAAGGCGCTGAGCACCGCGATGAAGTTCGGCGCCAAGGGCGTCAGGATCCGTTGCTCGGGCCGCCTCGGCGGGGCCGAGATGGGTCGCGTGGAGACGTATCGCGAAGGTCGGGTGCCTCTGCACACGTTGCGCGCGGACGTCGATTTCGGTTTGGCTCAGGCGCGGACCACGTACGGCGTGATCGGCGTCAAGGTCTGGATCTTCAAGGGCGAAGTCCTGCAGCGCAAGGCTCGCCGGATTCTCCAATAGAGGCCCATCGTGCTCTCTCCCAAGCGAACCAAGTACCGTAAACAGATGCGAGGCAAGAAGCGTGGCCTCGCGTGGCGTGGCAGCGACGTCTCTTTCGGAGACTTCGGACTGCAAGCGACGCACTCCGCGCTCCTGACGGCGCGCCAGTTGGAGGCGGGCCGCATGGCGATCCAGCGCGCCGTCAAGCGCCAGGGTCAGCTGTTCATCCGCGTCTTTCCGGACAAACCGGTGACGAAGAAGCCGCTCGAAGTCCGCATGGGTGGCGGCAAAGGTGCCGTCGAGGAGTGGGTGGCCGTGGTGAAGCCCGGTCGCGTCCTCTTCGAGATTTCGGGCGTGCAGGAAGACGTGGCGCGCGAAGCGTTTGCGCTGGCGTCCACCAAGCTGCCGGTGAGCACGAAGTTCCTGGCACGGAGTGACTTCTGATGAAGGCGAAGGAATTGCGGGACCGCTCCGACGAGGAGCTGAAGTCCTTGAGCCAGCAGCTCGAGCGCGATCTGTTCGGCATACGGATGAAGAACTTCACGAGCCAGCTCGACGACACGAGCCAGCTCGGCAAGACGCGCCGCGATCTGGCGCGCATCGCCTTGATCCGCGGCGAGCGTTCGCGGGCGGCGCAGAAGGCAGGGAGCGAGTCGTGAGTGAGCGCAAAGGTGGGCCGAGTGGCTCCAAGTCGGGCGGCGGCAAAGGCGGCAAGCCGGACGCCGTGAAGGGCGCTGTGGCGAAGCCGAGCGCGTCGGCGAAGGGTGCTGGCGGAAAGCCGGCCCCGGCCAAGGCCGAATCCAAGGCGAGCCAGAAGGTGGCGGAGCAGAAGCCGGCCGAACCGAGGGCGGCGGCGAGTGCGCCTGCGGTCGCGGCGGCCGCTCAGACGGCTCCGGGCGCTGCACCCGCGCCGAGGCGAGCATTCAAGCGTACGCTCGTCGGGCGCGTGAAGAGCGACAAGATGGACAAGACCGTCGTCGTCGAGGTGGTCCGATCGAAGATGGACCCCGTGTACAAGAAGTACGTTCGGGTTCGTAAGAGCTACCAGGCGCACGACGAGGAGAACGCCTACAAGGTCGGCGACCGCGTCGAGATCATCGAGCACCGGCCGATCTCCAAGGTCAAGCGCTGGAAGGTGATCAACCTCGTGGAGCGCGCGGTTCAAGAGTGAGGCGCGTCGCTCTCGATGCGTGAGGGTGCAAACCTCCGCGCTCGAGTCTGACGGAAACCTTTAGGGATTAGTCATGATTCAGGTCCAGACACTGTTGGATGTGGCCGACAACTCCGGTGCCAAGGTGGTGCAATGCATCAAGGTGCTGGGTGGTTCGCGCCGCCGCTATGCGCAACTCGGCGACGTCATCGTCGTGAGCATCAAAGAGGCTTTGCCGGACAGCAAGGTGAAGAAGGGTGAGACCGCACGCGCGGTCGTCGTCCGCACCAGGCGCGAGTGGCGCCGCGCGGATGGCAGCTACATCAAGTTCGACTCGAACAGCGCCGTGATGCTGGGCGCGCAGAGCGAGCCCATGGGTACGCGCATCTTCGGCCCGGTCGCGCGCGAGCTGCGCAACAAGAAGTTCATGAAGATCGTCTCGCTGGCGCCGGAGGTGCTCTGATGGAACGCCTGCACCGAGGTGACCTGGTCCGCGTGATGCGCGGGAACGACAAGGGCAAGCAGGGCCGTGTGGCGCGCGTGCTGGTGGAGCGAGGAGCGGTCGTGGTCGAGGGTGTGAACCTCGTGAAACGGCACGTGAAGGCGACGGCCCAGCGCGCCGGCGGCATCCTCGAGGTCGAGGCGCCCATCCACGCCTGCAAGGTGATGCCGGTCGATCCCGAGACGGGTAAGCCGACGCGGGTGCGGATCAAGCTCGAGGACGGCAAAAAGGTGCGCGTCGCCAAGAGCGGCGCGGTGATCGCGACGGAGCGCTGAGCGCGATCCGAACCGGATCCCCCAGCAGACTCAACTTCAGACTCTGTTGATTCAGACTCTGTAGATTCAGGACAGAAGATGGCCGAAACAGCGAACGCAGCCGAAAAGGCAGAAGGCGCGAAGAGAGCGCCGACCTTTCAGCGCGTGTACGAGACCGAGGCGGTGCCCGGTCTGATCGAACACTTCAAGTACAAGAACCGGTTCCAGGTGCCGCGCTTGCGCCGCATCGTCGTGAACATGGGCATGGGCGCCGCGGTCGGCAATCCGAAGGTGATCGACGCCGCGGTCATCGAACTCGGAGCCATCACGGGACAGAAGCCGGTGGTGACTCGCGCCAAGAAGTCCATTGCGACGTTCAAGCTCCGCGAGGGGATGCGTATCGGCGTGATGGTCACGCTGCGGCGCGACCGCATGTGGGCGTTCATGGAGCGCCTCGTGATGCTGGCGCTGCCGCGAGTGCGTGACTTTCGCGGCATCAGCCCGCGCGGGTTCGACGGGCTTGGAAACTATACGCTGGGCCTCAAGGAGCAGATTGTGTTCCCGGAGATCCAGTTCGACAAGATTGACGCAGTCCGCGGCATGAACGTTACGTTCGTGACCACCACGAAGACGAACGAAGAGGGCCGCGAGCTGCTGAAGCGGCTCGGGATGCCGTTTAGGAGTTAGTAGCCATGGCACGAGCTTCGCAGTGGGCGAAGGCGAATCGCCCGCCCAAGTTTTCGACGCGCGCGGTGAACCGCTGCAACATCTGTGGCCGGCCGCGAGCCTTTTACAAGGACTTCAAGCTGTGTCGAATCTGCCTGCGGGAGCTGGCGCTCAAAGGTGAGCTGCCCGGCGTGACCAAGGCGAGCTGGTGAGGAGAAGCCTGAGATGATGACTGATCCCATCGCGGATATGTTGGCCCGGGTGCGTAACGCAGCCATGGCGCAGCATGCCGTGACTCGCATGCCTGCGAGCAAGCTGAAGCACAACATCGCCAAGATTCTCAAGGCGGAGGGCTACATCGCTGACGTGCGTCTCGATGAGAGCCCGATCACCAAGCGCCCCGAGATCGTCGTCGCGCTGAAGTACGACCGCGATCGTTCGTGCGCTTTCCAGGGCGTGCGCCGCGTGTCGCGGCCCGGTCGTCGCGTCTACGTGCGCTATGACCGGATCCCGCGCGTGTTGTCGGGTCTCGGCACGTCGATACTGAGCACGTCCCAAGGGCTCATGACGGACACCGAAGCGCGTCGCCTCAAGGTCGGTGGCGAGCTCGTCTGTGAGGTGTGGTGATGGCTGCCGCTGTCGTTACTGGCGATGCTGGCACGCCGCCGCGTAAGCGGGAGTCGCGTGTCGGTAAGCAGAGCATCGTCCTGCCGAAGGGCGTGACGGTGAAGATTGACAAGCGCCGCTGCGAGGTCAAGGGCGCGAAGGGCACGCTCTCGATGGATCTGCCCGAGAGCGTGGTGGTTCGCGAAGACGCGGGGCAACTCGCCGTCAGCAGCGACCGCGCCGCGCCCGACGGCCCGCGCCTCCAGGGGCTAGGGCGCGCGCTGCTCGCGAACCTCGTGAAAGGTGTGTCGACGGGCTACGAGCGCACGCTCGAGCTAGTCGGTACGGGCTATCGCGCCGAGGTGAAGGGCAACGTCGTGCACCTGGCGCTCGGGTTTTCCCACCCGGTCGCCTACCAGCTGCCGCCGACCGTGACCGGGAAGGTCGCGCCGGATTCCAAAGGCAGCGTGTTGATGCTCGAGTCGCCGGACAAGGCGGCGCTCGGTCAGGCAGCGGCCACGATTCGCGGCTTCCGCCCCCCGGAGCCGTACGGCGGCAAGGGCGTCCGGTACCGCGGCGAGAACATTCTGCGCAAGGCCGGCAAGGCGGGTAAGAAGTAATGGCAAAGCTCGAAGGTAGGGAACGGCGCAAGGCACGCATTCGCAAGAAGATCTCGGGCCAGCCGGAGCGGCCGCGGCTCAGTGTCTTCCGCAGCGCGCGGCACATTTACGCCCAGGTCATCGATGATACGGGTGGCGGTACCCTCGCCGCGGCTTCGACGCTTTCGCCGGATCTCCGGGGCACGCTCGAAGAGGACGACAAGACGGCGGCCGCCAAGAAGGTCGGCGCGCTGATCGCGAAGATGTGTCTAGAGCGGAAGGTCGAGAAGGTCGTGTTTGACCGAAACGGCTTTCTCTATCACGGGCGCGTCAAGGCGCTGGCCGAGGCTGCGCGCGAGGCCGGGCTGCAGTTTTGAGCGGCGCGTTGGGTTTGCCGCGAAGCGGGCGCGTAGTGACTGACAGACTCGACCGACAGACTGAGGACCGATAGTCATGGCATTCGAAGAGCTAGACGAAGACAGAATCAAAGAGCGCGTTGTGCACATCAACCGCGTTGCCAAGGTGGTGCAGGGTGGCCGGCGCTTCAGCTTTGCTGCCTTGGTCGTGGTGGGCGACGAGGCGGGCCACGTCGGCGTCGGGCTGGGCAAGGCCAACGAAGTTCCGGAAGCGATCCGGAAGGGCAACGACCAGGCGCGCAAGAGCATGTTCAAGGTGCCCATGATCGGCAGCACCGTCGTGCACGAAGTCATCGGCCGCTTCGGCGCCGGTTGCGTGCTGCTCAAGCCGGCGGCGCCCGGTACGGGCGTCATCGCCGGCGGCGCGGTTCGCGCGGTGGTGGAGTCGGCGGGTATCCACGACATCCTCACCAAGTGCCTCGGCTCGAGTAACAAATACAACGCCGTCTACGCGACGGTGGCAGCCCTCCGTGCGCTGCGCTCCGCCGAGAAGATCAGCCAGGCGCGCGGCGTCGAGCTGAGCGCGGTGATGCACGACTACCCGGTCGCGCGCTTCGGCATCGCCTCCACGCCGCACGTCATCGAGGGAGCCGGGAAATGAGCGCTGAAGGCAAGCTCGTGGTTCGCCAGGTCAAGGGCATGGCGGGGCGGCCGTGGCAGCAGCGTCTGGTGCTCAAGGGGCTCGGGCTGCGTGGTCCGGGCAGCGAGGTCGTCGTCGGCAACGAGCGGGCGATCCGCGGAATGATCCGCAAGGTGCTGCACCTGGTCGAGGTGCGCGATGTCGCGGCCGAAGCCGCGAAAGGTGCGAAGTAATGAGCAGCGTATTGTCCCGGCTTGCGCCGCCCGCGGGTTCTCGCCCGAAGGAGCGCCGGCTCGGCCGTGGTCCGGGCTCTGGCGTGGGCAAGGTCTCCGGTCGCGGTATGAAGGGCCAGAAGGCTCGCCAGCCCGGTAACCTCGGTAAGTTGAACTTCCAGGGCGGTCAGACGCCGATGCAGCGGCGCTTGCCGAAGCGCGGCTTTCGCGTTCCGTTCCCCACGAAGATCGTGGCGGTCAACGTGGCGTCGCTCGAGCGTTTCGATGCACAGAGCGAGGTCAACGAGACTGTGCTGCGCCAAGCGCGGCTCGTGCAGGGCAAGCTCGACGGGATCAAGATCTTGGGCGAGGGCGAGCTCACGAAGCCGCTCACGGTGGTCGCCCACGCGTTCAGCGCGAGCGCGCGCGTGAAGATTGAAGCCGCCGGTGGCCGTGTTGTCGTGATTGAAGCGCCGAGCAAAGACGCCGGCGAAGCCAGCGTATCCGCCTGAGGCCTTAACGATGGCCGCCTTCTCGGGATTCTCGAACATTACCAAGGTGCCGGAGTTGCGCCGGCGCATCTTGTTCACGCTCGGGGTCCTGGCCATCTATCGCGTTGGTGTGTTCATCACGGTCCCCGGTGTCGACCGGAGCGTGATGCAGCAGGTGGTTTCAAACCAGGGCGGCCTGCTGGGCATGTTCAACATGTTCTCTGGCGGCGCGCTCGCGCAGCTGTCCATCTTCGCGTTGGGCATCACGCCGTATATTACCTCGAGCATCATCATGCAGCTCATGGGCATGGTGAGCAAAAACATCGAGGAGCTCCGCAAAGAGGGTGAGGCTGGGCGGCGCAAGATCGAGCAATGGACGCGTTACGGCACGATCGTGCTGAGCGCCGTGCAATCGCTGACGCTCGCGAGCTGGCTCGAAGGGCTCAATAGCGAGATGGGCGGCGCTGCCCGTTTCGTCGATGTGGTGAGCCATCCCGGCTGGGGCTTCCGCTTGCTCACGATGCTCACTCTGACGACGGGCACTGCCCTCATCATGTGGATGGGTGAGCAGGCGACGGATCGCGGCATCGGCAACGGGATGTCGATCATCATCTTCGCCAGCATCGTGAGTGGGATCCCGCGCGGCGTGACGAATTACTTCGCTGCCAACGCGGGCGAAGTGCAGCCGCTCACGATCCTCCTCGTGGCTGCGATCTTCCTCGGTTGCGTGGCGATCGTCGTCTTCTTCGAGCGCGCTCAACGCCGGATCCCGATCCAGTACGCCCGGCGCCAGGTCGGTCGCCGTATTTACGGCGGTCAAGCAGCGCATTTGCCGCTGAAGGTCAACATGGCGAGCATGATCCCGCCGATCTTCGCCTCCAGCCTGCTGATGTTCCCCCAGACGTTGGCGAATATGAACATCCCGTTCATGTCGAGGTTCAGCGCGATGCTCAACCGCGGCGACTGGGTGTTCAATACGTTCTTCGCGCTGCTCATCATTTTTTTCGCGTTCTTCTACACTTCGGTGACGTTCCAGCCCGTCGACGTGGCGGACAACCTGAAGAAGCAGCAGGCGAACATCCCGGGCATCCGCCCCGGGCGTCAAACAGCGGAATACATCGACGGTGTCGTGAGCCGTCTGACGGTCGGCGGCGCCGTGTACGTGGCGGCCATTTGTATTGTCCCCTCGATGGTTGCGCAGGCCTTTCACATGCCGTTTCAGTTCGGCGGCTCGAGCCTCATGATCGTCGTGGGCGTGGCGCTCGAGACGGTCAGCCAGATCGAAGCCCATCTCATCACCCGGAGCTATGAAGGTCTCACGGGTCCGCGAACGACACGCCTGACCGGACGAGGTCCGGCATGAACTCCAGCACGAGCAAGGCGAAGGCCGGCGTGCGCCTGGTGCTCCTCGGGGCGCCCGCGAGCGGGAAGGGTACTCAGGGCCAGACCCTGTCGCAGACCTTCGGCATCCCGAAGATCTCGACGGGGGACATGCTGCGCGCCGCCCGCGATCAAGGCACGGAGCTGAGCAAGCTCGCCGATGGCATCATGGCTGCGGGTCAGCTGGTGCCGGATGACCTCGTGATTCGCCTGGTGGATGACCGCCTATCGCAGCCGGACGCGGCCGCAGGATTCATTCTGGATGGGTTCCCGCGGACCATTCCGCAGGCTCAGGCGCTCGATGCGCTGCTCGAGCACCGCGGGGAGGCCCTGAATGCGGCCGTGCACATCGAGCTGCCGCGTGAGCTCCTGATGGAGCGCGCGACGCTGCGTCGGACCGACGTCCGGACTGGACAGATATACCATCTCAAGTATAATCCGCCCCCCGATTCTGCCGAGCTCGTCCATCGTGACGACGATCGGGAGGAGACGGTTGCCAAACGACTCGACGCCTACGACACCATGACCGCCGCGCTCGTCCCCTACTATCAGGACAAGAAGATCCTGCGGCACGTCGACGGCGCAGGCAGCCCTCGAGAGGTCGGCGAGCGGATCCGGAACGAGCTGCGAGCGCTCCTGCCAGTCGTGGCGGCGCCACCTCCGAAAAAGGGAGGCGCGGACGGAGACTGACTCGACTCAAACCGGCGTCATCGAGGAGGTCCTACCACACGCGATGTACCGTGTTCGTTTGAGCGCGGGTCGGACGGTGCGGGCGGGCCTCGACGCGGTGTGTCGCGGGAAAATGGTGCGGCTGATTGCGGGTGACCGCGTCGGGGTCCGCATCAGCGAGCGCGACCCGGGCCGCGGGCAAATCGTCCAGAAGCTCTGAGCGGCGGCGCTGGAGCGGGGACGGGACGGTCCGGTTGGAGGTACCCCAGACGGGTGAGTCCAACCGACGAGGACGGTTCGGGTCAGAGTCGATACGAGTTCACGTGAGAGGCCAGTATGAAAGTGCGACCCAGCGTCAAAAAGATCTGTGACAAATGCAAAGTGATCCGCCGCCGCGGCGTGGTCCGGGTCATCTGTGAGAACCCGCGCCACAAGCAGCGCCAGGGCTGAGGCTCACGTGAGGTGATGAAGATGAACGTGAAAGCAGCGAGCGAGCAGGTGAAGAGCTAATGGCGCGCATTGCGGGTGTGGATCTGCCGCGACGCAAGGCGATCGCCTATGCCTTGCCGTACATCTACGGTATCGGCCTGCACACGGCCAAGGCCATCTGCGAGAAGGTGAAGATCCCCTTCGACCGCAAGGTGGACGAGCTATCGGAGGTCGACGTGAAGGCGCTCCGCGAGACGATCGAGACCTACAAGGTCGAGGGCGATCTCCGGCGCGAGGTGCAGCAGAGCATCAAGCGTTTGATGGACCTCGGCAGCTATCGCGGCCTGCGTCACCGCAAGAATCTCCCGGTGCGCGGGCAGCGCACCCACACGAACGCGCGGACCCGCAAAGGGCCGAAGCGCGGAGTGGCGCGTCGCAAGTGATGGGTCTCGCCGGGCTGTATGTTAGCGCTGGGCGATGTCCTGACGCTGGGCGACGTCCGAGGCGCAAGGTCGGCGAGATGGTAGAGGCTGAGATCGTGAGATCAAAGGGATTCGGCAAATGGCAGCTGTAGGTAAGAAACGCGGCACCAAGCGCGTCAACCGGAAGAATGTTCCAACCGGCATCGCGCACATCCGCTCGACGTTCAACAACACGATCGTGACGATCACTGACGTGTCCGGTAATGCCGTGTCCTGGGCCAGCGCTGGCGCGCGCGGTTTCAAGGGCTCGCGCAAGAGCACGCCATTCGCGGCTCAGCTGGCGGCCGAAGATGCGGCCCGGCGCGCGATTGAGAACGGGATGCGCAGCGTCGCGGTGTTCGTGAAGGGCCCCGGCGCCGGCCGTGAAAGCGCGCTCAGGGCGCTGCAGTCGGCTGGTTTCAAGATCACGCTGATCCGGGATGTGACCCCGGTTCCGCACAACGGTTGCCGCCCCCCGAAGCGGCGCCGGGTTTGAGGAAGCACGGATATGGCACGTTATATCGGCGCGGTTTGTAAACTCTGTCGTCGCGAGGGCGGCAAGCTCTACCTCAAGGGGGAGCGTTGCTTCTCGGACAAGTGCTCGGTGACGCGGCGGCCGTACCCGCCGGGGCAACACGGGCAAGGCCGCTTCAAGATGAGCGAGTACGGCCTGCGCCTGCGCGAGAAGCAGAAGACGCGCCGCATCTACGGCCTGCTCGAGAAGCAGTTCCGCGGCTACTACACCGTCGCGGCCGCCATGAAGGGTCGTACCGGCGAGACGATGCTGAGCTTGTTGGAAGGTCGCCTCGACAACCTCATGCTCCGTTCCGGCCTCGCCTCGACGCGCGCCCAGGGCCGTCAGCTGGTTCGCCACAATCACGTCCTGGTCAACGGCAAGCGCGTGAACATCCCGAGCTACGCGGTGCAGCCCGGAGACAAGGTGGAAGTTCGCGAGAAGAGCCGCAAAATCGGTTTCATCCAGGCCTCGCTCGACGCCGCTCAGGGGCGTCCGATCCCGAGCTGGGTGGAGGTCGACAAGGGCAACTTCGCCGCGGTATTCCGCGGTGCGCCGCCGCGCGAGGAACTGCAGGATCCCGCGGTGCGCGAGCAGTACGTCGTCGAGTATTATTCGCGCTGAGCCTGGAAGGCTGCGCACGAATCCTGGAGCGCCGCCGTTTGGAGTTGTGCCCGGGAGCGTCTATAAGATTGCTCCTGGGGCGGCGCGGCGGCGCTGCACGAGTTTGACCATAGCGGGCAGGCCACGGAGCGCATCGGAGAGCGGATTCTCTGCTGCGCTCGGGATGGTCGCGCTAACCCGAAGCCTGGCGAGCGGCCAGCGCAGAAAGAGCGACACCAATGGTATCAGCCAAAGTTGCACGTAACTGGATCGATCTGATCCGACCGCGTTCGATCCAAATCGAGCCCGAGACGGCCACGGATTTCTACGCCAAGTTCACCTGCGAGCCGCTCGAGCGCGGCTACGGCATCACGGTGGGTAACTCGCTGCGCCGGGTGCTGCTCTCGTCACTGCAGGGGGCGGCGATCACTGCGCTGCGGGTCGACGGCGCCCTGCACGAGTTCACGAGCATCGACGACGTGGTGGAGGACGTGACCGACATCGTCCTCAATCTGAAGGAAGTGGTGCTCCGCGCGGATCAGCCGAAGCAGCACATCCTGCGGCTCGAGAAAGAGGGGCCGGGCCCGGTGCTGGCCGGCGATATTCAGCTCACCGACGGGCTGAAGATCTTGAACCCCGATCACCTCATCGCGACGCTCGACAAGAAGGGTCCGCTCAGCATGGAGCTGACCGTCAATGTGGGCCGTGGCTACGTGCCGGCCGAGCGGAACAAGAACCCAACGATGCCGCTCGGGACGATCGCGATCGACTCGCTCTTCTCGCCGATCCGCAAAGTCAACTACACCGTGCGCAACGCGCGCGTCGGTCAGATCACGGATTACGACAAGCTGATCCTCGAGGTGTGGACCAATGGCGCCGTCGTGCCCGCCGACGCGGTCGCCTTCGCTGCGAAGATTCTGAAGGAGCAGCTCTCCATCTGGATCAATTTCGAGGAGACCGAGGAGACGCAGTATCAGGCGCCCGGTGCCGAGGAAGAGCCGCTGAACGAGCACCTGTTCCGCTCGGTCGACGAGCTAGAGTTGTCGGTGCGTTCGGCGAATTGCCTGCAGAACGCAAACATCCAGCTCATCGGCGAGCTGGTGCAGCGCACCGAGCAGGACATGTTGAAGACCAAGAACTTCGGCCGGAAGTCGCTCAAGGAGATCAAAGAGATCCTGGTGACGATGGGCCTCGGCCTCGGCATGAAGCTCGACAACTGGCCCCAGATGCTGGAGCGCTGGAAAGCCCAACAGGCGCAGAACTAGAGCGCAAGGGCGCGTGAGTAAGAAGGCGCTGGGACGGACCAGGCGCGCGACGTGCCCTCAGAACGAAGATTGCCCGAGGTAGGATCATGCGACACAAGAAACTTGGTCGGCAGTTTAGCCGCGACACCAGTCATCGTCGGGCGATGTTTCGCGCGCTGGCGGCGAACCTCGTACTGCACGAGCGAATCGAGACGACGGACGCCAAGGCGAAGGAGCTACGTCGCGTGGCGGAGCGCTTGATCACGCACGCCGTACG
>Ga0170475_101177754_pt1 | contig 15459 bp, 2 predicted proteins | sample Soicark_Litter_5_FD_111474 | JGI IMG/M metagenome (GOLD analysis project Ga0170475, IMG submission 111474) | Avena fatua rhizosphere microbial communities from Hopland, California, USA. Combined Assembly of 48 SPs | reverse complement strand
TTTGTCTTTCTTTTCTCCGTTACTCGCTTTGTCGAGTTCCACGGTGCTTCAATAGGACAATGGGGCTATTTATGTTCTTGTTTCAGGAAAAATTTAGTAAGTTGAGATTAAGGCTTGAGGCGTCATGTGTCTGGTATGTGTAATGACCGCCATTCACTAAGCGCACGCGCTGGTGGGATACCAAGCAAGCATCTAGATCACAATGCAGCTACGTCAAACTGTACAAGAACTGAGTTCCTAGTGTAAAAGAGAGAAAATCCCTAAAACAACTAAGAGAGCTCGAGCTCAGCACGGTTTTCCATGGAGAGAGTAGCCCTGTTCTAGATTCGACTTCCTTAGATTATCACCACATTGGTATTTTACGTGGTCCTTTTCAAAGCTTAGCAGATGATGATCATCCACACCTTCCGTATGAATCTGAACTTTCCAAGTTTTACAAGTCACCATAAACCCTGGTCACCAGGTACATCCCCTTCGGGTTCCCCGTTTGACCACCCAATTCACAGGATCGACCCTTGTTTTGCGTAATTGTACTACTGCCCGGCGATTTATCACTTCACAGAGCCCGATGTTCACCGTGACCACCCGCCTATGAAACAAACATGTTGAATGAATGCCATGTACGGTCCCCGCGTGCCCTTGCAGGCTAAGGTTTATAAGCCATCGCGTCCACGTCACCTCGGGTTGCGTTAGAATATCCTTCTACGAACAGGCCCCCGCATACACGACTGGTATTTCGCCTACAAAACAAGTTCAAGATAGTTTAACGTCATAACTGCTGGACGAACGGTTCGAGTTTGCTAATCGGCCCTTGTACCCCACACCAGCCAGTATTTTCAATAGATTTCAGCGAAGAAGGTAAGCGCAACCCTTTCTTCGAGAATACACGCCCCCTGCGCTTACATCCAGGGGCCCAAAATCTACAAGCCACAACAATTCCAGGAAGGCAGGTAAGCGCAACCCTGTCCTTCAATTAGCGCCTTGCGCTTACATCCAGGCGTCTAGCATTGTGTGTTTAACCCACCTTACTGACCGTCATAGTTTACAGACTTAAACGTTTTGGTCTCTGGACTTTTAGGAAGCCTAACCTCTGATTTTGATGATGAATCAGATCGCGTTTCCGTAACGGATGTCCTCACTGCTGAAGGCTACCATTTAATGTCTGTAGGGACGGGTGGTTGAATTGGCAGGTACCTGTGCTAAGCTGACACATTAAGGCTTCTTTTACCGGTACATGACTGAATAGTTTAATGACTTTACATTTCGGTCGGGTTTGGACTTGTGATTGTTTCCACAGTTTAACGACTTAAGAACTTTGGTCGCAAGAACTAATTAGCGATTAGTGTTATAGCAAGTTTAAGGACTTTTAAAACTTTTGGTCCATATTTTATTTTGTTACGATTTGACCATTCGAGTTACCAAAGATGAGCAACCAGTGTGCGAACACATGAGTTACAACTTGCCGTATTGATTATTCTGAAAAGTTTGGTCATGACGGGGATGGTCTTAGGTGTATCCTCTTTGAAGTCACCTCAGTCGGTCGTGGTCTTGGTTGGCTGCTCTACAAAGTATTTTACTATTTACGCAGAATGGTCCCCAAGTTACATTTACCCACACTCACCAGTCGAGTTTACCCTTAAAGTTTATTATTTATGGAGACTGACACTTCTAAGTTACATTTGATCCACACTGTCCGTTCATGCTTCCACTCTCCTGAACATCAACCGTTCACGAGTCTTCCCCTCAAGTTATGGTGGCTGAATGAGCAAATGGTCGAGACGTGCATCTCTTACAGCACTAGTAATTGAGCCAGACATAGCTTTCAAAGCGGCAATTGCGGCTTCGAACTTCGTCAGGGTGCTCAATTCCTTGTGAGAAGGAGATTTTTCGGTGACCTTTTTAGGATCATCGGAATGCACATCTTCAGCAATTGCCATTTCACCACTTCTCTTCTTATAGAGGCAAGTGAAAGGGTTATCGTAGTAAAGAGTGAATGGTTCCTGTGCGTTATAGCCCGGAACCAGAGGCTTGAGAGTGTCTGGTAGGCCTGACTTTCCATATTCGTGAGAATGTGGTAAGGATTGAAGGCAAGCCGGACAGAATAGAGAGAAGACCGTTAGAGAGGCTGGTACCTGTACCAGACCCTCTAATGATCGAAGAGCACCCTTGTTGATACAAAGAGATAATGGTGATGAGATGGACTCACGAACCGCTTGAAGGGTGGTTTCCAAGGAAGAATTTAGCAGATCTTCGGCTTCAGGATTGCATTTGACTGCAACCTTGTGTTGGGCCTGAAGACCTCTTTCAATGGTAGCCACCACCAGACGTTTTGCGTCAAGCTGTTCCGGAACCTGTCGAATCACCCCACCACTCTCGCGCTCAATCCATCGACTTGCTTTTGCTTGTAATGCTCTTACTGAAAAGAGCATTACACCAGGCTGGACTCCTTCCCATGAAGGTAGGACAGTTAACGAAGTCGGATGAATTGGTGGAGCTTCGGGCGTCTCTCTTGTAGTAGTGTACTCGATTGACCATAGTAAATTACCTGGCACACATCTGTAATCATTTGAACCCTGGAAATCTGGTTCCTCTATCCATGAATAGTTCTTGGCCATGTCGTAAACATGATCGAAAACATCTGGAATTGGAACACGCAGATTGCCAGTTCGTACGAAATGTGCGACATTATCAAAGTGATAGCGTAAACGTGTATCACTGTGAGCCATGGCTTCCTCGAGTGCAAGGATGACAAAAATCTCCTCAGCCAGCTGAGGTTTGAAGGAGGGTCCCTTCAAGACATGACAATACTCCATTGGTTTTGGAGCAGAAAAGAGTGACGGGTGTGTAAAACTACATAACCGTTGAATAGAATGAGAGTTAGCAACAATGTCAAAGCGGAAGTGCCTGACATTGCCATAACTCTTGGCTGGGCGGCCCGTGCCGGCCCAAGATGGACGAATAACCAGGTCACCATCACTATACCGCCCAACTCTGCCCATGAGTTGGTGTGCGGTTATAGCACTTGATGGTTCTCTGACCATTTGGCCATCGATTTGCTTAATTTCATATCCAGTGTCGATTAGTAGCCTTCTTCCTGGTAAATTGATGCCTGCATCAATAACCTGGGAGCATACGAGTAATTTGGAAGGGTCGATGCGTTCACCCTTTGTTTTGCTGGAAACCTCCTGACACATGATGTTGAATTCCATCATTCCCTGTATAAGATTGCGAATTTCCGTGAAATCATTCACCCTAATAATTGTCTGATTAGGTGCTGAAAGATGCGGGAATTGTTCGCGCGCCCAAAGATACTGGTTGAGAATCTTCTCAGGACGAAAGTCCCGGAAGATAACCTGTGCTTCTTTGAACCGACGAGGAATGGGAGCTTGAAAGTGCAAAGTCTTGATGTAGGGAACTGGCACCGGCGTAGCCGATAGGAAAACCAGTTTACCACATTTGAAAGAGCCATCGGGTCGCCGGAGCGAATCAATAGCCACTTTCATCGCATCATTCTGCTCATGGAATTCATCAAAAAGATAAAGAGTCTCAGCATGGACATCATCACTGATAACACGGTTCACGAAATGATCATAAGTTGCCAAGAAAATTGAAGATGACCACTCTAACTTTTGTAAAAAGTCTCGCGTTTGACGGGAGAGTGGATAACTTTGCAACCTATTGTCAATTGAACTAACATTAACCAATGGTGATGACCATTCATCACGCAAAACAATGCGTGGGAAAAGAATAAAAATTCGCTTGATGTGCCTTCCATTTGGCATAACCAGGCCACCCGCGACTGCGGTCCCTTTTTGCATTAAAGCGGGAGGGAACATTGTTGACTTGCCAGTGCCCGTAGGGGCGGTGACAATCAGGGCAGTCGAAGGATCGGCAAATTTGGTCTTAAAATCAGCATCATCGGCAACAATAGGATCCCACTGATTCTTGGGTCGTACACCCGAATCCTGTGGTTGTTCCTTAAATTGTTGATTGTGCCGAATAGCGTCAGCAAGTCGTGGAAGAAACTCAGCGACGAAAGGAAGAAAAAGGTCAAACCTCAAAATGTAACCTAACTCCATGGGCAGGAAACTTGAAGCAACGCCCGCGAATCGTTTCATCTGGATGTACGGATCTCGTGGGATGAGTGCTGAGATAACAGTCGAAGAACGACCATTATTATGCCACCAGAGAAGGTTCAAAATTGAGTAGACCTTGGGCACATCAATCATCACCAGGATGAAGATGCGCCAGAAAAGACCAATGAAGGGTTGTCTTGTTATCCATAGTTCAAATGGATAGAGCAACATGTACGTGAGTGTGATCAAGACAACCATGTTTTTATATACATAAGCTGGATGCTCATCCAGCTGTTCCTTGAACTTCGGGTCAGAAAGAGAATGCCAGAAGACGTCGACGTTACACAAAGCCCCATAGGGCGATTGTGCGACAAGGTCTTCTAACTGGTCCTTTGACAAGTTCTCGGCACCATTGTGGGTGTACAAGAATTTCTCAAGTAGTTGCCCAGGAGTGTAGAAATTTGGATCTGGAAAGATCGCAGACAAAGTTGGTTGCAACTTATGCCACTCCCGGGGAATTCCATGAGTAATGCTTGTCAGAAAGTCGATCCATTCTCGAGCGCGCTGATCCGCATAGGACGGATCTGAGAGAAAGCGCTCGAAGAATTTATCATACTTATCTGGGTCTTGCCACCGGATTTTCATTGAAATACTCACAACACCGTAAAATGTTGCGAATTTGTTGTCAAGAATGAAACTCCAGAAACGGTATCGATTCTTGTCAGGCTCTTCGAGCTCTGAAAAGTTCTTTCGCATTGTGGTCAGCTCGTGCCTGCTAGGCTGACCGACTAGCCTTACCATCCACCAAGGGTTCTTCGTTTTGACGAACTCTCCAGTGGTTGCCTTTTCCAATTTGGCATCAAAACCCCGCACCCTGTAGTAACGTGCTAGGGATTTGGTATCTTGGATGTATTCATGCGCCATCAACTTGTAAAGAGATGGCTTCCATGCTGTCAACTGGACTTGTCCAGCTGAGCGTTGAACGGAAGCATGGAGGTACCGACGACCTTTAGTTGTGCTTTGGTAGTAACGGAAAGCAGAACGGCGCATTAGCGTCTGGTCGGTGTCATGATACACCAAGAAACGGGGATCAGGCGGCATGGGTTGAGCACTTTGTTTCAACCTGACTCTTGACCAGTCGTTGTAAAACGACCGTTCAAAAGAGTGACGACTAGTACGAATGACACGTTGTCCTAGGTACTGGATATTTTCAATTTCGTCAATCAATTGGAGAGTCAAGTCAACACCGTACTCATGCATGCACTCCACAAAGAGATCGTAATCGTAGTCAGACTTCTTGAGGCGAATAGCCCACATTGAGTCATCCCCTGTATTGTAGAGGACATTTTCCTTGAAGAAATCTGATGCTGATTTGGTGTTACCCTTAATTGCATGGTAACGCATCCATCCTTTGATAAATGAGACACGATAACCCCAAGTGTTATCCCATGACGTCGCGGATTGTCCAGTCCCGCCACCTCGATTCTTGAAATGAAGATTGTAAATCTTATCGAGGTTGGTGGCGAGACGGACAGCCGTACCATCAAGGGAGTTCTCCTGTGAGGTAGGATCGACACGAAGTTTCGGTGTCTCAAAGGTTTTTGGCAAGCTATCAGTCAGGTACGCGAAGTACGGATGTGTCAGTTTTGACGGGGTTTTGGACTCGTGGACTGTCAGAATGATTTTTCCAGCATGTCGACTGAAATCGTAATCACCTAACATTTCTGAACGGAACCTGACAAAAAGGTCAGGTCTTGATCCAACAAGTCTAAACACATCCTGCTTCGTTGGCACACCCAACGTCAAACCTATCCACTTGTTTTCAGTCAAGCCTAAAATGTAACAATCCTGTAAGGATTTGTAATTAGCGGACATGATAGACTGGACTTTCGAAGCCACATCTTCTCCACGATGCTTATACCCGAAATAATGCAATTTTGATAGAGCATCAAAATTCCCAGGCCGATTCCGCGAATCGAATTGGACTGCATCAGCTTCGAAATAGTAACCACCTCGGTTTTTGAAGTTTTCTAAATTTTCAAATAGACCCTGCATGTTTTGGTTCAAAATCATGCCAATGCCAACACCCGTGGTACGATGGGTATTGCGCTTACAGACTTTGAGCTGGATCACATTGTCAATATAGTTTGTGGAAAGTGGTTGAGCAACGACGCTACGAGGGTCTTTACCCTTGACGAGTTTTGCTGCATCGACCACTTGAGACTTCAGAAAGCCATGATGAATCGAATTGGGGTATTTACCCGAACGGAAAGCCTGATAGGTGTTCTCAATCAAGACTTCATCCCAACCCGCTGCAAACATGTCTCTCCTCTTCTTGTATAAACCGAGGAAAGGATTGCCTGGAGAGTAAGACAGCTTTTCACGCAAATGATACTTGAGTGCTTGTGGTGGCGTGAGTTTGCTGTTTAGAAAGGCTTCGGGGAATTGCGCAGCGAGAGCAGCTGCTACTTCCCAGTTTAACTTTTTCTCCTCAGGAGAGACTTCAAACTCTTTAGGGACGTAACGGTCATACGACTCGCGATTACGTTCTGGGTGTTTAACCCCAAAGAGCACGCCGTCTCCACCCTGAGGGACGCCTTCAGCTAGATAATCCTGTGCGCGTTTTTCAAACTCAGGGTCTGTGACATATTCACCCTCCTCGAAACCGAGGAGTCTAGCTTCTTCAGTCGTCATCATCGGCTTGTCGAAATTGACAGAACGAGACAAACCTCCGAACATTACACCACCAGTCTCATAATCAGACCATGACTTTTCAAGAAGTGTACTAACATCACCCTCAAAGGAGCGGTGTGGTCTAATATACTTCAGGGATGGATCATGATCATGATGACTAGTGGGGTAATTGATTGCGACACGTAACAAGGGTTGAGACTCATCAATAGTGGTCTCGGAAGTGAGTAAAGCAATGCTCTTCGACGTGAGCAAATCACGCAGGTTAGCTTCATTCACGCCCATGCGAAAGTCCTTGTAACGGCCACCACCCTGCCGGAGGAGATTGTCAAAATCGACATTTTTAGGTAGCACCATGGCCAAGCCTGCCGGGGCACAGCCATGGACCTTCTTATACGTCTCCTCTAACCCACCGGTGAACTCAGAAAGGTAAGTTACAGGATCTGACCGATCGTCAACATCCATGTAATTCAACTCTGCTTCTAACCTAGCTCTAAGTGCAAGTGCGGGCAACTTAACTAACGTTGTTGCAGCCCACACCGCCTTTACTCGTTGAGCGTATTCCTCGTTGAAAACGGTGTCAATGATGACACTTACAACCGTGAGGAAATCACGCCACAGAGCGTAGGAATAGTCCCAGAGGATAGAACCGACCTTTTCAAGCACACGCATCAGATTAGCGACGTATGTTGACTGCCTCAAGACCATGTTCTTGACCCAAGCAATTAAATCTACAAGTTTCGGGAACAACTTGTAAATAGGCCTTAGTATCTCATGAATTTTATCAAGAGTTTGAGCTACTAGGGAACGCTTGTCAGAATCAGGATGATCTCGAGGAACAGGAGTAGCCATGGGTGTAACAGGGAAGTCATCGAAACGCACTTTAGTATTTTCAGTTAAGTACGTGTGAATGGCCCTGAGCATACAATCATTGCTCTCCTCCTCCGTGATGTCGTCAATGACCTCACCATCAAACCCGGAAGGATCGACATAATCGTAACTACCGTCCTTGTGAGTGACTATGGATACTGGAGAATCACGGAAAACTGTCATTAGGAAACCGACAGTTTCGAGTAAATCCTCGTTTGATGAGTTATCCGAACACTCTTTCAATTTGTTGGCGACCCACTGATCAATTCTGTCGAGTTCAGAAGGTGGTACACCTTCAGAGATAACCTGGATGTTCTGCTGCAATGAAGCAGCTTTCTTGATATCATCCATGACAGAATCAGAAACAGTGAGATCAACGACATCACTCTCCTTATGTTTTTGTTCATCGGATGCACCGAATGTGGGAAAGGCGGTTGGAAGATAGTCGCAAACATCCAACCAGAATGCATCCAATATATTTTTATAGTTTAAGTAAAAAGTTTCCACTCCCGAAGCGTAGTAACCCGTCATTTCTCGTGCCAATTCCTTGGTAGTGTCAGGAATCCAATTGGCAATGGCATCAACTTCGGCACCAAAGCGCGGAACATCGAAACCCGTAGGATCAAGATGTTCAAAATAAACAGCGCGCAGATAGTAACCGAAGAGCCAAAGCCCAATAAGGAAAGAGCCTGTCATGACAGCGAAAAGTAACGGAGCAAGGAGTAGCGCATGATTCCAGCCAACAACCTCGAGGACTAAAGTTTGACAGTTGAATGCTGGGCCGTAACGACCAGCAACTTCAACCTTTGGTATCCTCTCAGGATCAAGGTTAATTGGAATCTCGAATGCGTAATCCTTGTGGTAGCGCGGCTGCACACGAGCAGCTCCTTTAAAAGGTTTATACGCTCCAACTCCACGAATGAAAACACCCTCCCATCTTTGGCCAGTCACCGTATCGTACAGAGCGACATGACCTGGCAATCGTGTTTTCTTGCCAACGTTGACCCAATGGAACTGCATCCAATAACGACAATGCTTTTGTGACGTTAGAACCGCAACATCCTCACAGAGTGAGAATGTAAGGTAATAAACGCACGATAAACAAAGGAATGGACCTGCAGACCAAGGGTAAACTAACACGACTGGGTTCTGATGAATGAACCAGAGAATGGGAGTAAGAAAAGCAAGAACAGAAGGCATCATAAAGTTGACAAAAGGCTGGAACTGTACCACGAGAAAAATGAGTACATAGCACCAATTAAAGAGAGCCTGGGGCACCAGGATCAATTTAATACAATTGAATGTCAACCATAGAAGCATTCTGAAGGAGAAAATCCTGCAAAGGTCTGGGAACACATAGATCAACCAATTGATTGGGATGGGCTTCCCGGCTTTCCAATAACAATGAACAATCAGCGGCAAAGGCGTTGTTTGCTTGAAATCAGTAGGCTCGAGAGGACGGTGGTAGTCCCTATCCAGATCAGTTGATAAATTGTAGGCCGTGGCCCCAGAAGCAATGATTGTCTGCATTGTGCCGGCCCCACCGTGACACAATACTCGCCGGTAATTTTGGAAGGCTCTGACGTGATCCGTATCACGGATGGGCTCTGCGCCGCATCTCGCGATAGCATCCTTAACCTTAGGATCGTTCATTAACAAATCGTCAGAACCCAACACATAACCGACTGATCGTCTACCTTCGTGATTCGCCTTGAATCGGTTGTCCTTCAGAAGGTTGAACCCATCTGCAGAACGACCAACATTAGAATCTTTCAGGCATCCAATCGAGAACTCCGTAACTACCGTGTGCATTAATGCTTTGGTTAAAATCCCTAAAGTAGTATTGGCCACATTGAAAGGGCCAACCCACTTTGAGGATGGACCGAGTTGGATGTTCGTAGTGCGAGGAGCGTTGTTAAACGCTCCGTAGCACCATGTCCATCCACCCCGGTAAAGCACCTGCATATTGAGATAGGCAGGAACGTGATCCCAATGTTCACCGCGCGACACGCGGCGAAGATCTTCCGAGGTGTCGTGCTTAAGCACCCGGAATGCGGTGGGCACACCAAATTTTGCGACAACGCGAGCGGCATACTTCAGAGGAGCTATGTCGCCATTGGTACCTTGGGCGCCAAAAAGAATGCGTTTTCTGTCGCAGTCTGGGTAATCCGCGTCAATTTCGATCATGTCAACCTCTTCGGTGACGTCATAATCTTCGAGTGATGGGATGGGCTTCCAGGCGCCAACCCAATCGCGAATTAACCAGAGTATGAAACCTGGTATGCAAAAGAAAAAGAAGAAGAATAGCAGTAACCTTAAAGGATCAACGTTTGATAAAGTACGTACAGCTAGATCAAAAGAATCAAGGAGACGTGAATGCATTTCTTCTGTATAAATGACCTTTGAAAAGTACTGGTTGGTCACGTTATTCAGAATATAGACATCCCCAAAATCTTGTTGAACCAAGGTGACCGGTTCTTCAATTACCGAGAGTGATGTCACCTCTCCGGTGAGAACCTCCGCCGCAACGGTTGTGACAAGAAAGTCAAGCACAGTGTAATATTTCCAGATCAACAATTTTAGGAACCCCAAAGGTGACCTAAAAATTGAGAATCTTCGACTGCGGGATTTCTTGTGTGCGACTAAAGGCAAACGAGGCATACGTACAACCCCGTACCGAAACTCCGTAGCGTTATCAGCCGTGAAACCACGCCTGAACGCGGTATCGTGGCCTCGGCGGAGTGATTGTGGCACCACGAAATTTGCTGGTTTCCGATAAAAACCAGCTGCAATGGCGAGTTCGACCGCTAGCTCGTAATGAGTTGTGGGTTCCACATCAACCACCTTTGTGCCCAATACATAACGGGATGCATAGGGCAGGGTGTGATCAAAAAGCACGTAGCGCGATCTGCCGATAGGGCAGGCCGGCTCCTGGCCTTCAGTCCACTCCCGAAAATGTCGGTAGTGTTTTGGAAAGTAAACAGTGGGACACACTGCGTACTTATTGACAAAATGCTCATCATAGCCATAGGTCGAAAACCCATGCCTCCATTCCTTGACAAAATTAGACTGGACTAATGCCATTGCACCACCAGGTGCAAAAGCATTATTCAGAATGGTTGGCGTCGTGCCGCAGTACTGAAACGACGCTGGCCATGTGACACTAGTAGTTTCAATGACGTCCCATAGATCATCGGAAAGATCTAGGAGATTAGTCATGTTAGTGCCCTCGAAACTAGTGCCATTCAGCACCCAGTAACGGAAATTGCTTGAACCATAAAGCCAAGGAATTAACCTCCAACTCGCTAATTCACGAAAGAGTCCTGTGAACGATGGAACGACAACATATAAAACGTTTGTTTGAAGTACATCCGGTCGGACGGACTCGAAACTGATTGCCACGCCTTCTATGTTTCTCCCACTCGCAGTGACCTTAACGAATTTCGTTTTGAAAAAGACTTCAGCGTAATTCATCAATGAAACAAGTTCATCATGATCATGCTGCCTCCAAGAAGTTGGCATGTTTGTGAAGTCAGTGTGATGGATGCCGACGAAATCCGGTGATCGATATCGACTCACCTCCGTGAACCTGTAGTATCGTTGATAATCTGTGAGATTGAAGCCATTTGCATCTTTTGTTGAACTTAGCAATGCAAGCGCTGGCGCAGGGGGAGGCCTCACGGAAAATCCTACTACATCCTCTAGTTCCACTTCTACAAGATTTGGTTCAACCACGCGAAGGTCAAATCGATGTGACTTGATAAGATCAAGCCATTTATTAAGAGTAATCACTTGGCAACCATCGAAATGGTTACGATCCACGTGATTACCTTCACCGATTCTTGCATTCAAGAACCCATTCCAATCGAAATCCTCCTCATACAAGTATGAGAGGATTGTGGTGAAGGAACACCATCCTTGTTGCACGGATGTGTCCCTGAATCGTTCGATCAGAATGCGGCCCTTGACGTAGCGATTGTACCACTTGTAAGCCCAGTGGAGGGGCGAAAAACCGGAACCATATGGTGCGACTCTTTTCGTGAATTTACCCTTGTAAACAAGAATATCCTCCCGAACTTCATCCACCCCAGTTGCGAATAGATGGCCATTTGGGCATCTATCAGTTGACGCAACTGGCACAGATGGTGAAAAAGCCTCACCACATTCAGGGCAGATGACGACGGTCGTCACTTCAGTCCCGGGTTGTGACTGCCCAAGTGTCCGTAAGCCAGGAATAATCGAAATGCGCTCCTTAAGTCGCTCGGAGAACTCCTTCTCGGAATCATACATCGCCTCCAACTGGCTATAAAGCCCAAGGAGCGTGTCGAAGCTGTTCCGCAAATTGTCAAGTTCAACATCCGTAGGAATGGGTTGTGGCCACGCCGCACGGATCCGAGGATTTAATAGAGCAGACTTGATCTTCCCAATCAACGCCTGAGCTTGATCTGCAGATTGTGCCTTAGCTGCATTGGCCTGTTCCATCCACTCATCGAGCGTCCTTGAATATTTCAGTAACCTACCCGTGTAACCTTGGGGCAGATTGAAATGAAGAGGGGGGCCGTAATGTCCAACCTTAGGATGAACCACCGTACGGTGGGAGAGGTCAGACAAGAACAAGACACCAACTCCCGTCTTGTCACCAAAATGCCAATAACACTCAACAGTTCTCTCACCTGTCCATCCGTGCTGTACTTTACCAAGCAAGGAGAATAGTTCTTCTCTTTCTTCCGAAGGCATAACCTGAAAGTGCTCGTAAGTGAACTTGATGACAGTAGAATCCGACTTGGCATGGTCCAATTGATTAAGCAGGCTAGACTCCTGTCCTGCGCTGAGAACGTTGATCTCAGCTTCCTTCTCCGAACCCTTGTCAGACATTAATCATTCTTGGTTTTGTATTGATGGCGCCTAAGCGCAGACGAGCGAGAAAACCAAGAGCGACCAATGATCGGAGACAATTCGGTTGACCAAGCCGATCCCTTGGCCAACCGGAGAGAATTTTGAACTTGTTCCCAAGTGGGCTTGGGAAGACAAATCTTGACACGAACACCCTTGGGTGTTCGTTTAATGTTTTTATCTGGTGGCCATTTACCACGCAGATTGTCACGCAAGGTAATGCGTAACTGCTTGGGCACCTTTAAGCCCGCGGATTTTCTTCTCTCTATAGTCGAGAGAATCCAATTCTGACGAATGCAATCGTCAAGGAAGCCATCCAGATCAGGATCGGATATTTTCTTCTCCGACCGAGCAATCGGTGGTTTCCTTTTCTTCTTTTTATGACGCTGGCGAGCCACCCGCGTCAAATGATCGAAGGGGTCATCTCCCCGCCCGCTCGGAACATGATTTATCTTGGTCCCCCCCATTGTGCGGAGAGCTGCCGAAGGACTAAGACCAAGACAAAGGACTGAACAGGGGAGTAACCCCACACCATCAGAACTATCCACCACTGAATCAAAGAATGCAGCGGAAGTCCGAAAGCCGTCCGCACGCCTAAGGCGTGCGGTGTTGTTTTTGATGGCCGATGGTGTCTTCCACTGTTCCTTCAGTGGACCGGTAACGACCCTGTCACTACCGTTAATCGTGACAATGTCGACCACATTGCCAGACTTTGAAAACCCCTGGCGACAAGGGTTATCCAACTTTACGTTCCAGAAAGCTGGGTCCTCCTCATCGCCATCAGAAGCCCTGCTCAAGGGCTCTTCTTCCTCATCGTCACTAAAGACGCAAGCACAATCACCGTTTTCATTGAAATTCTGACCGCAGTCAGAACAGTTGGTGATCCCGCCTGCGAGATCCAATGACAATCCCTGGCTCAGACGACCAGTCACCATATCGAGAGTCAACTCGTCAAAGGAGGAAGGTGTTGTTATGTTGAAATCCGCCCAGGACGGATCGGTAGGGGCACGCAAGGAGCCCTCATCAACACCATAACCAAGATCCCATTCAGTACCGGGACCTAACGCCGCTGACCACCCGACGCGAACTTTTGACATGTCGCATTTACATTCCTTAGCCAGAAATGCGACAAGGGAGGAACAAGCAGTGTTACTGTGGAAGACGTAACCATCCACATCCCGCTTACGGTCGCCAGTAGTGACGTGAACCCACCCATTGGCATACGTTACGCCATGCCAAGCGTTTGCGCGACCACGCAGTTCCAGTTTTGGGAGTAAATCTAGCAAAAGAGGACCAGATTTTAACTCCCCCGCGACCCAAGCCTGCTCGTCAAGATGGAAAAACTGTGTGTAACAATATCTCCCCTTTCCACCAGGATGGTTCTTAGGTTGATCCGCATCCAAATCAGGAAACTTGGGACACGGGATCACACCGCGTCGATCGGTATTCGTCGGTGTGGGTGTTGCGCCGACCAACCAATATTTCTCAGGATCTTCATCCTGAATCGCCCGAAGACGAAGGAGAAGTTCATCAAGGGTTGTGAGAGCACCCTCTTCACTTGATTTCTTTAAACGACGGAAATGCAGAACACCTCGGTCGCCTGGTCGTTTACCGTTAGATGGAGTGACCACCTCCACCCGGATGGGACGAGAGAGCCGAGGCTCTCCCAATGCGGGAAGGACCGTCAACAGGTCCCTACCCTCTTCATCCCCAGATAACAGCGCGCCTTCGCCAAGAATGCGAGAGACGCGCCAAAAGATCTTTGGATGAAAGGCGCTTAGCCAGCAGTAAAACCGGCCAAAATCACCCATGGATGCGGGCGTGCTAGACGCCCATTGTCGAAGCGTCATTCGATCTCCCGATCGAATGGCTTCAAGGCACTGAAGATCCCGTGCCTTTGTATCAGGGGTCGCATGACAACCCCTTCCTGTCCCTTTAAATTTTATTGAAGGATGGATCCCGACAGGAAGGGACCCACAAGGTTCTGCTATTGAAAGCAGCTCGGGTGGAGTAGCGCGGTGCACCGCGCAGTGAAGACACTCAGGAGGTGCCTCCAACTCTAGTTCGGGAACCATTGAACGATCACCGGACTGCCCGAACACAGCCTGGCTCAATTGTGCGTTGGCCGCCGCCTTCTTTTTCTGATTTTTACCCATTACGAATGGGTGAAACTGTGGTGTGGTGAGTAGTGTCTGATGTCTGCATTAATAGTGATGGGGGTTGACGTCTTTCCGTACTGTCATCTACTTACAGAGGTCAGGAATCTACCGGACTCCACGGTTGCTGCCATTCTACCTCCTGGGTGATCAGTTTCTGTTTTCGGCGATTCAACACTGCTACGTCCTATTGCTGGTAAGCACGGCTTTCGGCCGCCCACAGTTCACAATAGGATTCCACAGAGGTACGGATACTGGCTCCACTGATCACGCGGACAAGGTAAACGCCAGCGGAAACGGGCTATCGACGTCACCAACGCATCTCTTTAGTAATGTGGGGAGATAATGACCCACGTGGGGAAGACCTATCTATGGATGGCTGCGAACCAACTTTTTAAGGGATGAGGAATTACGACCAGGCTACCTCTCTAGTCCCCGACAGGAAGTGTGAATCACGCCAACCGTTCAACAATGGGTATCGTAACGCCCAACTCCAAAACAATGACGATGGTTGTTAAGAAAACAAAAACAACTCCTGAATTGATAAATAAAACAAAACAACACAAATAAAATGAAATATTAAAGAAGTAAGAATAACAATTTATACAACATTTGAAGCGAAACCACATAACCGCACTATGTGGTGGACACCAATAAGAAATTAACGTAGATATACACGTACGACCAAGTATATCATCCAATATTAGCTAGAGTTAATCTCCTAGTTGACAGGATTGGCGACCCAAGAAACCTCATAGAGGTTTCACCATAAG
>Ga0170475_104322173_pt1 | contig 15467 bp, 14 predicted proteins | sample Soicark_Litter_5_FD_111474 | JGI IMG/M metagenome (GOLD analysis project Ga0170475, IMG submission 111474) | Avena fatua rhizosphere microbial communities from Hopland, California, USA. Combined Assembly of 48 SPs | reverse complement strand
GGATCGAGTAAGCCATCTGACGACGGCCCCAGTCTTCGACGCGATGAATGTTACCGCCGCGTGCGGTGGCGCTGGCCTTGTAACGTTCGATCATCGCCGGGACTTGCTCGCTTTGGTCCGGGTGGACGATAAAAACGATTTCATAATGACGCATGCAACACTCCTTAAGGACGTTTAAACAAATGCCCACCTCGGCGTCAAGACGAGTGCGGGAAGGGAAAGCCCGAAATGATAACCCAAAAACGCGGCTGAAGCCAATTTTGTTGTCGTACAAGGGCACCGGCACGATGATCCGGCGCCACCGAGGCGCCAATACCTTCCTCCTGGTCCCGGCTGAAAATCCGACAGGACGAAACGCGCCAACATACCCCTAATTACCCCTGTATACCCCTCAGTGCCCCAACCAACCCATACTCCTTGTGTCACATCAACCCTACCAGCCTCGTCCGTGACTAGATTGGTAGCTCAGTAACTATTTACTTAATCAGGGCGAAAGGGATGCCATGTCAGAGCGAAACTTCATCACGCTCGCAGCACCGGCCACGGCAAGCGGCAAGGGCCTGGACGAGCCGTTCGCATTGTGCGGCCGCAATCAAGGCAACGATTTTTACGAAAATATCCACGATTGCTCTTGCGTTGAACGAAATACTGTACAAAAATACAGCCTGTTCATACAACCGCGCCACACAACCATGCTCAAGCTCACTGCAAGGCAAGAACAGATCCTCAACCTGATCAAGGAAGCGATCGAGAATACCGGCTTTCCGCCAACCCTTGCCGAGATTGCCGCCGAACTCGGCTTCAAGTCGGCGAACGCGGCCGAGGAACACCTGCAGGCGCTGGCGCGCAAGGGTGCGATCGAAATTTCGCCGGGGACATCGCGTGGCATCCGCCTGATCGGGGCCGCCGCCGAGCCGGTGCCGCCGCCGGCGCTGCTGATGGCGCTGCCGCTGGTCGGACGCGTGGCCGCGGGCTCGCCGATCCTGGCGCAGGAACATGTCGAGGCAACCTACAACGTCGACCCGGCGCTGTTCTCGGCGCGTCCCGACTTCTTGCTCAAGGTGCGCGGCTGGTCGATGCGCGACGCCGGCATCCTGGATGGCGACTTCCTGGCCGTGAAAAAGGTCGATAGCGCCAAGAACGGCCAGATCGTGGTGGCGCGCATCGGCGAGGACGTGACCGTCAAGCGCTACCGCAAGACCGGCAATCTGGTCGAATTACTTCCAGAAAATCCCGACTTCAAGATCATCCGCGTCAATCCCGAAGCAGACGAGTTCGCGCTCGAGGGGCTGGCCGTCGGCTTAATGCGCAGCTGGAGCTAACCATGAACGACAGTTTTCGGTTGTATGGCTACCGCGAATCTGGCCATGCCTACAAGATAAGGCTGATGCTGAACCTGGCCCAGTTGCCGCACGACTACGAGGAAATCGACCTGAGCCTGCCGCGGTCGGAGCGCCCCGCGGCGTTTCGCGAACTGGCGCGGTTCGGCGAGGTGCCGCTGCTGGTGCATGGCGGGCGGCCCTATGTGCAATCGAATTCGATCCTGCTGCACCTTGCCGCCCACAGCGGCGCATTCGAGGGCGAGGCTCCGGGACGCATCGAGCGGGTGCGCGAATGGCTGTTCTGGGAAGCGAACCGGATCGGCTTTTCCCTGGGGAATCTGCGCTACGGCCTGAAGTTCGGCGGCGCCGATGCCTCCGTGCTGGCCATGCTGCGCGAGCGTTGCGAAGACGACGTAGCAACGCTTGAAGAGGAACTGTCCGACCGGCGCCCCTTCATATTGGGCACCACGCCTACCGTGGCCGACATCTCGCTGTGCGCCTACCTGTACTGGGCCGACCAGGCCAAGGTCGCATTGCCGCCTGCTGTGCAGCGCTGGCTCGGGCGCATCGCGGCCCTGCCCGGCTGGCGTCACCCCTACGATTTCGATGCCTGACCTGCTGCCGGCGTCGCGCCCGCATCGCGGCGCTTTGAAATAGTTCCCGCCTGCGCCCCCCGGGATGTTAGCGGGTCGCGTTCCCGCGCTCGGCCGATGAAGACGCCTCCTTCACCATCGCATTGTGCTCGGCGACATAAGCTTCGGTGGCGCTGCGCCAGGCTGCAAAGTCGGCCAGCACCAGCTTGGCCGAGACACGCGCGCCTTCGGCGAGGTTGGCGTGCACTTCGTCCAGGTGGTTCTTCGCACGCTCGGTCTCCTGCGCGTTCATCAACTTTGCGATGTCCGGTGGAATGCGCCTGGTCAGCGGCGCCGCTTCATTCAGGTTGACCACGAAGCGGTTGTAGCAATCCTGCCATGCCGTGACGCTGGCCGAGACGCGTTCGATTTCATCGTTCAGCTTGGACATCGTGGGAATGCGCGGCACCGGACAACGGAACTGCCCCGACTTCAAATCCGCGCCGTCATACTTGCTGACCCAATAATCGATGTCGGCGCGCCGCGCCACGCGCTGCTGCATGACGTCGAGCGAGGCAACGGCCACCTTGTTGCCCTTGGCGGCGGCCTTGCGGAACCAGGCTTCGGCCTCGGCCTCATCGACCGCGCCTGCTTCCCCGTACCAGTACATGGAGCCCAGCTTCTGCTGAGCCTCGACATTGCCGGCGCTGGCCAGCTTGTTGTACAGCTGCAGCGCCTGCGAATACTCCTTCTTGGCGAACAGTGCGTTCGCCTCCTCCAGTTCGCCGGCAAAAGCAGGGTTGCACAGCAACAGGGTCAGGCAGAGCAGGGATTTTTTCATGTGGCCACACCAGAATCGAACTCAGGGAGCCAGATCATAACGCGACTGGCGACCGGCATTCAACAAACAGCCGCCACGGCAACATCAGGCCGGCAAGGCGTTCCGGAAATCGCCGAGCAGGTCGGCCGTATCCTCGATGCCGACCGATACCCGGATCAGCGAGTCGGCGATGCCCATGCTGGCGCGGCGCTCGGCGCCCATCTCGAAGAAGATGGTGTGCGCAACCGGGATCACCAGAGTGCGGGTATCGCCCAGGTTGCTGGCCGGGATGCCCAGTTTGAGCCGGTTCAGATAATCGAAGCAGTCGATGCCGTCCTTCAGCTCGAAGCTCAAGAGCGAACCGCCGGCGCGGAACAGCTCCTTGACCAGCGCGTGCTGCGGGTGCGAGGCCAGGCCCGGGTAATAGACCGCGGCGACGCGCTCGTCCGCCTCGAGCATGGCGGCCAGCGCCAGCGCATTGGCGCTCGTGCGCTCCATGCGCAGCGCCAGCGTCTCGGCGCCGGCCGCGATGTGGTGCGCCGCCTCCGGGCCGAGCGCGGCGCCGAAGTCGCGCAGCGACTTTGCGCGCAGCTGGGCCATGCCCTGCGCCTGGGCCGGCTGGCGCCGGAAGTTGGCGGCGATGTTCGGGTAGGCGCTCCAGTCGAACAGGCCGGTGTCGGTCAGCGCGCCGCCGAGCGCCATGCCGTGGCCGCCGATCGATTTGGTCAGCGAATTGACGACCAGACCGGCGCCGACCGATTTGGGACGGAACAGGTAGGGCGTGGTCATCGTATTGTCGACCACGTACAGGATGCCGCGTTCGCGGCACAACTGACCGATGCGGGCAAGGTCGGCGACCTGGGTGCGCGGATTGGCGATGGTTTCGACGAACACCAGGCGCGTGTCCGGGGTCAGCGCAGCCTCGACCTTGGCCACGTCGGTGGCGTCGGCAAAGGCGACCTCCACGCCCTGAAGCGCGACGGTTTGCCACAGGCTGTTGGTGTTACCGAACAAGAAGGACGACGAGACCACGTGGTCTCCCGCGCGCAGCAGCGCCTGGGCCAGCGCGCCGATGGCGGCCATGCCGGTACCGAAGCACAGCGTGGCTACGCCGTCCTCCATCCTCGTGATCTTGTCTTCCAGCGCCGCGACCGTCGGGTTGCCCTGGCGGCCGTAGCGGAAACCGCTCTCCCGGCCCTGGAAAACCGATGCCAGCTGACGCGCGTCCTCGTAGCCGAATGCCACCGAGGTGTGCACCGGCTTGTGAAGCGAACCGTGCTCGATCGCCTTGCGGCGGTCGTTATGCAGAATCGTCGTGGTAAAGCCGTATTGTTTTTTTTCGCTCATGATTCCAATTATTCCACGGGTACCGGCGGGTTCAGGTTCAGTTGGGTGCGCACGCTATCGTCGGCCGGCACGCTCTTAGGGTTGTGGCGGGCGGTTTCGAGGCGGTCAAGGTAGGCCGGAGTCACATCGCCGGTCACGTAGATGCCGTCGAAGCACGACGCCTCGAAGCGGGTCAGGGCCGGATTCACCTCCGAAATCGAACGCTTGAGCGAGTCGGCATCCTGATACACCAGGCGGTCGGCGGTGATTTCGCGGCAGACTTCATCGGTGCTGCGGCTGTAAGCGATCAATTCGTCGCGGGTCGGCATGTCGATGCCGTACACGTTCGGGTACAGCACGGGCGGCGCGGCCGACGCGAAAAACACGTTGCGCGCCCCTGCTTCGCGGGCCATCTGCACGATTTCGCGGCTGGTCGTGCCGCGCACGATCGAATCATCGACCAGCAGCACGTTCTTGCCCTTGAATTCGGAGGCGATGGCGTTGAGCTTCTGGCGCACCGACTTCTTGCGGGTGCCCTGCCCAGGCATGATGAAGGTGCGGCCGATGTAGCGGTTCTTGATGAAACCTTCGCGATACTCGATGCCGAGCTTGAGCGCGAGCTGGATCGCGGCCGGGCGCGACGAATCGGGGATCGGCATGACCACGTCGATCTCGCCGGCCGAAAACTCGCGCCGGATCTTCTCGGCCAGGTACTCGCCCATCTTCAAACGGGTGGCATAGACCGAGGCGCCGTCGAGAATCGAATCGGGACGGGCCAGATACACGTACTCGAACGCGCACGGGTTGAGGCTCGGTTTCTCGGCGCACTGATGTTCGTGCAGCGTGCCGTCGTTGCCGATGAAGATCGCCTCGCCCGGCGCGACGTCGCGCACGAAGCGAAAGCCCAGGCCCTCGAGCGCCACCGATTCGCTCGCCACAAGATATTCGGGGCCGCTCTCGGTATCGCTCACGCCCAGGCACAGCGGCCGGATGCCGAACGGGTCGCGGAACGCGAGCAGGCCGTGACCGGCAATCTGCGCCACCACCGCGTAGGCGCCGCGCAGGCGGCGGTGCACCGCGGCGACCGCCTTGAACAGGGCATCCGGCTCGAGCGTGTAGCCGCTGGCCGCCTCCTGGATTTCGTGCGCCAACACGTTGAGCAGCACTTCCGAATCCGAATCGGTATTGATATGGCGGCGGTCGTTACGGAAAGTTCCTCCTTGAGCTGCGCCTGATTGGTCAGGTTGCCGTTGTGCGCAAGGGTGATGCCGAACGGCGCGTTGACGTAGAACGGCTGCGCTTCTTCTTCGCTCGAAGAACCGGCCGTCGGATAGCGGCAATGGCCGATTCCACTATTGCCCTGCAACGAGCGCATGTTACGCGTGCGAAAAACATCTCGTACGAGGCCGTTGGCCTTGTACATCGAGAACATGCTGCTGTGATTGGTTGCGATACCGGCCGCATCCTGCCCACGGTGCTGCAACAGCAGCAATGCGTCATACAACAGCTGATTGACGGGCGTATGCGAAACAACGCCGACAATGCCACACATACTGTACTCCTTGAAACTTTACTGCCAAATTAAGAAAAGATTCAAAACTTGACATGCTGCGCCAGGGCAGCGGGGAGAAAAGGTTTGATCGTGCGCGCGCCGGCTTCCGCCACGGGCGAGAGCAGCGCGCCTCGCCAGAAATCCTGCTGTGGGATAGAGGTCATCCCACACAATATGACGCCAGCCAGCACGATTACAATGCCACGAGCCAAGCCAAACAGTCCGCCCAGACCGCGGTCGGCCAGCGTCAGGCCCGTGGCGTTGATGACCGCGCCAATCGCCAGCGACAGCAGGCCCATCAAGACGCGAACGCCAAGGAACATGGCGATAAAGGCCACGATCAAGCGCACGGTCGCCCCCGGAATCAGCGCCGGCAACAGCGGCGCCAGCTTGGCACAGTAGGCGTTCGCGACAACGAAAGCGACGACCCAACCCGCCAGGGAAAGAATCTCCTTCACCAAGCCACGCAAGGTGCTGATGATGACGGAGGAAACCAAGACGAACAATACCAGATAATCGAAAATCGTCACGCCACGCTACCGTGTATCAGACCGGCACCATCGTGCCGGACAGGCCCAGCCCGCTCAGTTTGGCGCGCATCTTTTCCGCATCGTCCTTGCTGAACGGGCCGACGCGCACCCGGATCAGCTCGCCGGATTTCTCGGTAAACGACGACACCCCCGCCGCCCGAGACGTGCCTGCAGCTCAGCCACCTTCTCCTGGCTGGCCAGCGCCGCCACCTGCACCACGTACGTCTGGCCGGCAGCCGGATTGTCGAGCGGTTTACCTTCGAGAATGGCAAGCGCACGCGCGGCATCGGCGCTTGACTGATGCGCGCGCCCAGGCGCGGCCTTTTCCTCGGGCGTGACCGACTTCGGAGCCGGTTTGGGAGGCGCCTTGGGTTCGGATTTCGGCGCCTCGGATTTCGGCGCTTCGAGTTTGGCCGGTTCCTGCTTGACCAGTTCCTGCTTGGCCGATTCCTGCTTGGCCGATTCCTGTTTGGCCGGCTCCTGCTTGACCAGTTCCTGTTTGACCGGCTCCTGTTTGACCGGCGCCGCTTTCGGCGCTTCGGCCGGCGCCGCCGGGGCGGCGACGACCTCTTCGTCGTTATCGACGCTGTCGGTGGCCGGCACCGGGTCGGACGGCACCGGCATCGGCGCGGCCTTTTCCTTGGACGGAATCTGAATCGCAATATCACCGGCGAGCGGCTTGGGCTCGGAATCGAGCAGCATCGGCAGGCCGACCGCGGCCGCCAGGGCCAGCGCAATGGCGCCTACCAGGCGGCGGCGCGCACGCTTTTTCTCGGGTAACACGGGATCGTCGCCGCGGCCACGGCGCGCGCCCTCCCCGGCGTGCGAAGCCCGTTTTTGGCGGGCAATTTCGCCGATTGCTTCATCGTCAATGCGGGAGAAACGGCTGCTATCCCGTGCGCTGCTGTCTTGCTTGTTTTTTTTTTGGAACGAGAACAAGCCCATGCGTTTTTTCAGTGAAGAGATGATTTGCGGGCCGCCATCACGCCAGCGACGGTATGGAACGAGCCAAAGACCACAATTCTATCATTCTCCCCTGCCCGGCTCATGGCATTCGCAAATGCTTCGGCCGGATTGGCGAAGGCGTCCACCGCGCAGCCGCTTGGCTTGGCGCCGGCCGGCTTCAGCGCGGCCAGCTTATCGGCCAGTTGCGCGGCGGTTGCCGCGCGCGGCGATGGCAGGCCGGTCAAGCACCAGTAATCGATGTACTGCGCCATCGGCGCGATCACCGCGTCGATATCCTTGTCCTGCATGATCCCGAAGACCGCGTAGGTGTAGGGGTGAAAACCCATATTGCCGAGATTCCGGGCCAGCGTCGCCGCCGCGTGCGGGTTGTGGGCGACATCGAGGATCACGGTCGGGCGGCCGGGCAGCACTTGAAAGCGGCCCGGCAACTCGACCAGCGCGAGCCCCGTACGCACTTCCTGCGCACCGGCCGGCAGTTCCAGGCGCAACACCTCGAGCGCGGCCAGCGCGGCCGAGGCGTTGAGCAACTGGTTGGCGCCGCGCAGCGCCGGATAGGCCAGCGAATTGCGGCGCATCGTGCGTCCGCCGTAGCTCCACTGCTGCTTGTCACCGGCGTAATTGAAGTCGCGGCCGAACAGCCACAAGTCGGCGCCGATTTCCTCGGCGTGCCTGATCAGCGATTGCGGCGGCATCGGATCGCTACAGATGGCCGCCTTGCCCGGCCTGAAGATGCCTGCTTTCTCGAAGCCGATTTCCTCGCGCGTGGCGCCGAGGTAGTCGGTGTGGTCGATGTCGATGCTGGTGACGATGGCCACGTCGGCGTCGATCACGTTGACCGCGTCCAGGCGCCCGCCCAAGCCCACCTCCAGGATCGCGACATCCAGGCCGGCGCGCGCCAGCAGGTGCATGATGGCCAGCGTGGTAAATTCGAAATACGTCAGATCGACCTCGCCGCGCACCGCCTCGACCGCACCGAAGGCGTCGACCAGCGCCTGATCGGCCGCCATCTCGCCGTTGACGCGGGCGCGCTCGTTAAAGTCGAGGAAGTGCGGCTTGATGTACAGGCCGACGCGGTAGCCGGCGCGCAGCAGGACCGACTCGAGCATGGCGCAAGTCGAGCCCTTGCCGTTGGTGCCGGCCACCATGATGACCGGGCACTCGAACCGCAGGCCCATGCGTTCCTTCACCGCACGCACGCGGTCGAGGCCCATGTCGATGTGCATTTCGGCGTGGCGCGACTCAAGCAGCGCCAACCAGTCGGGCAAGGTGGTCGGGAGATTGTGCATGGGGTGGACTTCGATGAGGGCGTGCGCGGGGCACTGGAGCGAACGGTGCGCCAGGACGGCGCACCGCTCGCACCGGGGAATAGTTTAAGCGACGGCTTCGGCGGCTTGGTCCTGCAGCAGCGCCAGCAGGCGTGCGATCTCTTCGCGCATTTTGCGGCGGTCGACGATCATGTCGACGGCGCCCTTCTGCAGCAGGAACTCGGCGCGCTGGAAGCCTTCCGGCAGCTTTTCGCGCACGGTGTTCTCAATCACGCGCGGGCCGGCAAAGCCGATCAGCGCCTTCGGTTCGGCGATGACGACGTCGCCCATGAAGGCGAACGACGCGGACACGCCGCCCATGGTCGGATCGGTGAGGATGCTAATGAAAGGCAGTTTCTTTTCCGACAGCTTGGTCAGCATCGCGGTGGTTTTCGCCATCTGCATCAGCGACAGCAGGCCCTCCTGCATGCGCGCGCCGCCGGTGGCGGTAATGCAAATGAAAGGCACCTTCTGTTCCAGCGCGACCTGGGTGCCGCGCACGAAACGCTCGCCGACGACGGAACCCATCGAGCCGCCCATGAATTCAAACTCGAAGCAGGCCACGACAGCGGGCAGGCTCATGATCGAACCGCCGAGCACCACGAGCGCATCGGTCTCGCCGGTGGCTTCCATTGCCGACTTGAGACGGTCTGGATACTTCTTGCTGTCCTTGAACTTGAGCGTATCGACCGGCAGCGCTTCCTGACCGATGTCGTAACGGCCGCCTTCGTCGAGCAGCGCATCGAGGCGCTCGCGGGCACGGATACGCATGTGATGGCTACACTTCGGACACACATGCAGGTTCGATTCGAGGTCGGCGCGGTATAGCACCGCCTCACACGACCCGCATTTGACCCACAGACCCTCAGGCACATTCTTACGGTTAGCCGCATCGGAGCGCTGAATCCGTGGGGGCAGTAGTTTTTCCAACCAACTCATCTTATCTCCTTTGCGGCAAATCAAAGTTGGCCGTAGCGTATCGGCTACGGCCCGTCTTGTCGAATGGTAGCAAGTTTCTAATTAATTCTTTGACACCACGCACACATGGATGTTTAGCACGAGGCTCATTCCTACACCCCCCGTGAGTGCAACAACACTGTACATCAATCAACAGAAAAACAGAACTACCCGGCCTCGCAAAATGGGGGGAGGATCGAAATAACCACGCCTTGACTAGTTGCCATCGAGGGCGGCGCGGATGTCGGCGACGAAGGTGCGGACTGCCGCGGCAGCCTGCTCTTTCGGCGTCGTCTCGATCTCCTCGATGATGCGGCTGCCGATGACGACCGCGTCCGCCACTTCGCCAACGGCTCTGGCCGTGGCGGCGTCGCGGATGCCGAAGCCGACGCCGATCGGCAGCTTGACGTATTCGCGGATCGCCATGACGTGCCGCGCAACGTCCGTCGTATCGATGCCGCCCGCGCCCGTCACGCCCTTGAGCGAGACGTAATAGCTAAAGCCGCTTCCGTAGTGGGCCACCCGCCGGATTCGCTCCCGAGTCGAGGTCGGCGCCAGCAGGAAGATCAGGTCGAGCTCGTTGGCGCGCATCGCGACGGCAAACGCTTCGCACTCCTCGGGAGGATAGTCGACCACGATCGCCCCGTCCACGCCCGCTTCCTTCGCCAGGCTGATGAAGTTGTCGTGTCCGATGCGCTCGATCGGGTTGGCGTAGCCCATCAACACGACCGGCGTGGCGGCATTCGTCTTGCGAAATTCGCTCACGTGGTTGAAGACGTCGCGCAGGCCGGTGCCGCACTTGAGGGCGCGTTCGCAGGCGCGCTGAATCACCGGGCCTTCGGCCATCGGGTCCGAAAACGGTACGCCGAGTTCAAGGACATCGGCGCCGCCCGCCACCAGCGCGTGCATCAGCGGCACCGTCATTTCCAGGCCGGGATCGCCCGCGGTGATGAAGGTGACGAGGCCCGTCTTGTTCCGCGCCTTGAGCGCGGCAAAGGTAGTTTCGATTCTGGACATGCTGTTCTCTGTATTGTTGGGCTGGACGCGCAAAGAGGCTTAGATGAAATCGAGTCCCATCCGCTGCGCCACCGTGTGCATGTCCTTGTCGCCGCGGCCCGACAGGTTGACCAGGATGAGCTTGTCCGCCGCCAGCGTCGGCGCCAGTTTCGCCGCGTGCGCGATCGCATGCGACGACTCGAGAGCGGGAATGATGCCCTCGATGCGGCAGCAGTTGTGGAAAGCCGCAAGCGCCTCGCCATCCGTGACCGAGACGTATTCGGCGCGCGCGGAATCCTTCAGCCAGGCGTGCTCCGGCCCGACGCCGGGGTAGTCCAGGCCCGCCGAGACCGAGTGCGTCTCGATGATCTGACCGTTCCCATCCTGCAGCAGATAGGTGCGGTTGCCGTGCAGGACGCCCGGCGAGCCGGCGCTCAGCGACGGGCGTGCTTGCCCGAGCCGATGCCCTCGCCCGCCGCTTCCACGCCCACCAGTTTGACGCCCGGCTCGTCGATGTACGGGTAGAAGATGCCCATCGCGTTCGAGCCGCCGCCGACGCAGGCAATGACGTAATCGGGCTGGCGCCCGGTGATCGCGGGCATCTGCACCCGGCATTCCTCGCCGATCACTGACTGGAAATCGCGCACCATCGTCGGATACGGGTGCGGCCCGGCCGCCGTGCCGATGAGATAGAAGGTGTTTTCGATGTTGGTGACCCAGTCGCGCATCGCTTCGTTGAGCGCGTCCTTGAGCGTCTTCGAGCCCGACTCCACCGGCACGATGGCCGCGCCCAGAAGCTTCATGCGGTGCACGTTCTGGGCCTGGCGCTTGACGTCTTCGCTGCCCATGTAGACAACGCACTCGAGGCCAAAACGCGCGCAGATGGTGGCCGTCGCCACGCCGTGCTGGCCGGCGCCGGTTTCGGCGATGATGCGCTTCTTGCCCATGCGCCGCGCCAGCAGGGCCTGGCCGATCACGTTGTTGATCTTGTGCGCGCCGGTGTGGTTCAGGTCTTCGCGCTTGAAGAAGATCTGCGCGCCGCCGCCCAACTCGGACCAGCGCCTGGCGTGGTAAATCGGCGAGGGGCGGCCGACGAAATGCGCCAGCTCGTAGCGGAATTCTTCGAGGAAGGCGGAATCGTCGCTGTAGCGCGCATACGCCTCCTTGAGCTCGGACAGCGCGTACGACAGGGTTTCGGCGACGAAGGCGCCGCCATACGGACCGAAGTGCCCGCTGATGTCGGGCAGCCGGTATTCGGGGGTCTTGAAAAGCGCGCTGGCGCGCTCAATTACTTCTTTCATGGGTTTTGCTCACACTTTAAGGGACGACATCGGCGGCCCGCACCGCGGCGAAGAACGCGGCGATCTTGCAGGCATCCTTGATTCCCTTCTGCTGTTCCACACCACTGCTGATATCGACCGCGAAGGGACGTAGGCGCACTACCGCTTCAGCAGCGTTTTGCACGCTCAAGCCACCACTCAAAACGACCCGAGGCGCGAGCTCTTTTGGGATGAGAGACCAATCGAATACCTTCCCTGCACCGCCGTACCCGTCCACAAAGGCGTCGAGCAAAAGGCCCGAAAACCAGGGACTGGCTGCGCGGTATGAAAGCTCGCATTCTAACAAATCGGATGCGGCTGTGCCGGGTTTTACACGAAAGGCCCGCACAAATGGACGGCGCACGGCGGCGGCAATCGCCGCGCACTGTTCAAGCGTCTCGTCGCCGTGGAACTGGATCAGCGACAGCGGCGCGGCATCCGCCACTTGCTCGACCTGCTCCAGACTCGGGTTGACGAACAGCGCCACGGCGCCGACGAAGGGCGGCAGCGCCGCGCATAGCCGTGCTGCCTGCTCCGGCGTGATATAGCGCGGGCTCTTCGGATAGAAGACGAAGCCGAGCGCGTCGGCCCCGGCCTCGACCGAGGCGCGCAAGTCTTCTTCGCGGGTGATGCCGCAGATCTTGATTCGTGTACGTCCCATGTTCGCCTTTAGAGCAGGAGCAGCGGGGAAAGGTCTTCCTGCGGCAATCCCCACTTCGGATCGTAGTCGATTTTAGCAAGGTACAGGCCGTCGGGCATGAAGGTCGGCGCGGCGGCATCGCGCGAGCGGCTCTGCAGCACATGGGCCATCCACGCCGGCGGGTTGCGGCCGGCGCCGACGTAGATCAGCGAGCCGACGATGTTGCGTACCATGTGGTGCAGGAAGGCGCTGGCGCGCACCGTGAACACGATCACGTCGCCGCGGCGGTCGACGCTCACTTCGTGCATCTGCTTGACCGGCGAACTGGCCTGGCAGCCGGACGCGCGAAAGGCCGAAAAGTCGTGGGTGCCGATCAGATGCCGGGCCGCCTCGCGCATGCGCTCGGCATCGAGCGGGCGGAACACCCAGCCGGCGCGCCCGGCCAGCAGCGCCGACGGGTTCGGGTTGTTGTACAGGACGTAGCGGTAGGTGCGCGAGCGCGCCGAAAAGCGCGCGTGGAACTCGTTGCCGTCGGCGTCGGGCGGCACCTCGGCGGCCCAGCGCACGACGATCGAGTCGGGCAGGAAGGCGTTCACGCCGCGCACCCATGACTGCGTCGCGCGCTCCAGATTCGTATCGAAGTGGACCACTTGCTCGAGCGCGTGGACGCCGGCGTCGGTGCGCCCGGCGCAGGTGGTGGCCAGGGGCGCGCAGGCGAACTTCCCGAGCGCGATCTCGAGCTGATCCTGCACAGTGTCGCGGGAAGGCTGCTTCTGGTACCCGTTCCAGGCGGTACCGAGGTACTGGAGGCCCAGTGCGACGCGCTTCACCCCAACTTCGCGCGCATTGCGTTGGCCCTGCCGACCTGTTCGCTGCTGCCGCCCTTGATGACTTCGTCCAGCAGTTCGCGCGCGCCTTCCTTGTCGCCGATTTCCTGGTACGCGATGGCCAAGTCGAGCTTGGTCTCCATCTCCATGTATGCAGCCGACACTTCGGCCTGGCTGGCTTCGGCCGTTTCCGCTTGCGGCAGCGGCGCGGCCGCCACCGCCGGCAATTCGAGGTCGATGTCCGACATGTCGAAGCCCGGCGTGGCGACGCCCGGCGTAGCGACGCCCGGCGTGGCGACGCCCGGCGCCTCGGCGCTCGGCTCGGAAGCCGCAGCGGGCAACTCCGGCAGCGCGAACACATCGTCGGTATGCTCGGTTGCGGCCGAAGCGCCGGCGGCCGGCTGGCCAAAATCCATCGCGCCGAGGTCGAACAGCGGGTCTTTCGGTTCGTTCGGCGCCGCCAGCGGCTGTGCCGCCGGCGTAGCCGGCAGGTCGAAATTCATGGCGCCGAGGTCGAACAGCGGGTCCTTCAATTCGGCGGACGGGGTCGTCTCTTGGGGGGCGGCCGGCGCAGGCGACAGGTCAAACTCCTTGGCCAGGCTCGCCATGTCGACGTCGGTCACCGGGTCCAGCGCCATATCGAGCGTCAGATCCTCGTCCGTCTTGTCGTCGGCCGGCGCCGGCGCCTGCGTGGTCGTCCGGTCGAAGTTCATGTCGAAGGTCAGGTCGAACACCTCCTCGGGCGCGGCAGCCGGCGCGGGAGCGGCGGCCAGCGGCTCGTGGCCAAATTCGAGGTCCGGCACCGCTGCCTGATCCCGCTGTTCCTGCCCCGACGGCTCGGGCATGGCGATCGGATCGGTGCTCGACACCGGCTCGAAGCTCAGGCTGCCCAGGTCGAAGTCGAGCACATGCTCGTCCTCCGCCTTGGCAGCCGGCGCGCCGGCCGCTTCCGGCAATGCGGTCGCGGCCGTGTCTGCCGTCAGGTTCATATCGAAACCGGTGTCGGCCGCGCGCGGCTCGACGCCGCGGAAGGCGTCTTCGAGCTGCTGCGAGAACAGCGCCTGCTGGCCGCGCTCTCCAGGCGCCGGCGCCGGCGCGACGCCACTGCCCGCGCCCGAGTACAAGGGGTTGAGCGGGTCGATCGACTGGCCGAGCGCGACAGCCTGGGCCCATTCGTCGCCTTGGCCTCGCGTCATGGTGTACAGGTCGCTGGCCTGGGCTTCAAATGCGCGCAGATCCTTGCGCGCGGCGTAGACCTCAAGCAACTTGAGACGCACCGGGTAACGTTCCGGGTGATTCCGCAGGGCTTCCTTCAGGATCTCCTCGGCCTGGGCGTCGCGGCCATAGGCGATGTAGACGTCGGCTTCGGCCACCGGGTCGACCTCGTTGGTGTCGAGCTGGCTGGCCGAGGGCGCGAAGCTGGAATTGAAAACGCTGTTGTTCGTGTCCACATTCTGGCCACCCGTCTCGGCGAACAGGGCGGTCTGGGTTGGCGCGCCGAGAATCGACGGCTCGGCCGGCGCGTCCTTCACCACGCTCTTGCGCTTGCGGCGCTGGCCGATGCCCAGCAAGGCCAGAAGCAGCACCGCCGCGCCGGCGCCGACATAGGTGATGTTATCCATCAGCATGTCGGCAAAGCTCGGCTCCGGCGCGGGCGCAGCCGGCTTGGCCTGGGCAGGTTTGGGTCGTGCGGGCTTGGCTTGTACGGGCTTGGCCGTTGGCGCGGCGTTCTGCTCCGCCGCGGCGCCAGTCCGGCTCTTGACGGTCATCAGCTTCTCGAGGTCGCCGACGTTCTTTTCCAATTCCTTGACGCGCATCCGGGCATCGGTCAGCGCCTTCTCCCTGGCGATAGTGTCCTCCGCGCTGGCCGTGGAACCTTGCGCGCCGGGCGCCGCCGACGGCATCGCTTTCGACAACCGCAACCGGTCCTGCGATTCGTTGGCGGCGGTCGGGCGTTCCTCGACCTTGGCGGTGACCTTGCCGGCCACGCTCTGGCTGGCCTGCGGCGCCTTGACGGGGGGGCTGGCGGCGACCTGGCCGGCCAGCTTGTTACGGTAGGCGTTGAAGTCGGCCGCGTGCGCGACCACCACGCCATGCGCTTCGCCCTCGCTGGCGCCGCGGATCGTTCCCGCATCCGGCACCGACAGTATCCGGCCCGACTTCAGGCGGTTCATGTTATTGCCGATGAAGGCATCCGGGTTGGCCCGGTATAGCGCCACGAGCATCACGTCGAGCGAGATGTCGATTGGCTTGAGCTGGCCGGCGATGTGGCCGAGCGTGTCGCCCGGCTTGACGCGGTAATGCGTTGCCGCCGCCGCGCGGCCGGTGTTTGCCGC
>Ga0170475_111258719_pt1 | contig 15487 bp, 13 predicted proteins | sample Soicark_Litter_5_FD_111474 | JGI IMG/M metagenome (GOLD analysis project Ga0170475, IMG submission 111474) | Avena fatua rhizosphere microbial communities from Hopland, California, USA. Combined Assembly of 48 SPs | reverse complement strand
TTTACGAAGTCCTGGGCGTCAAAAACGACGCCCCCGCATCTTAACCACGGAGATTCCCATGCCCAAGAAGCCCGCCAAAAAGTCCGCCCCCAAGAAAGCCAAGCCCAAGGCCAAGCCCAAAGCCAAGGCCGCCGCCGCCCCCGCGAAGTCGTCCTGGAAGCCCACGGTCCCGGCCGGCGGCGCCCGCATCAGCGCCAAGAAGGGCGTGCTGAACGTTCCCAACAACCCCATCCTGCCCTTCATCGAAGGCGACGGCACGGGACCCGACATCTGGGCGGCCAGCGTGCGCGTCTTCGACGCGGCCGTCGAGAAGGCCTACGGCGGCAAGAAGAAGGTCTACTGGATGGAAGTGCTGGCCGGCGAGAAGGCTTTCCAGCAGACCGGCGAATGGATGCCCGCGGCGACCCTGCAGGCCTTCCGCGATTTCGTGGTGGGCATCAAAGGCCCGCTGACCACCCCCGTGGGCGGCGGCATCCGCTCCCTCAACGTCGCCCTGCGCCAGGAGCTCGACCTCTACGCCTGCGTGCGCCCGGTGCGCTCCTTCGAAGGCGTGGCCTGCCCGGTCAAGCGCCCCGAGGACGTGGACATGGTGATCTTCCGCGAGAACACCGAGGACGTGTACTCGGGCGTCGAGTTCAAGAGCGGCACCCCCGAGGCCGAGGCCCTCATCAAGTTCCTGAAGGACAAGCTGGGCAAGACCGTGCGCGCCAAGTCGGGCATCGGCATCAAGCCCATCAGCGAATTCGGCTCGAAGCGCCTGGTGCGCCGCGCCATCCAGTTCGCCCTGGACAAGGGCCGCCGCAACGTCTCGATCGTGCACAAGGGCAACATCATGAAGTTCACCGAGGGGGCCTTCAAGGAATGGGGCTACCAGGTGGCCAAGGACGAGTTCGGCGACAAGACCGTGACCTGGGACGAGGTGTCCAAGAACCACGGCGGCAAGGTGCCCGCCGGCAAGCTGCTGGTCCAGGACGTGATCGCCGACAACATGTTCCAGCAGACCCTGCTGCGCGCCAAGGACTATGACGTCATCGCCACCTGCAACCTGAACGGCGACTACCTTTCCGACGCCCTGGCGGCGCAGGTGGGCGGCCTGGGCATGGCCCCCGGCGCCAACATCGGCGACAACGCGGCCGTCTTCGAGGCCACCCACGGCACGGCCCCCAAGTACGCCGGCCTCGACAAGATCAACCCCAGCTCGGTGATCCTCTCGGGCGTGATGATGTTCGAGCACATGGGCTGGGACGAAGCCGCCCAGAAGATCTTGCAGGGCCTGGACAAGGCCGTGAAGGCCAAAACCGTGACCTATGATTTGGCCCGCGGCATGGAAGGCTCGAAGGAGCTCAAGTGCTCCGAGTTCGGCGACGCCATCATCCGGAACATGTAAGCGTGCGCAAGACCAAGGTCGTCTGCACCATGGGGCCCGCCTCGTCCTCGGACGAGATGATCGCCAAATTGATCACGGCGGGCATGGACGTGGCCCGCGTGAACATGTCGCACGGCGACTACGCCGGCCACGCCAAGATCATCAAGCGCCTGCGCACCCAGAGCGCCCGCCTGGGCAAGCCCCTGGCGATTTTGCTCGATCTGCAGGGCCCCAAGATCCGCACCGGCAAGATCGCGGGCGGGCGGGTCGAGGTCAAGGCCGGGGATCCCATCACCCTGACCACCAAGGCGCTGGAGGGCACGGCCAGGCTCATCAGCACCAGCTACGCCCACCTGCCCAAGGACGTCTCGGCGGGGGATCCCATCCTCATCGACGACGGCAAGCTGCGCCTCAAGGTGCTCTCGGTCAAGGGCGCGGAGGTGCGCTGCGAGGTCGTCAACGGCGGCTGGCTCTCCAACCACAAGGGCATCAACCTGCCGGGCGTGGCGCTTTCCACGCCCTCGGTGACGGCCAAGGACATGAAGGACCTGCGCTTCGGCCTCGAGCAGGGCGTCGACTACGTGGCCCTCTCCTTCGTGCGCCGGCCCGAGGACGTGACCCGCGTCAAGAAGGCCATCGCCGCCGCCGGCCTGGACACGCCCGTCATCGCCAAGATCGAGAAGCCCGAGGCGCTCGAGCACCTGCGCGGGATCATGCGCGTGGCCGACGGCATCATGGTGGCGCGCGGCGATTTGGGCGTCGAGCTCGAGCCCGAGAAGGTGCCGCTGATCCAGAAAGAGGCCATCCGCCTGGCCAACCAGGCCAAGATTTTGGTGATCACCGCCACCCAGATGCTCGAGAGCATGACCGAGTATCCCTCGCCCACGCGGGCCGAGGCCTCGGACGTGGCCAACGCCATTTTCGACGGCACCGACGCGGTGATGCTCTCCGGCGAAACCGCGGCGGGGAAGTACCCCATCGAGGCGGCCTCGATGATGGCGCGCATCTGCGAAGTCACCGAGGACTCCACGCCCTACCGCGAGAGCCACTCGTTCAGGAATTCGCATACGGGGCAGGTGGGCTACCGCAGCGTGGCCGACGCCGTCAGCTACGCCGCCCGGGCCGCCAGCGAAGATCTGCGCGTGCGGGCCATCATCTGCTTCACCCAGAGCGGCTCGACGCCGCGCCTGCTTTCCAAGCACCGCCCCGAGATCCCCATCTACGCCTTCACGCCCAGCGCCTCGGCCATGCAGCAGATGGGCCTGGTCTGGGGCACCTGGTCGCTGATCGTGCCCAGGGCCAGCAATTCGGACAAGCTCTTCGCTTTGGCCTGCGCCCGCTTGAAGAGGCTGAAAAAAATCAATTCCGGGGACACCGTGATCATCGTCTCGGGAACGCCCTTAGGCGAGCGGGGCAGCATTAATATGATGAAAATACACAAGGTTGATTAAATCGTTTTGCATTATGGGACAAATGCGGGGGAGTTCCGGGAAACGTTAATAAACTGTTAAAATGTCCAAGTTGACAGTAAAAACAAGCGCATGTTACCATCATTCGAAATTTTATAACGATGTTCCGTAGTGCGTCATAGGGGGGCCATTGCGAGCTTTTCGCGCTCTTTACGTCTGCCTTTTTGTAATCGCCATTACATCGGGCGGGAATTCCCTGTTTGCGGCAAGCTCGCAAACCACGGATAAGTCGTCCGCCGACCAAGTTTGGGGAAGCCCGGCCACCTGGCCGAATCCCCCGTCGGCGGCGCGCTTCAATAATCCCATGCCCATCGGCATGGGCGCGCGGCCTATCGGCATGGGCGAAGCCTTCACGGCGCTTTCGGACGAGCTCTCGGGCGTCTGGTACAACCCCGCCGGCCTCACGCAGATGAACAAGAACGAAGTCCAGATCATGGGCGGCGACCGTTATTCCGACATGCCCTACCTCGGCTTCGTCTCGGGCAGCTACATGCTGCAAAACCGCATGGTTTTCGGCCTCTCCCTGATGCGCCCCTTCCACCCCACGGGCTTTTATCCCGAGATGGTGGCCGGCACCTATCCCGGCTTCACCAAATGGCAGGGCGGCGCGGGCAATCCCATCGTGATTCCCGGCAGCGAAGGCGTGACCAAGGTCAAGATGAGCGACATGACCGACACGGCCATGCAGGACTTCCTGAAAAACGCCTACCGCGCCTACATCAACCCGCCCTTCCAGGAAAACGCGCTGGCCTTCACCTACGCCACGCCGCTTTCGCCGGACCAGAACCTTTCGTTCGGCATCAACATCAAGTACCTCTACAGCGACGGGCTTTATCGCAGCGACACATCGATCAGCGACCAGAGCCTTCAGCCCATTTCCGACGTGGCCGGCTGGGGCCTGGATGTGGGCATCCAGTATCGCCATCCCCTGCGCCGCTTCGGCAAGCAGCTTTCCTTCGGCCTGGACGTGCGCGATTTGGCCGGCCAGGTGCGCTTCAACAGCGGCGTGAGCTCGGGCCGTGAGGTGACGCTGGCCCCGGTCTCGACGCTGGGCTTCGCCTGGAAGACCACCGACTTCCTCTCGCATTCCGACCTGAACCTGAGCACCGACTTCGTCTACATCAACGATCCCGCGCTGGACGACAACGCCAACCGCCGCCTGTACCTGGGCGTGGAGATGTGGTTCCTCAACAACCGCGTGGGCCCCCGGGCCGGCTACCGCATGTTCTTCAACCGCCTGCTTTCCGGCGCCACGGTGGGCATCAGCTTCCGCTACTTCATCGGCTTCGACTACGCCTACATGTTCCCGCAGGAAAACGAGGACGCCACCCACTGGTTCACCATGTCCTACCGCTGGGGCGGAATCACCGAGGCCGTCGTGCTGCCCGAAGTCTCGGTCACCGTGGATCCCCCCATCTTCGCCCCCAAGAACCAGGAGTACGCCACCTTCACGCTCTCGGCCGACGCCCCCAACGGCGTGGACCGCTGGAGCCTGAACATCATCGACAAGAACAACATGGTGGTGAAGACCTACCAGGACCGCGGGGAAGTGCCGGCCCAGATCATCTGGGGCGGGGAGGACAAGGCCTACCGCCTGCTTCCCGACGGCGAGTACACCTTCCTGCTGACGGCCACCGACCACAAGGGCAACTCGTCCTCGACACCGGTGCAGACGCTGAAGATCTACACGCCGCCCAAGCCCCAGGTCGAGATGGACAAGATCGACGCCCTGCGCAAGCTCATCCGCGACCAGGAGCTCAAGGAAGAGGCCGGCGACGACCAGATCCAGAAGAGCGGCTTCGACGCGCTGTCCATCACGGCCTCGAAGCAGGCCGTGAACACCGATTTCCCGCCCGTGGCCAAGGCGCCTGAAGTGCCCAAGGCCGTGACCCCGGCGGCCGAGGCCAAGGTGGCGGCGGGCGGCTTCAGCTACCCGCGCGTCAATGAGGTGCCCGCGGCCTCGACGCAGATCGTCACGGGCGCCGACGGCAAGAAGTCCTTCACCGTCGAGATCCAGGCCTCCCAGGACAGCCCCAAGGCCATCCTCATCGACGTGGCCGACGTGATCCGCTCGGCGGCGGGCGACGTGGGCCAGGGCGTGTCGCGCTACGAGGTCACCGCCCATTACGGCCCGCGGGCCCTGCGCGTGGTCTCCACGGCCGACGCGGCCCAGAGCCTGGCGCGCGGCTTCGTGACGCGCGAGAAATTCCTGGAAACGTCGGTGGTCACCCTGGACGGCAACCCGATCAGCCCGAGTTACCGCTAGGCCTAGGAGGAAGCAATGAAGCCCACCACCAAAATCCTGGCCGCGCTGATCCTGGCGGCCGCAAGCCTTCACGCCGCCTTCGACAAGGGCGGCGTGCTGGGAGTCGGCGCCCGGCCCACCGGCATGGGCGACGCCTTCGTGGCCATCGCCGACGACTCGAACGCCCCCGCCTGGAACCCGGCCGGCCTGGTGCAGGTGCCGCGCATGGAGCTGAGCGCCTTCTTCGGCCCCCTGCTCAACGGCAAGGAATACTACATGTCGGGCGCCTTCGTCATGCCCTTCCTCGAGTCGACCTCGATGGGGCTTTCCGTGGTGACGCTCTACCACGACACGGGCTCCGACGAGACGCGCGCCTACGAGAACAAGTACATCTTCAGCCTGGCCACGCCCCTCAACATCGAGAAGACCGTCAGCTTCGGCCTGAACATCAAGTTTTTGCAGTACGACTCGAACGCCAAGGCCACCCTGCCCGACAGCACGGTGATCGAGGCCAAGGCCGGCGCCATCGGCCTGGATCTGGGCTTCCTCTACCAGATCCCCCTGCCCGACTACGGCAAGAAGCTCAACTTCGGATTCTTCGCCGAGGACCTGGACACCGTGCTGCGCTGGCAGTCGGGCGTGGAGGAGCGGGTGCCGCTTCTGATCCAGGCCGGCTTCGCGTACTTTCTTGAGGAGAACCTCTCGGCCTCGGTCGACTACTCGTTCTTCAATGATACCAACATCAGCGGCCGCCCCCTGGACACGCCGCTTTATGACGCCAGTGGGAAGCTGGTCACCACCCTCGAGCCCGACCAGTCGCGGCCGCACGTGGGCCTGGAAGGCTGGTTCTTCAACGGCCACCTCGGCCTGCGCACCGGCTACACGGGCTTCGCCACCACCGCCGACCGCTTCACCGCCGGCCTCAGCTACCGCCAGCCCAACTACGGCGTCGACTACGCCTACATGGGCCACGCCGAGCATTTGGGCGACTCGCACCGCCTGAGCGGGCATTTCAGCTTCGGCCCCGGCAGCGAGCGGCCCCGCGTGGTCGCCCTGGTCAACCCGCCCCTGAACCTGGGCGCCCGCCCCAGCAACAACGCCGTGGACTTGAGCTGGGACGCCAACCCCGACCCGCACGTCACCGGCTACACCGTCTACATGAGCAAGGCGCCCGGCGCCGGCTACATTCCCATCCAGAAGCGCCTCAAGGACACGCGCGTCAAGATCGACGGCCTGACCAACGGCACCCGCTACTACTTCGTGGTCACGTCCGTGAACAACTCCTGGCCCGCGGTCGAGTCGAACTACTCGACGGAGGTCTCGGCCGTGCCCGCGCCCGCCATTCCCACGGCGCCGGTCATGGGCGACGCCGCCCCGGCCGCCGCGCCGACCAACAACTGCATGATCCTGGTGCACGGCTGGACCATGCCCGGCGGCAACCTGCTGGGCTATAACCTCTACGTCTCGGCCAGTTCGGGTTCGGGCTACAAGAAGGCCAACGAGCAGCCCATCAAGGACCTGAGCTACAAGGTCAGCAACCTCGAATGCAACCGCCGCTACTTCTTCGTGCTGACGAGCCTGACCACCGACCAGCCGCCGGTCCAGTCGAAGCCCTCGCAGGAATTCAGCATGGGATCGCAGTCCGAAACCGAGCTGCCGCCCGCGGGCAGCGCGCCGGCTCCGAAATAAGGGGGACAGCATGATCAACGGCCTCTACAATTCGGCCTCGGGCATGAACGCCGAGCTGGCCAAGCAGGAGACGGTGGCCAACAACCTGGCCAACGTCTCGACCGTCGGCTTCAAGAAGGACGACGCGATCTTCACCAGCTTTCCCAACGCCCTGGTGAGCCGCATCGACGACAAGCTTAAAAGCGGCCTGCCCGCCTTTGTGGCCCCTTCCCCCTCGACGGTGCTCGGGGTCGTGGGACACGGCGTGCAGATCGAGGGCGTGGTCACCAAGTTCACGGACGGCGGCGTGACGCTGACCAACCGCCCGCTTGATTTGGCCCTGCACGGCCAGGCCCTCTTCACGGTCGAGCGGCCCGACGGCTCGCACGCCTACACCCGCGCCGGCAACTTCGTGATGAACGCTGCCGGGCAGCTGGCCACCCAGGACGGCAATTTGGTGCTGGGCACCGCGGGCGATCCCATCAGCGTGGACGGCAAGGAAGTGGTCGTCGACACGGCCGGACGCGTGACCTCCGACGGCATCGAGACCGGCCGCCTGCAGCTGGCGGCCTGGGACCCCACGCGCATGGTCAAGCAAGGCGAAGGCCTGTATGTCCGTTCCGAGGCCGACATCGAGGCGGTGGAAGAAAGCCCCGCTCCCCAGGCCACGGTGACCCAGGGCTACCTGGAAGAGGCCAACACGAAAGTGGTCGAGGAGATGGTGCAGATGATCACCGTCACCCGCGCCTACGAGGCCAACCAGAAGGCCATCCAGATGCAGGACGAGTCTTTGGGCAAGGCGATCAACGAGGTCGGCAGAGTTTAAGTTTTAAGTTCACAGCCGCTGGACTCCCCCGGGAGAGGCGGCAGGACGGAACCCGATTGGTTCCGGCCATCTCAGGGAGGTAAGAAACCATGATGCGAGCGCTTTGGACTTCCGCTTCGGGCATGCTCACCCAGCAGTTCAACATGGACGTGCTGTCGAACAATCTCGCCAACGTCAACACCTCCGGCTTCAAGAAGAGCCGCGCCGAATTCCAGGACCTTCTTTACGAGCACCTGCGCCGCGCCGGCACCATCGACTCGATGGGCCAGCAGCTGCCTTTGGGCGTCGAAGTCGGCCACGGCGCCAAGGTCTCGGCCACCCAGAAGATCTTCACCCAGGGCGACGTCACCAACACCGGCAATCCCCTCGACGTGATGGTGCAGGGCCATGGCTTCTTCCAGATCGTCATGCCCGACGGCACCATGCAGTACACCCGCGACGGATCCTTCAAGTCCGACGGCAGCGGCCGCCTGGTGACCACCGACGGCCACCCGGTCGAGCCCGCCATCACCATCCCCCCGGAAGCCACCGGCGTGGTCATCCGCTCCAACGGCCAGGTCGAGATCACCCTGCCGCTGGGCCAGCCCAACCAGACCGTGGGCCAGCTGATGCTGACGCGCTTTCCCAACCCCGCCGGCCTGGAGAGCGTGGGCGAGAACATGTTCGCGGCCACCGACGCCTCGGGCAACATGAGCGAAGGCGTGCCCGGCCAGGAGGGCTTCGGCACCGTGGCCCAGGGCTTTTTGGAAGCCTCCAACGTCAAGGTCGTGGAGGAGATGGTCAATTTGATCGTCACCCAGCGCGCCTACGAAGTGAACACCAAGGCCATCCAGGCCTCGGATGAGATGCTGAGCCAGGCCAACAACCTCCGCAAATGATCCGCAGGGCATTGAGCGCGGCGCTGCTGGCTTCGGCCATCCTCGCCGCACAGCAGCTGGGCGCCGCCTCCTACGCCATGAAAGTCAGCGTCACGGCCCAGGGCCCCTGGATCAAGGCCGGCGAGCTTTTGGAAGGCGCCGTTCCCAAGAAGATCGCCGAGCTCAAGGTCAGGCGCCTGGAGGCCCCCGGCAAGTCCGTCGAGATCCCCCGCGACCTGCTGGCCGTCAAGCTGCGCGAGGCGCGCCTGGGCGAGCCGGTCACCCTCAGCGGCACGGCCACGCTGGTCACGGCCTCCTCCCGCGTCGTCAAGGGCGCCGACATCAAGGCCTTCGTCGAGAAATACCTGCGCGAGCGCCTCAGCCCGCTGTCGGGCAGCGCCGAAGTCGCCCTGGAATGCCGCGAGGCGCCGGCCGACCTGACGGTGCCGGACCGGGAGACGCGGCTCGACTTGGTGCCTCCCGCGGGCGGGCGCTTCCGGGGCAACGTGGTCTTCCGGGTCATCGCCCGCCAGAGCGGCGAGGACGGCGCCGACCTGCAGGTGGGCCAGTCGGTGCTGAGCTGCCTGGTCACCCAGAAACAGAAGCTTTTGGTGGCCCTCAAGGCCATCCGCCGCGGCGAAACGGTCGGCGCGGCCAACGCCGGCCTGGCCATGCTGGACGCCAGCTACCTGGCCGAGGACGGCTACGCGAGCCTCGACGAGGCGGCGGGCCTCAAGGCCAAGACTTACATCGGCGCCGACAAGCCCATCGCGCCCTCGATGCTCGAGCGCCCGGCTTTGGTGAGGCGCGGCGACATCGTGAAGCTCGTCGTCAGGTCCGGCATGGTCAGCGTCAAGGTCTCCGCCAAGGCGCTGCGTGACGCGGCCCTGGGCGACTCGATCCCCGTCGAAATCGTGGACGGCAAAAAACAGGTTCAAGGCCGGGTGCTCGACGCGGGCACCGTGGTATCCGAATCCCGCTGAGGTCAGCATGAAACATCGCGCAATCTTCCTCGCCGCCGCCCTTTTGGCCGGCCCCCTTTCCGCCGACAGCCTCTGGCCCGGCGGCCGGGCCAACGCGGGCAACGCCTCGAACCTCATCACCGACAAGCGCGCCCTCAAGGTGGGCGACCTGGTCACGGTGAAGATCGTCGAATCGGCCACGGCCGAGCAGGCCAGCAACCTGCAGACCGCCAAGGAGGCCTCGGTGGGAGGCGGCGCGGGCCAGGGCTCCTGGACCTCGGGCTCGGGCGTGCCCGTCACCAGCTACGGCGCCGGCGCCAACGAGTCCTTCAAGGGCGGCGGCACTTCCTCGCGCTCGGGCCGCATCATCACCACCCTCACCGCACGCGTCATCAACGTGATGGACAGCGGCAACCTGGTGATCGAAGGCCGCAAGTCGCTCAAGATCAACGAAGAGAAGCAGCACATCTACGTCAAGGGCGTCATCCGCGTGGCCGACGTCGGGCGCGACAATTCGGTGCTCTCCTCCTCGATCTCCGACGCGCAGATCATGTACGAGGGCCGCGGGCCGCTCTCCGAAAAATCACGGGCCGGCTTCTTCACCCGCCTGCTCGACTGGCTTGGCATTTTCTGAACGGGGCATCCATGCGCAAGGCACTCATCCTATTCATGCTTCTCATGTCCGCCGGCCTGCAGGCCGGCCGCATGCAGCTGCGCAACATCGCCCGGCCGGCGGGTGAGCGCGACAACCAGCTTACCGGCATCGGCCTGGTGGTGGGCCTCAACGGCACGGGCGACAGCCGCTTCAGCAGCTTCACCCAGCAAGGCATGGTGAATTTGCTGGCCAACTTCGGCATCGCCAACCCCGAGACCGAGATGAAGACCAAGAACGTGGCCACGGTCATGGTGCAGGCCAAGCTGGCCCCCTACCTCAAGGAAGGCCAGGCCATCGACGTGCTGGTCTCGTCCATGGGCGACGCCACCAGCCTGGCCGGCGGCGTGCTGATCCAGACTCCCCTCAAGGCCGCCAACGGCGTGGTCTACGCCGTGGGGCAGGGAAGCGTCAGCATCGGCGAGCAGCTGGCCGGCCGCGTGGGCGGCCTGCTTGCCTCGCGCGGGCGCACCACCGGCCGCATCCCCAACGGCGCCATCGTCGAAAACGAGGTGCCCGCCACCGTCGTCGGCGAGGAGAACGTGATCCGCTACGTGCTGGCCATTCCCGACTACACCACGGCGGCCCGCACCAGCATGGCCATCAACGAGACCCTCAAGGCCATCAAGGAGGATTACGGCGACTCGGCCAAGGCCAAGGACGCCTCGGTCATCGAGGTGCGCATTCCCGCCGACTTCGAGGAATACCCCGCCGACTTCATGGCCGCCGTCGAGCAGGTCGAAGTCGAAGTCGAGGATAAGGCCAACAAGGTCGTGGTCAACGAGCGCACCGGCACCGTGGTCATGGGCATGAAGGTGGGCATCGACACCGTGGCCGTGGCCCACGGCAACCTGAACGTCAACGTTTCCACGAGCAACCAGGTCTCCCAGCCGGCCTGGTTCGCGCCCGGGCAGTCGGCCCTCTACTTCAGCAATTCGAACCTCAGCGTCAAGGGCGGGGGCGGAAGCCTGGTGACCCTGCCCGAATCGGCCTCGGTGGCCGATTTGGTGGCGGCCCTCAACACCATCGGCGCCAGCTCGCGCGACCTGATCGCGATTTTGCAGGCCATCAAGGAGGCCGGGGCGCTTCACGGGGAGCTGGAAATCCTATGAGCATGGAGATCAGCCCGGAGATGATGTCCGGCACGGCCGGGCAGATGCAGACCCGGCTTGAGGCCGCCCACACGGCGCGCATCCTGGCCCAGGTCAGCGCCGACGCCGGCAAGGCCGAAGAGGCCGGCAAAGGCGCCAAAAGCCCCGCCGAAAAGGCCGCGGCCATGCAGAAGCTGACCAAGGTCAGCCAGGATTTTGAGAGCATTTTCCTCGGTTATTTGATGAAAACCATGCGGGGAGAGGCCCCCAAAAACGCCTTTTTCGGCCACACCCGCGAGGAGGAGATTTTCGGCTCCATGCGGGACGAGGAGATGGCCAAGGGCATGGCCAAGGCCGGCGGCATCGGCTTGGCCAAGGTCATGGTCGACCAGCTCAAACGCGAGATTTAGGCTAAACAAACGATTTGTTTGGACGATAAGGGAACTGAAACGGAAATTCGGTTTCCCTATCTGGAGGATCCCATGGTCAGCAGCCCCGGCAACATCCCCGAGCGCGTCCCCGCGCCCCATGTCACGGCTCCGGCCCGCCCGGCGGAGAAAAAGCCCGATTTCAAGCCGGCCCAAAAGCCCGAGCTGAGGCAGGCCGCCGACGAAGTGAGCCTCAGCCCGCGCGCCCGCGAGGCCTCCTCGCTTTCCGCCCGCGCCAAGGCCGAGCCCGAGAGCAGGCCCGACCGCGTGGCCGAGGCCCGCGCCAAGACCGGGAAGTCCGGCGGCCCGGCCAGCGACGCGCGCATCGCCGAAAAACTTCTGACCGAGCTCTGATTTTATGGCGGCGGAGACGGCAACGCTGAAGTCCAGCGTGGAAAAGCTGAGGGCATTATTGGAACGCGAGCCCGCCTTGCGGGGCGATGAGCTCGCGTCCGCGGTGGCCGAGAAGGAACGGCTGATCCTTGAGCTGGGGCAGGGCCTCAGGCTCGGGGAAGAGGGCGAGGGGGAGAGGGTGGCGCTTCTTGAAAATGAGATGGCGCCCCTCAGCTTCGCCAACGGCCTGACCCTCAGCCTCAACCGCATCAGGCTGCAGCTGAGCCGGCTGCGCCAGCCCCAGGCCCCGGCCGCCCCCGCGCCGCGAGTCGACCTAATTTCCTGAGGCAATCCCATGTCGCTCTTCGGCAACATTTCAATCCTGAACCAGGCCATGCTGACCTATCAGAACGGCCTGAATGTCAGCGCCAACAACATCGCCAACGCCGCGACTCCGGGCTATTCCGCGGAGCGGCTCAACATCATGCCGCTGGGCTCGCTGGCCGACGGCAGCCTGCAGTTCGGCCAGGGCGTCACCTCGGTGAGCATCCAGCGCCTGCGCGACACCTTCCTCGACAACCAGATGCTCTTGCAGCTCAACAACCTCGGCTACTCCCAGGCCAGGCAAGGGGCGCTGCAGGATCTGGCCGCCATTTTCCCCGAAATCACGACGCCGACTTCCACCGCCGGAATCCAGGGCGCCCTGGCCAAGGTTTCCGCGGCCTGGAACGCCCTCGCCGCCACGCCCGCCCTGCCTCCCGCCGGCCTGGTCGCGGCCCAGACCACAGTGCGTGATTCGCTCGACCAGCTGGCCCAGCTTCTCAATCGCGACGCCCGCATGGCCTACGACACCCAGGCCAACCTTGATTTGGAGGTCTCCAAGACCATCACCCAGATCAACATTTACACGGCCCAGATCGCGTCCCTCAACACCCAGATCGTCATCGCCAAGCAGGGCGCCCAGGGGCAGGACCCCAACACCCTGCTCGACGCGCGCGAGCAGGTGGCCGAGAAGCTTTCCCAGCTGATCAACGTGAACGTGCGGGTGGGCCAGGACGGCGCCATGAACGTGTCCTTCAGCGGGGGCGTGCTGGTGGACCACGCCAGCACCTACAACCTCATGGCCATCCCCTCTTCCACGGACCCGGGCCGCACGGCGGTGGGCTACCACGACAACACCAGCAACATCTTCGTGGACGTGACCGGAAAGATCGGCGGCGGCGAGCTGGGCGGCTTCATCCATACCCGCGACGTCGACTGCGAAGACGTGCGCCTGGCCCTGGACAAGATCGCCTACGGCATGATCCAGCGCTCGAACGAGATCAACCGCAGCGCCGTGGACTTCACGACCAACACCACCAACCACATCATTTTCACCGGGACCAAGGCCTCCGACATCGCCTTGGACACCATTTTGCGAACGACCGTGAACTACATCGGCGTGACCAGCGACATCAACAACCCCGGCGAGGTCGCCACGACCCAGGGCGCCCTGCAGAAGATTTTGATGTTCTCGGACATCCAAAGCTCGCCCTTGAGCGCCGTTAACCTTGGCGCCAGCATCATCGACCCGACCGTGAGCATCGCCTCGCAGATTCCCAGCTTCCAGGTCACGCCGGGCAACCCGCCGGCCGGCGCGCCGGGCGAATTCAAGATCACGTCGGGCAACAACTCGGTGGACATTTTTTGGAACGGCGCGGACAGCGTCAACGACGTGGTCCATCGCATCAACCTGCAGGGCGGAGGCGCCATCTTCGCCGTCTACGACAAGACGGCCCAGAAGATGTTCGTCTACAGCGGCCAGCCCATGGCCATGTGGGACATCAACGCCAGCTTCCTGCAAGGCATGAAGATGTCCGCCGTGATCACGAGCTCGGCCCCGATCAACAACAGCCCCACCTCGTCCTCCAGCCAGGTGAACGGCGCCTTGGGCCTGAACGTGTCCCCCAATCCCCTGAACCTCTTCACCGACGCCTACCCGACCTCGACGCTGGGCAATTACAACGTGAAGGTGAACTCGTCCAGCGTGGGCTGGGCGCCTTCGAACGACCTGCTCACGATTTTCGGCGCCATCCAGGGCGCCAACACCGTGGCCTCGGGCAAGCAGGTGCGCGGCAACTACAACGTGAACACGCAGATCGTGTCGCTGATCCGCGTGGGCCAGACCGCCTTCAACACCGGCATCCTCAGCGCGGGAACGCCCCAGCAGTCGATCTCGGTCTCGGACCTCACGGGCAACCTGACCCGGGTCTTCAACTTCGACACTTCGGAAAATTCGACCACGGTCTTCGACCAGTTTTCGACCACCCTGGGCGGGCGCGTCACCGCCGAGGGCGTCAACGTGACCCAGGCCCAGGCCCTGGTCGACCAGACCACCCAGCTGCAGCAGAACGAAAGCGGCGTGGACGTGGCCGCCGAGCTGGCGCAGGCACGCATCTACCAGCGTTCTTACGAGGCCTCGGTGAGGCTTCAGGCCATCATGGATGAGATGCTGAACGTGCTCATCAACCATATGGGCAGTTCGACGACCAGCAGCAGCACGCCGTTTTAGGCCTCGACCACCGCCCTCCGGCCGGGCACATGAAGGAGCAGTCCATGCAAAAACGCTTCCTGGCGGCCCTGCTTGCGGGCTTCGCCATGCTGGCGCATGCGCGCACGCATGCCGCCTCTTGCGACAATTCGGGCCTGGTGGTCAACGGCTTCGAAGGCCTGGCCTCGGGCTGCGGCGTGGCCAACGACATCACGGCATGGACGCCCATCAACACGCTTAAGCCCATCACCCAGGCCGCCAACACGCATTCCGTCGTCGACGGCCTGCACTATGGGCGCCTGCAGTGGGTGATGAACGTGCCCACGGTTACCCTGAGCATGAACGCCCCCTTCCCTCCGGGCAACGACTGGAGCGGCTTCGAATTCCTGCACGTCGCTTACGCGACGACCGACACCGCCGGCGCGGGGAACTACGCCACCTCGCTTTACCTCAACACGGCCGCCAACGGCAACGTGCAGTTCGAGCCCGAAAGCACCAACCTGGCGCGCAGCGGCGCCTTGATTCCCGTGACGGGCTGGGTCTACGCGATTATTTCGCTGAACTACGCCAGGAACATCGGCATGGACCTGAGCAGCATGGCCGCGGTCAGCGTCGAGGAAAACAACCCCGCCTTCCCCGGCTTCAGCAACGCCAACATCAGCTTCGACTTCATGCGCCTGAGCAACGGCACCGCCGTGCCCAACGCCCCCATTCCCGTGACCCAGATCGCGGGGACGGCGACTTGCGGCGGCTTGACCCTGACCTGGACGGCTCAGGTTTCCACGGGCACCGACAACGTCTTCGGTTACCACATCTACCGCGCCTCCACGGCCACCGGCCCCTGGACGTCGCTGGCCTACGTGCTCGCGCCCACCACCAGCTACGTCGAGGCGGCTCCGGTCGCGCCCACCGAGTACTACATCATCCTGCCCTATTCGAACATGACCACGGCTTTCGGGGCCGGCAACACGGGCTTTTACAGCGGCACGGGCATCGACGGCGTCTGGCTCGCTTCGGACGGCGGCGTGCACGAGGCGGCGCTTTCCGCGGCCACGCCCGC
>Ga0170475_122798491_pt1 | contig 15490 bp, 20 predicted proteins | sample Soicark_Litter_5_FD_111474 | JGI IMG/M metagenome (GOLD analysis project Ga0170475, IMG submission 111474) | Avena fatua rhizosphere microbial communities from Hopland, California, USA. Combined Assembly of 48 SPs | reverse complement strand
TGGTCACTGCTGGAAATTGGAGCATTTATTCCTTCGCCTTCGCTGAAATTTAAATCCCAGATGTATGGCGAGGAAGCTGTAGTGGCAGGAGGATAGATTAAAAAATATTGCCCTCGGCCGCCGGAGCCCATTGGAGATACCGATTATAAATTTCCCTCTGGCGAAGGAGGCCGCTAATTTCTAACGGCGTAATTTGCTTAAAATATTCACCATGAAGTACTGGACCCTGGGAGTAATGGCTATTTGCATATCAATAGTATCCTGCGCTCAAAAACAGAAAACAAAAACAGTCCCTGCACAACCTGCAGCCGAACCTGCATCCAATAACAATACACTTCTCTGGAAGATCAGTGGTAACGGTTTGGAAAAACCATCCTATTTATTCGGTACCATTCACCTTTTATGTGCTGATGATGCTGTGCTCAGCGAGAATATGAAAAAAGCTATTGGTGGAGCGGATGAAGTTTACTTTGAGGTTGACATGGATAATCTCCTGGATATGTTTGGCGCATTTACCAAAATGAAAATGAGAGGAGATACCACCCTTCATGATCTTTTGGCTGAAGAGGAATACACTCGTGTCAAGAATTATTTTGAAGAAAAGGGCAGCATGATCCCTTTCAGCATGCTTGAAAAATATAAACCGATACTGGCAGCTTCCATGTTAGAGAGTGGATCACTTCCCTGTGATAAGACCGCTGTAATGGAACAGGTGATCATGCAGCAGGCAAAGGAGAACGATAAGAAAATAAAAGGCCTTGAAACAATGGCGTTCCAGGCAGGGATACTTGATAGCATTCCTTACAAAGTACAGGCAAAACAGTTACTGGAATACGTGGATGAAGCTGGGAAGGGTAAGACAGGAGAGGATAAGGAACTGTCGGAAATGTGGAAAGCCTATAATGAACAGGACCTGAAAAAGCTGGAAGACCTGATGATAAAGGGAGATATCGGCATTAATAATTATACTGACCTTTTATTATATCGCAGAAACAGCAACTGGGTGACCAAGCTGAAAACGCTTCTCCCCGGAAAATCACTGGTTGTAGCAGTAGGAGCGGGACACCTGCCAGGAGAAAAAGGTGTGATCAATTTATTGCGAAAGGCAGGCTACACACTTACACCCGTTGATAATAAAAGGGAAACCGGCCGCGAGATATGATATGAATAATATGGGCCTCTAAATGAAAACTTCGGCCCATATTATTCAAATATTTTTTTTGTACTTCTGAATAATATGGGCCTGTAAATGAAAACTTCGACCCATATTATTCAATTAATTTTTTATGTAGAAGCTTTTTGCGGGTTGTGAAGGACCCGAAATAGGTACCTAGAATTTCTCCAGGCCCGAGAAAAAGAAATCACCTTCAATTTTGGCATTATCATCACTGTCGCTGCCATGGACGGCGTTTTCGCCAACAGATGCCGCATATAATTTACGGATGGTGCCTGCAGCCGCCTGAGCAGGGTTGGTGGCGCCGATCAGTTCACGGAATGCGGACACTGCATTATCCTTTTCCAAAATGGCGGCAATGATAACGCCACTGCTCATGAATTCTACCAGTTCTCCATAAAAAGGGCGTTCCTTGTGAACAGCATAGAATTCACCCGCTTTTTCGGCAGGGAGCTTTGTCATTTTCAGGGCTACGATACGAAATCCTTCCTTACTGATCCGGTCCAGGATCGCACCGGCATGGCCGTTTTTCATGGCATCCGGCTTGATCATCGTGAATGTTCGATTAGTCATTAGAGTGTCTGCTTTTGGGCCGCAAAGCTACAACAATTTGGAAATTATATCCAGTCTTAAATATGTTTAAAATCCCCGGATGTGCCCGAAGCTCTGTGAGGGCAATCAATAACCGGTAAACCCCTTATCTTCGCAGCCGTTTCATGAAACCCATACAAGATATATTCCCGCAATTGGCGCAGCCGAAAAAAGTGGTTATCACTACCCATCAAAAACCGGATGCAGATGCCATGGGATCCTCGCTCGCACTCTCTAATTTTTTAAGGCAACTGGGCCATTCTGTGACCGTTATTTCGCCCACCAACTGGGCCCGGTGGCTGGACTGGATGCCAGGTTGTAAGGAGGTAATGGAATATGAGCCCAACCGGGCAAAGGCAGACGTGATTTTTGAGAGTGCAGACTGGTTATTCTGCCTGGATTTTAACATCTTTCATCGTACCAAAACCTTAACCAATAAATTAAAGGCGCTAAGCTGCGTCAAGATATTAATTGATCATCACCAGGAACCTGATGAACCTTCCTTTGATTATGGAATAAGTGATACCGGAAAAAGTTCTACCTGTGAAATGGTCTATGATTTTATAGTTGCTGCAGGCTACCACACAAAGATCAATAACGATATCAGTGAATGCATTTATGCCGGTGTAATTGCAGATACAGGGTCATTCCGTTTTCCGGTTGCCAAAGCACCTGTTCACAGACTTGCTGCAGATCTTAAATCCCTTGGATTGGATCATTCAAAGATCCATGAGAATCTGTATGACAATTTTCTTGAGAACAAGTTGCGTTTTACCGGTCATGTTCTGCTTCATCGCATGGAAGTATTTTATGAATACAACACGGTGCTGGTAGCGATAAGCAAAGCAGATCTATTAAAATATTATGTAAAGACCGGAGATACAGAAGGGCTGGTGAATTTTCCCCAAACCATTACGGGCATCAAGCTGGTTGGGCTGGTGATAGACAGGGATGAGGAAAGAAAATGGAGTTTCAGGAGCAAGGCAGATTTCGACTGCAATACCTTTGCGCGGAAATACTTTGAAGGCGGTGGACATTTCCATGCTGCTGGAGGAAGAAGCAGCGATTCGCTTGAAGTAACAGTTCAAAAATTCAAGCAGGCAATGAAAGAAAACAAATCTTTATTACAATAATAATTCAAATGAAAAAAGTCAATTATCTATTAGGGCTTATTGCATTACTGGTGGTAGTAGCTTCCTGCAATAGTGTCAGCTATAAAAAAACAAAAACGGGCCTGCTATACAAAATAATTCCTTCCAATAGTAAGGAGTCTCTGGCAAAAAACGGTCAATGGTTAAAATTGAATTTTACCTATAAGATCGATGATTCTGTGTTACAAACTACTTATGGGAAAATGCCCGTTTATATTCAACTGGTGGAAAATCCAAACCTGACTTATGATCCCGCTGAAGTTTTCCCATTGGTAAAAAAAGGAGACAGTGTGATAGTTGTTCAGTTTGTAGATTCTTTAATTGCCAAACAGACCAATCCAGGAGCTGGATTGCCTCCTTACATGAAAAAAGGTGGCAAGTTGAATCTCTATTTCACCGTATTGGATGTATTGAAATCAGATACAGCTTATGAGGCTGATGCAATGAAGGAGCGCGAAAGATACGCGCCGATAATGGAAGCGGAGCAAAAAGCAGAAATGGCCAAAAGAAGGAAAGAGATGATGGAACAGCAGGAACAGGCTTATGCTGAATTGAAAAAAACGGGTGAAGATGTCAGACAGATCAAAGTGATCACAGATTACCTGGCAGCCAAAAAAATCAATGCTACCAAAACTGGCAAAGGCACCTTTGTAGTGATCACGCAGCAAGGCACTGGCCCCAAGGCTGAGGTTGGCAAATTCCTTACAGTAAAATATGCTGGGAAACACCTGGGTTCAGATAGTGTTTTTCAAGCTAATACATATCCTGGTTTGGAATTGGGTGTTGGTGCTGTTATTGGAGGATGGGATGAAGGATTACAATTATTCAATGAAGGAGGAAAAGGTACTTTATATATTCCAGGCTTCCTGGCTTATGGCAAGAACCCTCCTCCGGGATCACCATTTAAAATTGATGAACCATTGGTTTTTGATATAGAAGTTGTTAAAGTTTCCAATACGCCTCAATAAAGGTAAATACCTAGTAAAAAAAATGACACGGCTCAATCATTAGGTGATTGCTGTTTCAAAATAATACTGCACCTTTGTACCGTCCGCCTGAAGCGGACGGTTTTTTTTGATTCGCGCAGATTGGCCCCGTTTTTAGTCCAACAATCCATTCTTACCCTTTCGAAATCTCCCAAACCGAACCTTCCCGTACTGAATAAAGCATCCATTCCTTTGAATATCCTGATCCATTGAGGAACTCTGGTTAAGAACTCTTGATCAATGAGAAGCATTTGTTTCGATTTCTGTCGAGCCAAGTGCTTTTTCATTTTAAGCCATTAATCTCAGTATTGGAATAGTAATTAGCTATTGCAAATAGCTTACTTATATAATTCTCCCAGCAGGTTCACAATCTCTGCTGCTTCCTTTACATCATGCACTCTCAAAATACCTGCACCATTTTCAATGCCAACTGTATTCAATACAGTCGTGCCATTTAACGCCTGTTCAGGTCCGGTGCCCAATGTTTTATAGATTGTTGATTTGCGTGAGATGCCCAGCAGGATAGGGCAATCGAGCATTTTAAATGCGGAAAGATTACGTAGCAGTTCAAAATTATGGGCGATTGTTTTTCCGAAGCCAAATCCTGGATCAACAATTATATCCTTTATGCCAGCCTTTCTAACCAGTGGAATCTGATGGATGAAAAAGTCGAGTACTTCCCGTGTCACATTTTCATAATGTGCGCTATGTTGCATGCTGTCTGGCTTTCCTTTCATGTGCATCAATACATAGGGAACATTCAAAGATGCCACCATACTGATCAATGTCTCATCCATGCTGCCTGCACTGATATCATTGATGATGGAAGCACCTGCAGCCACAGTTTCTTTGGCCACCAGCGCATAAAAGGTATCAATAGAAATAAAAGCTTCCGGGAATCGCCTGTGAAGAGCTTCCACAGGTTCAATTACTCGTTGTAATTCTTCTATGGCCGTAAGAAGAGTGCTTCCCGGCCGGGTACTTTGTCCGCCGATATCAATGATATCGGCGCCTTCTTCCAGCATTTTTTCTGCCTGAGCCAGTACGGCATCGGTACCTGAAAACCGGCTGCCCTGGAAAAAAGAATCGGGAGTACTGTTAATTATTCCCATAATCAACGGCTTTTCCCACACCAGCATCCTGCCGTTACAATTCAGCGTGAACATATTAACAGTTGTTTCTTATTTTTGAAGCTAAAGATAAAGAGAAGAAAGTTCTAATGCCAACAACCGATCAGCAATACGACAGAGTAATCGCATCCTGTAAAGACATTTTCCTCAAAAAGAATAAAGACTACGGTACCGCCTGGCGCGTTTTGCGTACCATATCCATAGCAGACCAGATATTCATCAAGGCCCAGCGGATCCGCACAATCCAGGAGAAGGGAGCTCAAAGGGTAGCAGATGACATCAGTTCTGAATTCAGGGGTATTATCAATTATGCCCTGATAGGGCTGATCCAATTGGAACTGCCTTCCAATTCTCCCGAAGAAATGGAATTGAATGTGGTTTCAGGTTTATACGACCATCACGTTCGCGAAACCAAACTGGTGATGGAAGATAAGAATCATGATTATGGTGAAGCCTGGAGAAGCCTGAGCCAGGAAAGCCTGACAGACCTGATCCTGATGAAGCTTCAGCGAATTAAACAGATCCTTACCAATGAAGGAAAGACATTGATCAGTGAAGGAATAGACGCCAATTATCACGATATTATCAATTACGCAGTATTTGCCCTGATATTGAGGACAAGTGCTGCGGCCAATGGCCTAAAAACATAATATGAAAGCGCTTGTTACCTTCTGCAGGATAGTTGTTGGGTTACTTTTTATCTTTTCAGGTTTGGTAAAAGCCAATGATCCATTGGGTCTTGGCTATAAGATGCAGGAGTTTTTTGAGATATGGAATACAGGTTTGGCCAGTGGTTCTTTCTTTCTGAAAACTCCATTGATATCTCTATTTGAATTTCTTCATGAGCATTCATTATTTCTTTCCATTGTAATGATTGCATTTGAGATCATTGCCGGCGCTGCCCTGTTACTGGGATGGCAAATGAAATTGTTCAGCTGGCTTTTATTGCTGCTTATCATATTCTTCACCTTCCTTACAGGATATGCTTATTTATCCGGAAAGTTCAAGAATTGCGGATGTTTTGGAGATTGTATTCCGATTACACCGCTTACTTCCTTTGGGAAGGATGTAATATTGACCATCCTCATAGTATTCCTGTTTGTAAAACGAAAATGGATAAAGCCGGTTTTCAGTGGCAGGATAACGACTGGGATAATGGCATTGGTTACGTTTTTAAGCTTCCTCATTCAATGGTATGTGCTGAACTATCTTCCCGTCTTTGACTGCCTGGCCTATAAAAAAGGCAGGAATATTCAGGAACAAATGAAGATGCCAGCCAATGCCATTCCCGATAGCACGGTTATTACATTCGTTTATGATAGAGGAGGCAAACAGCTTGAATTCACAGCAGACAAATTCCCGGCAGATTTTGACTCTACTTATAAATTCGTTAGTCGCTATGATAAGGTGGTGAGAAAAGGTGTAAACAATGAGCCTCCCATCAAAGGGTTTGTATTGACAGGATTATCTGACACGGATTCAACCAGTATTGTCCTGGAACAGCCATTCGCAGTATTATTATACATCGACAATTTTGATATTCCTGTCCGCAAATGGGAAAGGGATATTGCTGACGTAAAAAATGCGGCCAAAGAAAAGGGGATACCTGTTTATATCGTTACCAGCCGGATGCAGGAAGTGATCACTAACCTAAAAGGCACGTCGCTAAGCGATATCCAGCTATTCAAAAGTGATAATACGGCCATCCGGACTGCTGCGAGGACAAGTCCCTGTATTTATCTTCTTAACAAGGGGACCATATTGGGTAAATGGAGTTACCGAAGAGCTGGTGGCGCGGTTAAAAGAATAAAAACTGTAGTAGTAGAAAATTCAGGGCTTAAGGCGCCAGCAATAATTGATTCGTTTAAAATTGTACCGCCTGTTGATACCTCAGTCAATAATAAAATAAAATAGTGCCTGCATACATCCTGAAAAAACTTTTTTATGCTGTCCTGGTTTTAATTGGGGTAGTAGTGCTGGTATTCTTATTATTCCAGGGGTTTGGAGATCCATCCAGACTGGTGATGGGACAAACAGGGGATTCAACCACACAGGCAAATATTCGTAAAGAGCTTTACCTGGATCAGCCAAAATGGAAACAGTTTGTATATTATCTTAATGATGTATCTCCGATCAGCATACATAGCAAAGAAGAGATTGAGACTAAACAGTTGAAAGGGTTTTTTATCGGTGGTGAAAAAAAGCTTGCATTTAAACTTCCATATCTCCGCAAATCTTATCAGAGCAAACGCAAGGTGGGTGAGATCCTGATGCAGGCATTACCAGGTACACTGTTTCTTGCGCTTGCTGCCATCCTCATAGCTATTGTTATCGGAATACCGTTAGGTGTTATTGCAGCAGTAAAGCAAAATACCTGGATGGATACATCCGCAGTATTCAGCAGTATTGTAGGAATATCGGCCCCTTCTTTTTTTATGGGGATTATTATAGCTTATCTGTTTGGATTTGTATGGACCAGCTGGACAGGGCTTCATATATCAGGAAGCTGGTTTGATATTGATGATCGTACAGGTGAACGTATACTGACCTTAAAGAATCTTATACTTCCTGCTATTACGTTAGGAATTCGGCCAATGGCCATCATCACTCAACTGACACGCAGCGCCATGCTGGATGTTCTTGACCAGGATTATATCCGGACCGCCTATGCAAAAGGATTATCAAAACGAAAAGTGATCTGGAAGCATGGGCTTCGTAATGCATTGAACCCGGTAATCACAGCCATCACCGGCTGGTTTGCAGAATTGCTGGCAGGCGCATTCTTTGTGGAATATATTTTCGGATGGCAGGGAATTGGGAAGGTGACAGTAGATGCATTGGAAAAACTGGATTACCCGGTTGTAATGGGATCTGTACTGGTTTCGGCCGTATTCTTTGTCATGATCAATATACTGGCAGATATCCTTTATGGTGTAATAGATCCCAGAGTGAAATTAGGCTAGCTCATTATAGTGGTTCGTGGGGCACGAACCACGGCGTGGAAGTAGGCGGCCATGGTTTACGCGCGTTCACTCACCCGCCTCACGAACCATCACATAAATCTAAACTACAAATAATCTTTTACTGAATTACCACCTCATTGATCACTCTCTTGCCCAGTGCTTCATTTACTCTTTGCTTAATTTTTTCTTTTTGGTAAACAAGCTCCTGTTTTAGGGGTGCAACATGAGTGGTGATGATGAGTTTATCGCCGAAGATTTGGAGCTTATCGGTATACCTGGCAATTGTTTTTCCCATGATCTGTTCCCAGGCTTCTTCGATCTGCATAACCTGGATTTCACCTTTGAGACGGCTTTGATTAAGGAATTGCTGAATCGCTTCACTGATAGAAAACTCGCCCATATCACAAATGTAAATTATTAATCCGCGAATAAATTGTCAATATTTATGTCAACCCAGGGATATAACACCATACTCCACGTTCAATTCTTCCAGGTGTTCCCGTAATCGTTCTTCATTGGTGTCAGTAATAAAAACCTGGCCATCATTCTCAATACAGACCTTGTGCAGAAGATTGCTGATCCTTCCTTCATCCAGTTTTTCAAATACATCATCAAGCAGCAGGAGTGGAGCAAATCCTTTTTCTTTTTTTAAGACCTCCATCTCTGCCAGCTTTAAAGCAAACAGCAGGCTTTTGCGTTGACCCTGGGATGCGATATTGCGAAACAGCTGGTTACCCATGGTTATTTCAATATCATCCTTGTGAATTCCCGAAGTTGTTCTTAAGGCATACAGATCTTTTGTTCTTGTCAATTTCAATAGTTCGTCAAAGCCTGCCTGATGTAACTCACTTTCATAAACCAGGTTCAGTTATTCCGGAAGCTGGGCGATATCCTGGTAAAGATGTTTAACGGAAGGAAGAAAGGGGACAACAAACTCACGGCGTTTATTGAAGATATAATTACCAGGAACCAAAATCTGTTCATCAAGTACATCCAAAAGGGCGAAATTTTTTTCCTGCGTATCGGCAAATGATTTTAATAAAGCATTTCGCTGTTGTAAAAGCTTTGTATAAGTGATGAGGTGCTGGAGGTATACCGGATCTAACTGTGACAGCAGCGCATCCAGGAATTTTCTTCTTTCCTCCGAGCCTCCCATGATCAGGATGGCATCATCCGGAGCAATTACTACACAGGGGTATCGGCCTATATGTTGAGAAAACTTCTCATATATCTGTTCGTTCACGGAGAACTCCTTTTTGCCTGTCTCCCGGAGTATGCAAACTGCCTTTTCCTCTTTTTCCCCGAGCAGAAAATTACCTTCGATCCTGAATCCGGTTTTCCCCTGCTGGACTGTGCTGGCATCAGAACGGGTAAAATAGCTTTTGGTAAAGCACAGATAATGGATGGCATCCAGCAGGTTGGTCTTTCCGGCCCCGTTATTCCCACAAATGGCCATAATTCGCTCAGGCATTGGAAATGAGCGGTTGCCGTAATTTTTGAACTGAAGCAGGGATATGGCCTGAAGAGTAAGCATGAGGCCGCAATTTAGCAGCAGAGGGTGAAACAAACTTTACAACTTTCCCTTATTTTTGCACCCGCCCTGATAACCGCGCTGGAAATAAGCGGTTTAAGGCCCCTAAACCTCAAATTTTAGCTGGTGGCTACGAAATTTTCCAAAGAGACTTATCTGTACTGGTACGAGTTAATGCAGCTCATTCGTCAATTTGAGCTGATGGCCGAAGAAAAATATAAAATGGAAGGTAAGATCCGCGGCTTCTTTCATGCCTATGTAGGGCAGGAAGCAATTGCTGCAGGATGTATGACAGCTACCAAACCGGAGGACTCTTTTATTACTGCTTACCGCGATCACGGACTTGCAATTGCCAAAGGAGTATCAGTAGATAGCTGCATGGCTGAACTGTATGGTAAGGCAACAGGGTGTGCCAAAGGAAAGGGTGGAAGTATGCACTTCTTTGGAAAGGATGTTAACTTCTTTGGCGGACATGGTATTGTGGGTGCACAGATTGGTACGGGCGCCGGACTTGCATTTGCTGAAAAATATAAGGATACGGACAATGTGGTGCTTTGCTTCTTTGGAGATGGAGCTGCCCGCCAGGGTATACTGCATGAGACATTTAATTTGGCCATGCTCTGGAAATTACCCGTGATCTTCATTTGTGAGAATAACAATTACGCAATGGGTACTTCAGTAGAAAGGACCTCCAACGTGATAGATATCTATAAACTGGCTGATGGATATGAAATGCCTGCCGATACCATCAATGGAATGATCCCGGAAGAAGTGCATGAAGGAGTGGGTAGAGCCGTTAAAAGAGCAAGGGAAAAAGGTGGCCCAACTTTATTGGAAATTAAAACTTATCGTTATAAAGGACATTCCATCAGCGATCCTCAAAAATACCGCACCAAGGAAGAAGTGGATGAATACAAGGGCAAAGACCCGATCCAGATGATTCGCAAGACTATCCTGGACGGCAAAATGGCTACAGAAAAAGAATTGGGTGATATTGACAGTCGCATTGATGGTGTGGTGAATCAATCAGTGAAATTCGCAGAGGAAAGCCCATGGCCAGATGATAGCGAAGTATTAAAAGACGTTTATATTGACCAAAATTATCCGTTCATAGTAGATTAATTACGCAGGACGGTTAGTGATTAAGCTAAAATAAAATTCAAATCATTAAAATAATGGCAGACAAGAAACAAGTGCAGGATAGCGAACAGGGTGAAGTGATCCTTGCCCAGGCCAAAGATTTCTGGACCCGTAACAGTAAATGGATACTTGGGGTTGGTACAATTCTGGTACTCGCTGTTGGCGGCTGGTTTTTCTATAAGAATTATGTAGTAAAACCAAAAGAGGAGAAAGCAGCAGAGCTCATGTGGAAAGCTGAAGAATATTTCCGCATGGATTCAACAAGGCTGGCGCTAACCGGAGACGGTCAGAATCCGGGATTCCTGAGCATAATCAGCAAGTACGGTGGTACAGATGCCGGCAATCTCGCCAATTATTATGCAGGTGTTTGTTACCTCAAACAGAACGACAATCAGAATGCTGTAAAATACCTGAAGAAATTTGATAGTGACGCCAAACAGATCCAGCAAAGGGCTTATAAACTGTTGGGTGATGCTTATGGTGATCTTGGTAACAATAAAGAAGCGCTGGATTATTATAAAAAGGCAGCGCATCATTTTGAGGAGGACAAGCAGAGTTCAGCAGAAGCACTAGGTATGGCTGCCTATTTTGCCGAAAAGATGGTAAAAGACCAGAAAGAAGCGATCGCATTGTATACAGAGCTAAAGCAAAAATTCCCCAATACCAGGGAAGGAGGAGAAGCAGACAAATACCTGGCAAGACTGGGCGTTTATAATGTGAATTGATCATGGCGAATACATCTACCGGATCAGGAAAATTATTAAAGAATGATAAAGGCACCCGTCACCTGGCAGGTGCCTTTATCGTTATAGTGAAAACTGAGTGGAATGCTCCGATCGTTGATGAATTGGAGAAAGGATGTCTTGCAGAACTGGCCAAAAATAAGGTCAAAAAAACGCTCACTATTACGGTGCCAGGCGCTGTAGAAATTCCTTTTGGCGTAAAGACTTATTGGGATAATAGCGGCCGAAAAAAGCGGCCGGATGCCTTTATTGCTCTTGGATGTGTGATCAAAGGAGATACCCCACATTTTGATTATGTGTGTAAAGCAGTGACTGATGGGGTAACTCAATTGAATCTTGGCTTGCCAATTCCCACTATTTTTGGAGTATTAACAGTTAACAGCGAAGAGCAGGCCCGCGAAAGAATTGGTGGAAAGCATGGCCATAAAGGAGAGGAGGCTGCAATTACCGCTATTAAAATGATCCAGCTTGCACGATCTATAAAAAAATAAAGACAATAGCACCCTGCGAATGAACGTACAATTATTTATACCGTGTTTTGTTGACCAGCTTTATCCAGATACTGCCTTCAATATGATTAAGGTGCTGGAGAAAGCAGGATGCACTGTTAGCTACAATACTGCACAAACATGTTGCGGCCAGCCTGCTTTCAACGCAGTTTCTGGGATGAAGCAAAATCTGTTTGCAGCAAATTCCTGAAGGATTTCAGTGGAACTGATTATATCGTATCACCCAGTGCAAGCTGTTCGGGTTTCGTTCGTAATTATTATGGAAAGCTGTTTGAAAACTCTTCCCGGCATCATGAAGTAACTGACGTAGGTAACAGGCTGTTTGAATTTTCCGAATTCATGGTAAAGGTGCTGAAGATCGAGAATGTAGGAGCCGAACTCAAGGCAAAAGCAACGTATCACGATAGCTGTGCAGGACTTCGTGAATGCAAAATAAAAGCTGAGCCCAGGAAATTATTGTCCAATGTAAAAGGCCTTGAGCTTACTGAAATGAATGATGTGGAGACCTGCTGTGGTTTTGGAGGAACATTTGCCGTGAAATTTGAATCTATTTCCATTGGTATGGGAGAACAAAAAGTGGAAAATGCTTTGGCAACAAATGCTGAATACATCATATCTACAGACCTGTCATGCCTGATGCATATACAGGGATATATCAATCATAAAGGATATTCCATAAAAACCATGCACCTGGCAGATGTACTGGCCAGTGGCTGGTAATATTATTACCCACCCCGCTATCAAAAAATATCCCCACCAGCAAAGGGCGGGGATCTTCAGGATGGGAGCCTACTCAGGGTTTTATTTAGGCGGACAATATCGTTGATCACCTATATCATTCCGTTGCTCTGATCCACATCTTTAATAGTGATCCAGCCATGCTGGTGTTTTCATCTTTCGACCAGTATTATCCATTTTCTTCATCACGTTTTCACAAGCAACAAATGATACAAATACGTGCATCGATCCAATTCTGGATTGAAAACAGAGTATATTTATTTCTTCAACTTCTTTTAATTTTGGAATCCGAAAACAAAAAAAGCTCGTATGGCACATTGGCTAGTCAAATCTGAACCTTCTGTTTATAGTTATGATCAACTGGAAAAAGAAAAGGAGACCAGGTGGGATGGAATTCGCAATTATGCTGCCCGTCTTCACCTGCGGGCAATGAAAAAGGGAGATACTGTACTGTTCTATCATAGCAATGAAGGGCTGAATATTGTAGGCATCGCCAAAGTGTCAAAAGAAGCCTACCAGGACCCTTCCACAAAAGATGACTGGAGCGCGGTAGACCTTCAGTCGTTTAAAAAATTGAAGAAACCAGTTGCACTGGATGATATCAAAAAAGATAAAACACTCGCTAATATGGCCCTTGTACGAATAGGCCGGTTGTCTGTACAACCTGTTACAGATAAAGAATTTGAAACGATTATGAAGATGGCAGGAGAGAAGTGATCGACTGCTGTCTTTTCATTTAAATTGACGTTTCACAGATTATTAAGGGTTACTTTTTTCAGGTAAAAGGAATCAATACTCAGATTCACTTTAACCAGTAAATATTGCCATGAATAAATAAAATAACTGGCTGAATATGTAAACCAGTTACTCCCGCATCTTTTTACCACTAAATCGAAAGCCATGAAATTAATTTGTTGCACCGCATTGATTGCGGTGATGAGCATCGTAATGTCTTGCAATACTTCTACTAGCGATTCAAAATTGAATAAACCGAGGTCCAGCATCGCCGAAGTTGAATTGAATCAGGTACCTGAAAGCGAACCTAAAAAGGAAGCTTTTGGAGCAATAGGTGACCAAAATGCCGACTCAGCGACCAATCAAACACCTCCCGGAACTGGTAATCCTAAACAAAAGCCAGCGGAACCACAACAGAATATTGACTGGGATAAAAAAATTGTCAAGAATGCATTCATCAATGCTGAGGTGAAAGATTATAAAAGTTTTTATGCATCTCTCCGGGAAAAGGTAAAATCTGTAGGCGGTTATATTGCCCAGGAAGAACAGAATCAATCAGATTATAAGATTGAAAATTCACTTGCGATCAAAGTTCCTGTAGACCAATTTGACAATGCACTGGTACAGCTAACTGCCAATACAGATAAGATCAATGAGAAAAAAGTTACATCGGCAGATGTAACAACGGAAGTTATCGATACCAGGTCAAGAATGGAGGCCAAGCGACAGGTTAGATCACGTTACCTGGACCTCTTGAGGCAGGCAAAGAACATGGAAGAAATACTTAATGTGCAAAACGAGATCAATGGAGTACAGGAGCAAATTGAATCGGCGGCAGGCAGAATTCAATATCTCGGTCATGCTTCCACGTTCAGCACAATCAACATGACATTCTTCCAGGTGCTAAATGTAAGTGCAAAAGACAAAGACAGTCCGAGTTTTGGAACAGAACTGGCAAGTTCATTTTCGGTTGGCTGGAAATGGATCAAAGATCTATTTGTTGGGTTTGTTTCTATTTGGCCTCTGTTTTTCCTGGTTGCGTTTGTGGTTATCATGTATAAAAGAACAAAACTGCGTAAAGGCAAACAGGAACTAAAGCAACCAGCCAGCGAGGTGCTGAGTTAATACAGAAAATCTTTAAAATTCTTCCCGTTATATTTTTGAATCCCGCCTTGATTAAATTTGCTCTATGGCAAAAAAGAAACTGGTGGTCCTAACAGGGGCTGGGATTAGCGCAGAGAGCGGACTTAAGACTTTTCGGGACAGTGACGGTTTATGGGAGGGATATGATGTAAGGGAAGTGGCAACGCCCGGCGCCTGGTATAAGAACCCTCAATTGGTACTTGACTTCTATAATATGCGTCGAAAGAATGTGGCAGACGCCAAACCCAATTCAGCTCATTTTGGATTGGCTGAGCTGGAGAGGAACTTTGAAGTGACGATCATTACCCAGAATATTGATGATCTGCATGAGCGGGCTGGCTCAACGAATGTGCTTCACCTGCATGGAGAAATATTTAAAATGAGAAGTACTGCAGATGAGAACAGGCTTTACGAGATTCGAGGGGATATGAAATTAGGTGATAAGGGAGAAGATGGGTATCAGTTAAGGCCGGCAATTGTATGGTTTGAAGAAGCAGTACCAAAGATCAGTGAAGCCATTCCCATTGTAAATGCTGCCGATATTTTTGTAGTGGCAGGAACTTCCTTGGTTGTTTACCCGGCCGCGGGTCTTGTCAATTATGCTGCACAGCATATCCCAAAGTATATTATCGATAAAAAAATTCCTTATACTACAGGAGTAAATAATCTGACTGTGATTGAAAAGCCAGCTACTGAGGGAGTGGCGGAGTTGTTGAAGTTGCTTTTATGAAGATAGTACGAACAGACAGGAAAGGTGGCCAAAATCTCTTCAGTCATTAATTTCTTTCCTCATTGAAACAAATTCCATATTCTTCCAGTTCTTTCAATACTGGTCCATAAATTTCACGTGAAGTAGGAATATGCAGGCCTCTTAAAACAATATCGCCACTGAGTATTAGTTTGGTGGCAATTCCCAGTGGAAGGCCAACCGTTTTTGCCATGGCGGTATGTAAATT
>Ga0170475_100375512_pt1 | contig 15500 bp, 14 predicted proteins | sample Soicark_Litter_5_FD_111474 | JGI IMG/M metagenome (GOLD analysis project Ga0170475, IMG submission 111474) | Avena fatua rhizosphere microbial communities from Hopland, California, USA. Combined Assembly of 48 SPs | reverse complement strand
CCGGCGCAGCATCGTCGGACCGGTGCAGCGGCTGACACAGGTCGCCGGACGAATCGCAGCGGGCGATCTGCAGGCGCGTGCGAGCACCGAAGCGCAGGACGAAATCGGCATGCTCGCGTCCAGCTTCGACACGATGACCACCCGCTTGGCGGAGACCATCACCAACCTTGAAGCGGCCAAGAACACCGCCGAGACCGCCAACCGCGCGAAGAACAGCTTTCTCGCCAACATGAGCCACGAGCTGCGCACGCCGCTGAACGCGATCCTCGGCTACGCGCAAATCCTGCGCCGCTCCAAAAGCATGAGCGCACGAGACGCCGCCGGCATTTTGACGGTCCAGCGCAGCGGAGAGCACCTGCTGCTGCTGATCGACGACATACTGGACCTCGCCCGCATCGAGGCCGGCAAGGTCGAGTTCTATCCCGACAACATGGACCTCGGCGCCTTGCTGCGAACCGTCAGCGACATCATCCGCATCGAGGCGCAGCGCAAGGACCTGGCGTTCGACTGCGAAGTCAAAGGCACGCTGCCTTCGGTGGTGCGCACTGACCAGAAGCGCCTGCGCCAGGTATTGCTGAACCTGCTGAACAACGCAGTCAAATTTACCCGGCAGGGCGCGGTGCACTTGCGCGTGACGGTGGTCGATACCGATGACCAGCAAGCGCGGTTGCGCTTCTGCGTCGAGGACAGCGGCATCGGCATCGCGCCCGAACACCTCGAACGCATCTTCCGTCCTTTCGAGCAGGCGTCCGACGTGCAGCGCAGCTTCGGCGGCACGGGGCTGGGGCTGGCGATCAGCCGGCAACTCGTGATGCTCATGGGCAGCGACATCCATGTCGAAAGCCGCGTCGGCGCCGGCAGCCGGTTCTGGTTCGAGGTCGCCCTGCCCCTGGCCTCACGAGAGTTGTTCGAGACTTCCTCGTCGATCGAAAACATCACCGGCTACGAAGGACCGCGGCGCAAGGTGATGGTGGTCGACGACATCGAAGCCAACCGTGCGCCCATCATGGAGTTCATGGACCGCCTCGGTTTCGACGTGCTGGAGGCCGACAATGGCGATGCGGCCGTGCGCTGCGTGCAGGCCATGTCGCCCGACGTCGTGCTCATGGACAGCGTGATGCCGGTGATGGACGGCATGGAGGCGATCCGCCGGCTTCGCAGCATCGACAAATTCCGCGATCTGCCCGTCATCGCCGTATCAGCCAACGCCTCGGCGACCGACCAGCAGCAGAGCATGGAAGCCGGGGCCAGTGCTTTCCTGCCCAAGCCAATCGACTTCGATCGCCTGCTGCCCGAGATGGCTCGCCTGCTTGACTTGACGTGGAAGCAGCGCAGCGCCGCCGCCGAGCCGGCCCTCGATGCCCAAGCGGATGCGCCGCTGGTGGCCCCGCCACCCGACGAGATGGAGGTGCTGCTACGCCTTGCCCGCACCGGTGACATGCGGAGGATCCGCGCCCACGCCGAGTACCTCGCCGCCCTCGATGCACGCCACCGCCCGCTTGCAGCGCGATTGTGCGGTCTGGCCGAAAGCTTTCAAAGCATGGCCATCGTCAAGCTGCTCAATGACCTCGGAGAAGGGGCGCGGGGGTCAGGTCCCACCCACTCGCCCTGATGGCGTTTCAGGCCGTGACAGGTGCGTGCTGCAACTGCGGTCTGCCGCTCGCCAAGTTTGTCGGGACCGCACCCAACACAGCCGGCCCCTCGCCGATTGAAGAGGTCAAGCGACTACTGTGAAACCTTCACCTCTCGGCCCCACAGCGGCTGCAAGCCCCTCGCGTTGTTCGCATACAGCGAGCGGAACGCCTGGATGGATTTCTGCTGGACCTTGACCGGTTCACGCATCACCATCCAGTGGACCCCTTCGCTGCAAGGCGGGGTCGTCAACGACCCTTCGAAGTCGTAGTAGCGACGGTCCTTGGGCAGCAATGCCTGAAGGTCGAGGTTCAAGTCAGCCACGGTCAGCGTCTGGCCGGCCTTGCGCGGCAAGTGCTCCAGCACCGTGTCGAAGGCTGAGCCGCGGCTGCCGGGCTCCAGCAGCACCGCCACTACGCCAAGGTGACCTTCCTCGTCGCGGTGGACCAGGTGCGCGACCATGGCACTGGCCTTGCCCTTCACACGCTCCTCGCTTGGCGCATGGAAGTGGAACTGCAGCAGTTGGTAGCGCTTGCCGCCCACGGTCAGGAACTGGCCGGCTGGCACCGTCACCTGGATGGTGTGGCCGTTGTTGACGATGGCCGGCGACACCGCCGTGTAACCGAACTCGAGCGCCGGCAAGGGCGCAGGCGTGGCGTGGCGGATGTCGATCGGCGACTGGCGATGGCCCGTGCCGCAGACCTCGAAATCATGGTCGAGCTTGGCCCAATGGGCCATGCCTTGAGCCCCGTGGTAATTCCAATGGGCCGGCTTGTGCTTTTCTTCGGCAGCGGCAACGACAGAGGCCGCAGCCACGGTCAGGACGGCCGTCAGAGCGGCAAGGGCGAAACGCTGAATGTGGTGCATGGCAGTCGATGGGGAGACAAACAAGGGGCGCCACGCCGACACGAAGCCGGCAAAGACGGCGAGCCCGGGTTTTACCTGATTCGAGTTCGATTCACCACGATGCGGTCATTCCCACATTGCGCCACAAACGTGGCGAATGCCACCGCCATTCATCGACCCTTTCCGGCAGCTTCGTCCAGGGCGCGCAATTGCGCCAGCTTGTCGGCAATCTTCATTTCAAGCCCGCGCGGCACGGGCTGGTACCAGCCCGGCACGGGCATGCCGTCAGGCAGGTAGGTTTCGCCGGCAGCATAGGCCTCGGGCTCGTCGTGCGCGTAACGGTAGGCCTTGCCATGGCCGAGCTCCTTCATCAGCTTCGTCGGCGCATTGCGCAAGTGGACGGGCACTTCACGAGACTTGTCCCGCTTGATGAACGCCCGCGCCGCGTTGTACGCGTTGTATCCGGCATTGCTCTTCGGCGCGATGGCGAGGTAGATCACGGCCTGCGCCAGCGCCAGTTCGCCCTCGGGCGAACCCAGGCGCTCAAAGGTGGTGGCCGCGTCGTTGGCCAGCTGCATCGCACGGGGATCGGCCAGACCAATGTCTTCCCATGCCATGCGCACAATGCGGCGCGCCAGGTACTTCGCATCCGCGCCGCCATCGAGCATGCGCGTGAGCCAGTAAAGAGCGGCATCCGGGTTTGAACCGCGCACCGACTTGTGCAAGGCCGAGATCTGGTCGTAGAAGTTGTCGCCGCCCTTGTCGAAACGGCGGGCGTTCAACGTCAGCGCGTTCTGGAGGAAATCGGCGTCGATGACGTCGACCCCGGCGGCGCGGGCTGCCGTGCTGGACTGCTCCAGCAGGTTGAGCAGGCGGCGCGCGTCCCCGTCGGCATAGCCGACAAGGGTATCGACGGCATTGCCTTCGAAACGCAGATGGTTCAACACCGTCCCGCGCGCGCGTTCGACAAGTTGCTTCAGTTCGTCGTCACTCAAGGCCTGCAGCACATACACCTGAGCCCGCGACAACAACGCGGAGTTGACCTCGAACGACGGGTTCTCTGTGGTGGCACCCACGAAGGTCACGAGGCCTGACTCGACGAAGGGCAGCAGCCCATCCTGCTGGCTCTTGTTGAAGCGGTGGATCTCGTCGACGAACAAGATGGTCTTCCTGCCCAGCGCCAGGTTGTGCTCGGCCTGTTCCATCGCGGCGCGGATGTCCTTGACGCCCGAGAACACGGCGGAGAGCGCGATGAATTCGTAGCCGAAGGCACTGGCCGTCAAGCGCGCAAGCGTGGTCTTGCCCACGCCGGGCGGGCCCCACAGGATCATCGAATGCGGCTGGCCGGACTCGAACGCGAGCCGCAGCGGCCTGCCCGGCCCGATCAGGTGCGATTGGCCGATGACCTGATCGAGGTTCGCCGGGCGCAACGCCTCGGCCAATGGGGCCGCGGGTGCGGACTCGAACAGATCGGCCATGGGAGTGTCACTGCTCCAGCACGTCGGCACCCGGCGGCGGCGTGAAGCGGAAATGCTCCGGGTCCACCGCCACATTGGTCCGCACGTTGGAGAACGCCAGGGCGGAACGCTGACCGAAGCTGTCGACGATCTCGATCGCCATCAGATCCTTGCCGAGAAATCCGACCTGGATGGATTGGAACTGACCGTCCTTCGCCTTCGGCAGCGCCTGCACCCATGAGAGGCCGTCGCGATCGGCCTGGGACTTGAGCGTGAAGTCCTTCTCGAGGTTGCCTCCGGCAAGCAAGGCCGCCGGCGTGGCGCCGATCGCATCGGTCATCTTGCGCGAGCTGGCCTGGTTCAGGTCGTTGTCGAAAATCCAGACCTTCTGGCCGTCAGCGACGATGGCCTGCTCGAAGGGCTTCGTGTACGCGAAGCGGAAGCGGTTCGGGCGCTGGAACTCGAAATCGCCGCTCGACGTCTTTTTCTTCTTGCCGTCGGGCGAGGTGACCACCTGCGAAAACACGGCCTTGCCGGATTTCACTTCGCGGACGAATTCGCGCAAAGTGTCGACGGCATCGGCCCGGGCAGCCATGGTGGCCAGCAACAGGCTGGTCGCTGCGAAGGTCTTGAGGGCGGTGTGGTTCATGCGGTCTCGGGACAGTGCTTGCGTCATTCGTCGCGCTTGGGCACGATGATGTCGCGGTTGCCGTTGGTGGCCATGCTGGATACGAGTCCGGACTTCTCCATTTGTTCCAGCAAACGGGCTGCGCGGTTATAGCCGATGCGCAGGTGGCGCTGCACAAGCGAGATGGACGCCCGCCGATGCTGCAACACGACGGCCACCGCCTGGTCGTACATCGCATCGCCTTCGCCGCCCCCTTCGCCGACCGGCATGTCGCCGTCGCCACCCCCTTCGAGCACCCCGCCTTACAGAATGCCCTCGATGTAGTTCGGCTCGCCGCCCTGCTCCTTCAGGTAGTCGACGACACGGTGCACTTCCTCGTCGCTGACAAAAGCGCCATGCACGCGGACAGGCAGGCCGGTGCCTGCGGACAGGTAGAGCATGTCGCCCATGCCCAGCAGCGCCTCCGCGCCCATCTGGTCGAGGATGGTGCGGCTGTCGATCTTGCTGCTGACCTGGAAGCTCAGGCGGGTGGGAATATTGGCCTTGATGAGGCCGGTGATCACATCGACGCTCGGACGTTGCGTGGCAAGGATCAGGTGAATGCCGGCGGCCCGCGCCTTTTGCGCGAGGCGGGCGATCAGCTCCTCGATCTTCTTGCCGACCACCATCATGAGGTCGGCCAGTTCATCGATCACGACGACGATGAACGGCAGGCGGTCGAGCGGCTCGGGCTCCTCAGGCGTGAGGCTGAACGGGTTCGGAATGTGCTCGCCACGTTCGGCGGCCTCAGCGACCTTCTTGTTGTAGCCCGCGAGGTTGCGCACGCCGAGCTTGCTCATCAGCTTGTAGCGGCGCTCCATCTCGCCGACACACCAGTTGAGCGCGTTCGACGCCTGCTTCATGTCGGTGACGACTGGCGCCAGCAGGTGCGGAATGCCTTCGTAGACGCTCATCTCGAGCATCTTCGGGCCGATCAGGATCAGGCGCACGTCACGCGCCTCGGCCTTGTACAACAGGCTCAGGATCATCGCGTTGATGCCCACCGATTTGCCCGAGCCGGTGGTACCGGCCACGAGACAATGCGGCATCTTGGCAAGGTCGGCCACGATGGGCGCGCCGACGATGTCCTTTCCGAGGCCCATCGTGAGCTGCGACGAAGCATCGTTGTACACCGCCGAACCGAGAATTTCGGAGAGGCGGATCATCTGGCGTCGCGCGTTGGGCAACTCGAGCGCCATGTAGTTCTTGCCCGGAATCACCTCCACCACGCGGATGCTGATGAGGCTCAGCGAACGTGCCAGGTCCTTCGCGAGACCCACGATCTGCGAGCCCTTCACGCCGGTGGCGGGTTCGATCTCGTAACGCGTGATGACCGGGCCAGGCGATGCGGCCACGACCCGCACGTCGACGCCGAAGTCCTTGAGCTTTTTCTCGATCAGCCGGGAGGTCATCTCGAGCGTCTCGGGGGTGACCGACTCCATGCGGGACGGTGCGGCGTCCAGAAGGTCCACCTGTGGGAGCTTGGTGTCGCTCAGCTCCGTGAAAAGCGGCTTCTGGCGTTCCTTGACGACACGCTCGGATTTGGGCACCTCGACGACCGGGGCCTCGATCACGATGGGGGCGTGCTCCTCGTGGAGCTGGTGCTCGACCTCGACGACCAGCTCACGTTCGCGCAGCGCCTGCTCGCCCAGGCGATGGTCTTCGGCGCGTTCGATGCGCTCCACGCGCTTGTCACGCCACGACTCCACCCATGCGCCGATCTTTTCAGCCAGGTGTACCCACGAGAAGCGGAACGCCAGCGCGACGCCGGCCACAAGACCGGTGATCCACAGCACACCTGAACCGACAAAGCCCAGCAGCTTCATGCTCGATGGACCGAGCAAGTAACCGAGCACGCCGCCGGCATGGGCGCCGGCCAGGCGGGGCTCCCACTGATAAAGCCGCGTCCACTCCAGCGAGGTGCTGGAACACAAGAGCAACGCAACCCCGGCCCAGAACCACCAGCGCGGCTGTGCCGGTGGGGCCTGGTCGGCGTGGTCGGTGCCGCGCAGCAGCCGCGCGAGCGAACCGAGCCACACCCTCAGCGAGACCAGCAGCGTCCACCACGCCGAATAGCCGAGCAGCACGAATGCGAGGTCGGAGAACCAGGCGCCGAGCGCGCCGACTTTGTTGAGCGGCAGCGCATTGCTCCCGGACGTGGAAAACGCGGCATCGCCAGGATGATGCGTGACCAGCGCCAGCAGCGCGAGCAGCCACAACACCCCGCCCACGATCACGGCGAATTGGGTGCGCAAGGAGCCGACCGATGCGGGCGTGGCAACCGGAGGTGCGGCCTTCGCGGCCTTGCGGCTGGACGACTTGGAGCCGGAAGCTTTCGAAGGCGGCGCGGGCGCACCTTCGGCCTGCAAGGAACCGAGCGGAAATGTCATCCGCGGATTGTCGCGTATCCAGAGCGTCCCGCTGCAAGCAAGTGCACAAGCGCACCGAAGCCGAAGATCAGTCACACGCCGGCCCAGGTGGCGAGCGAGCGAAGCGAAGCAACGCCCCGAATCGCAGGCGACAGGCAGGCAAGCGCAGCGAAGCCGCACATCAAGCCACACGCGAGCCCGGGTCCCTCGGGCGACCCGTGGCGCCCCCACGTGGGGCAGGAGCGAAGCGACGTGGGGGCCCTATCTCATCCCGTCAGACGCTCCTTGATGATGACGGACCCGTTTTCCTGCGTTTCCACCATGCCCCGGTCTTCGAGGTCCTTCATGACCCGGCTGACCATCTCGCGGGACGCGCCGACGATCTTTGCAAGATCCTGGCGAGAAACCTTGTTCCGGATGATTTTCAGCTCGCCGTCGTCCTCGGCCATGTCGAGCAGCGAACGCGCCACCCGGCCGTACACGTCGAGCAGGGCCAAAGATTCGATCTGGCGGTCGGCGCTGCGCAGGCGCTGCACGAGGCCGCGCATGATGGCGTACGACAGGCTCGAGTTCTCCGGCAGGCAACGGGCAAATTCTGCACAACCGAGGATCAGCATGTCCGTCTGGACCTCGGCGCGCACCGTGGCGGAGTGCGGCTCGTTGTCGATGAGGCTCATCTCGCCGACGTAGTGACCGGGGTGCAGCACCGCCAGGATGACTTCGCGGCCCCGCGAGTCGGAAGTCAGGACGCGGGCCCGCCCGGTCAACAGGATGTACAGGGCGTTGGACTTCTTGCCGTGCTCCACGACGATTTCGCCGCGCCGGAACCGGCGCTTCACCACGCTGTCGGCGATGGCTGTCGCCTGCTCGTTCGTGAGCAGCGAAAACAGCGGCACCCGCCGGATCAAGTCCAAGTTGGACAACATGGCCATTGAAATCACTCCTTCTTTGTCGGTGTCCGTCAGGGTATCGGAGACAAGTGTGAAAACTTAACGCTCGTCAAAATTCTGCGTATTGTCACCATTACGAGAATTGACGCCAACGGGTTTCCACCGCATGTCAAACTTCCGGCCGGAATCTTTTCAGCTGCACACCCTCAGAACGCCATGAGCACCACCACGAAGCATGCCCAAGTCCTCATTCTCGGCTCGGGCCCGGCAGGCTACACCGCCGCCATCTACGCCGCCCGCGCCAACCTCAAGCCGATGCTGGTGACGGGCATCGCCCAGGGCGGCCAGTTGATGACCACCACCGAGGTGGACAACTGGCCCGCCGACGTGATGGGCGTGCAAGGCCCCGAGCTGATGCAGCGTTTCCTGGCGCACGCCGAGCGCTTCAACACCGAGATCGTCTTCGATCACATCAACCGTGTCGACCTGTCGAGCCGGCCCTTCACCCTCCAAGGCGATTCAGGCACCTATACCTGCGACGCGCTGGTCATCGCCACCGGTGCCAGCGCGAAGTACCTTGGCCTGCCGTCCGAGGAAGCCTTCATGGGCCGAGGTGTCAGCGGCTGCGCCACCTGCGACGGCTTCTTCTATCGTGACCAGGAGGTCTGCGTGGTAGGCGGTGGCAACACGGCCGTCGAGGAGGCGCTGTACCTGTCGAACATCGCCTCGAAGGTGCACCTGATCCACCGTCGCGACAAGTTCCGCGCCGAAGCCATCCTCGTCGACAAGCTGAACGACAAAGTCGCCGCCGGCAAGATGCAGCTGCACGTGTTCAACACGCTCGACGAAGTGCTGGGCGACCAAAGCGGCGTCACCGGCGTGCGCCTGAAGAGCACCACGGACGGCAGTACGACGGACCTCTCGGTCAAGGGCTGTTTCATCGCGATCGGCCATCAGCCGAATACCGACATCTTCAAGGGCCAGTTCGAGATGAAGGACGGCTACATCGTCACCCGGAGCGGCCTGAACGGCTTTGCCACGATGACCACCGTGCCCGGCGTCTTCGCCGCGGGAGACGTTCAGGACCACGTCTACCGCCAGGCCATCACCAGTGCCGGCACAGGCTGCATGGCCGCGCTCGACGCGCAGCGTTTCCTCGAGCAGGCCGGCGTGGTCTGACGCGTTGGCGCACCTGTGCTTGGCTGGACCTTGAAAAGCAGTCTATAATCACAGTCTTTGCCGAAAACGGTTCGGATGTTGCGATCCAGTGAGGGTGTCAAAACCCCCTGCTGGCTCGATCGGCCCGACCTTCGAAGGGCGCCCACCAAGTGAACCAGAGTCGATGACACTGTTCTCTTGCTCTAGGCGCTACGCCTGAAACGAGATACACACGGAGAAGCGTCATGGCACGCGTCTGTCAAGTCACGGGTAAGCGCCCGATGGTGGGAAACAATGTTTCCCACGCCAACAACAAGACCAAGCGTCGTTTTCTGCCCAACCTGCACTACCGCCGGTTCTGGCTCGAAACCGAGAACCGTTGGGTGCGCCTGCGCATCTCCAATGCCGCGCTGCGCCTGATCGACAAGGTGGGCATCGACCAGGTCGTCGCCGACCTGCGCGCCCGCGGCGAACTCTGAACTAGGAGCAGATCATGGCAAAAGGTGGACGCGAAAAAATCAAGCTCGAGTCGTCGGCTGGCACCGGTCACTTTTATACGACCGACAAGAACAAGAAGACCACGCCCGAAAAGATCGAAATCATGAAGTTCGATCCAAAGGCTCGCAAGCATGTGATGTACAAAGAAACCAAGCTGCGGTAATACCCGTAAGCCGTTTCCCCCAAGCCCGCCCGGCGCAAGCCTGGCGGGTTTTTGTTTTTGTGAACAACGAGCGGACTCGATGAAATGCCTCGCAGGCCAGCGAGTGCTTCCGCCGCAGGTAGCCAAGCGTTGATTTCGAGTCTCGCTCAGGAGCCTCAGCCCCAACCATCACCGTACGCTATCCCGACGTGCCGTGCCGGTCCGCTCCAGCTCGCTTCGCATCGCTCGGCGGCTGCATCAAGCGTGGTCGAGCGAAGCAACGCCCCGTAACCAGCGCGACAGAAAGGCAAGCGCAGCGTTGCCGCAGATCAAGGCTGCCCACGAGGACCGGCTCTGCCTGCCGACCCGGGGTCGCCCCGTGGGGTTAGGATCGCGAAGCGCGACTGGGGGGCTCCATCAAACAGGCAAGCACAGCGAAACCGCACATCAACCCGACGCGGCCCCGGCTCCGCCGGGCGACCCGTGTCACCCCTTAGGAGCAGGGGCGGGGCAATGCGATGTGCGCGCCGCCACCGCAACGGCCTCAGCGTGCCAAGGCGGAAGGAAGCGTCTGGCAGCAACCGCTATGCGTGCACGGCCTTGAGCTTGAGCGAGAACTCCTGCAAAGCGGCAATGCCGCTTCCCTCGGCCTTGCGACACCAGTTCTGCAGGTCAACCACCAGCTGCTCGGCCGACACGTTGGTGCGGGTCCACAGTTGGCGCAGCTCTTCACGCATGGCAACCAGCTTCGCCAGCGCAGGGGTTTGCGCCATGGCACTCTCCACCTGGGCCTTCAGGTGCGGGGGGATCTTGTCTTCGTCGCGGTGCAGCCAGCGCTTGGCAAGCTGCAGGTTGGACATGGTGGCGGCATTGGCAGCACCGTCGGCCTTCAAACGTTTGATCTCCGCGGCGCAGGCCACGCGGAGATTGCGAGCGTACTTGGCCATGACCTCGTAGCGGTTGGCGATGATGGCCTCGAGCGTCTTCGAATCGGCAACTGGCTTGATGGCGCCCGTGCGCAGCACCGGCGCGGTCTTGCGAACCTTGGCGAGGCCAACGATTTCCAGGGCGCGGATGTAGCCCCAGGCCATGTCGAATTCGAAAGGCTTGACGGAGAACTTGGCCGACGTGGGGTACGTGTGGTGGTTGTTGTGCAGTTCTTCGCCACCGATGAGGATGCCCCACGGGGTCAGGTTGGTGCTGCCGTCCGGCGCCTCGAAGTTGCGGTAGCCCCACCAGTGGCCCAGGCCGTTGACAATGCCCGCAGCGGTGACCGGAATCCAGGCCATTTGCACGGCCCACACGGTCAGGCCGATGGCACCGAAGAGCGCCAGGTCGATGATCAGCATCAGACCGACGCCTTGCCAGGTGAAGCGGCTGTACAGATTGCGTTCAATCCAGTCATCAGGTGTGCCGTGACCGAACTTGTCCTTGGTTTCCTGGACTTTCGCCTCGGCGCGGTACAGCTCGGCGCCGCGCAGGAGCACGGTCTTGATGCCGCGGGTGTGCGGGCTGTGCGGGTCATCCACGGTTTCGCACTTGGCATGGTGCTTCCGGTGGATCGACACCCACTCCTTCGTGACTTGGCCGGTGCCCATCCAGAGCCAGAACCGGAAGAAATGCGCCGGAATGGGGTGAAGGTCGAGCGACCGGTGCGCCTGCGAGCGGTGCAGGAAGATCGTGACGGACGCGATGGTGACGTGAGTGAGCGCAAGCGTGATCAGCACGATTTGCCACCACGTGGTCTGGACCAAGCCGTTGGCCAGCCAATCCACCAAGGCATCCTTCAAGGTCAACAGTTCGTTCATCAAGCTCTTTCGAACGCCACACCGGGCGGGGTGGGCTATTGTACGGGACCGGCGTCAGGCGCCTCATCGAAAACAACCGGTTTTCCGAGGGTAAGTTCAGCCGATCGCGTCCTGTTTCGAGCGCGATCAAGCCACCTTGGTTCGCTGTGGAACCGCTGTTCAGCGGCGCTCCCACACGGCTGCGAAGAAGCCGTCGGTGCCGTGTCGATGGGGCCACAGGCGCAAGTAGTCGCCACGCACCAGCGACGCGGCATCGCCCGCATGGGCTTTTTCGAGAGCCTGGGCCGCCGGCATGGGCTCAAAATCACGGGCGTGAGCGTCCGAGAAGGCCATCGCAATGCCCTCGTTTTCGGCATCGAGGAGGCTGCAGGTGGCATACACCAGCCGGCCGCCGGGTTTCAGCAGCCGGGCGGCGCTGGCGAGAATGGCCGCCTGCTTGGCCTTCAGTTCTTCGATCGCCTGCGGCGACTGGCGCCACTTCATGTCTGGATTGCTGCGCAGCGTCCCGAGGCCGGAGCATGGTGCATCCACCAGCACGCGATCGATTTTGCCGGCCAACCGCTTGATGCGGTCGTCGCGCTCGTGGGCAATCTGGATCGGGTAGACGTTTGACAGGCCGCTGCGGGCCAGGCGCGGCTTGAGCGCGGCCAGCCGGTGGCCGGAGGTATCGAAGGCGTACAGGCGACCCGTGTTGCGCATCGAGGCACCCAGTGCAAGCGTCTTGCCACCGGCCCCGGCGCAGAAGTCGACCACCATCTCGCCGCGCTTGGCATCGGTCAGCAGCGCGAGCAGTTGGCTGCCCTCGTCCTGCACTTCGATTTCACCGCGATTGAAGGCGTCGACCTTGTTCAGCATCGGCTTACCTTGAACCCGCAGCCCCCAAGGGGAATGCGGCGTGATTTCCGCGTCGATGTTGCCCGCCTTCAATGCGGCCTGGACGTCCTCACGTTTCGCCTTGAAGGTATTGACCCGCAAATCGAGTGGCGCGGCCTGGTTCAGGCTGTCCACGAGCGGCCAGAACTCTTCACCCAACGCCGCCTCCAGCGGGTCTGCGAGCCATTCAGGCAGGTTGTGGCGCAGCTTCGCGGGCAATGCGCTGCGATCCACCGCCGTGACCTGCTCCAGCCACTGCTGCTCCTGTTCGGACAGCGCAGCCCGCAGGAAACCCTCGTTGCCCTGCCACGCAAGCAACACCAGGCGCCGTTCCATCTCACCCTTGCCCGATTGGGCCAGGTGCTGGAACAAAAGGCGGTTTCGCAACACACCATAGGTGGTCTCGGCGAGCGAATGGCGCTCGCGAGAACCCAGGGCACGGTGCGTGCGGAAAAAGTCGGAAACCACACGGTCGGCGGGTGCCTGGAACTGGAGCACCTGGTGCAACAGATCGGTGGCGAGTTCAAGCAGGGCGTTCGGATGCATAGACCCCGATTATCCTTGTCCGGGAACGGCTCGCCTCGCCGGCCGCAATTGGCCAGCGATTTGACCCCCCGGACTCAGCCGGTGAACAGCTGCGACGCCCCACCCGCACGGGTGACGATGCCGCCGGCACCGACGGTCAGGGCGTCTTCGACGATCCAGCGCACGGCCTGCGGGTACATCGCGTGTTCCTGGACCAGTACACGCGCTGACAGCGTGGCCTCGGTATCGCCGGGCAGAACCGGCACCACGGCCTGGGCAATGATCGGCCCATGGTCCAGTTCCGCCGTCACGAAGTGCACCGTCGCGCCTGCCACCTTGCAGCCCGCCTCGATCGCGCGGCGATGCGTGTGCAGGCCGGGGAACGCCGGCAGCAGGGAGGGGTGGATGTTGATGAGCCGTCCGCTGAAGCGGTTCACGAACCCGGCGGTCAGGATGCGCATGAAGCCGGCGAGCACCACCACGTCGGGCGTGTGCGAGTCGATGACGTCGCCCAGTGCCTCATCGAAGGCGTCGCGATCCGCAAATGCCTTGTGGTCCACCGCTGCCGTGGCAATGCCGTGCGCCTGCGCGAACGCCAGTCCGGCAGCGTCGGGCCGGTTGCTGACGACCGCGGCCACCCGGGCAGGCCAACCCTCTGCGGCGCAGGTTTTGACGATGGCCTCCATGTTGGAGCCCCGGCCGGAAATCAGAATCACGATGCGTTTCATAGGCCGGCAGTGTAGCGTCCGGTCCGTACAATGTTCGACTCCCTGCAACCGTCACCGACCGCGCTGCGCAATGACTGAACGCGTCCTCACCGGCATCACCACCACCGGCACCCCGCACCTCGGCAATTACGTCGGGGCGATCCGGCCTGCCATCGCGGCCAGCCGGGCGCCGGGCGTCGAAAGCTTTTTTTTCATGGCGAACTATCACGCGCTGATCAAGTGCGATGACCCGGCGCGGGTGGCCCGTTCCACGCTCGAAAACGCCGCCACGTTCCTTGCGGCCGGCCTCGACACCAGCCGTGTCGTGTTCTACCGCCAGAGCGACATTCCCGAAACGCCCGAGCTCGCCTGGTTGCTGACGTGCGTCACCGCCAAAGGGCAGATGAATCGAGCGCACGCCTACAAGGCGGCCACTGATGCGAACCTTGCCGACGGCAAGGACGTGGATGCAGATGTCTCGATGGGTCTTTACAGCTACCCGATCCTGATGGCGGCCGACATCCTGCTCTTCAACGCCAACCGCGTGCCGGTCGGCAAGGACCAAGTGCAGCACATCGAGATGGCCCGCGACGTGGCCCAGCGCTTCAACCACTTGTACGGGCAGGGCCGCGACTTGTTCGTCCTGCCGCGCGCGGAGGTCGAGGAGGATGTTGCCACCCTCCCCGGCCTCGACGGTCGAAAGATGTCGAAGAGCTACGACAACACCGTGCCCCTGTTCGAGGGCGGCGCCAAGGGCCTGCAGGACGCCATCGCCCGAATCGTCACCGACTCGCGCCTCCCGGGAGAACCGAAGGATCCAAACGGCTCGAGCCTCGTGACCATCCACGACGCATTTGCCACGCCGGCCGAGCGGAACACGTTCCATGCCGACCTTCGCGCCGGCCTCGGCTGGGGCGATGCCAAGCAGCGCACGGTGGCCCTGATCGAATCGCACATCGGCCCAATGCGCGCCAGGTACGCCGAACTGATGGCGCACCCTGAGCGGGTGGAAACCGCACTGCACGATGGCGCCCGCAAGGCGCGCGCCGTGGCCCGACCGCTGCTCGACCAACTGAGGCATGCCGTGGGCCTGCGCCCGATGGTCGCGGTGGCTTCGCCGCAGAAGGCGGTTCGCACCGCGGCCGCGAAGCTGCCCGAATTCAAGCAGTACCGAGAGGCCGACGGCCGTTTCTTCTTCAAGCTGACCGACATCGACGGCACCGAATTGCTGCAAAGCGACGGCCTCGCAGAAGGCAAGGCCGCCGGCGCGTGGGTCAAGCGGCTCAAGCTCGAAGGGAGTGCCGCACTCGCCGGTGCGCCGGTGCACCTGACTGCCGACCGTGCCACCGTCGATGCCGCCCTGTCCGCTCTGGTGGCGGCCCAGGCGTGACACAGCAGACCGCGCCCATGGCAGGCATCCACATCACCGACATCGAGTCCGCCATCAACTGGTGGCGGGACCGCGAGCCATCGCCCGACGGCATCACCGCGTGCCGCGAGGTGCTCGCGCTGGCGGAGGTGTATGCGTTGCTCGTCTATTACCACGAGACCGAGTGCGACGAGGACTCCATGCCCCTGCGGGCCCGCGATGCTTGGCTCGCGTGGTATGCGACGATGCCCGACGCCCCCTGCATCGCCATCTGCTCGACGAGCCAGGGCGATGACCTGTGCAAGGGATGCGGCCGCACGTTCGACGAAGTGCAGCACTGGCCCGTGATGTCCCCAGGTGAGAAGCGCGCCACGTGGCGGCGCATCACGATGGAAGGCACGGCGTGGCGGTTCAACCGCTACAGTGAACGCGCCCTCGAGGAGCCTTCCCCTTCCCCCACGAGCCCGGGCGAGCGCCCGGCGTGACCCCCGGCTTGCGGCACAGCGCCGGGCGGATCCTGACGCTGGCTTGGCCCGTGCTGGTGGGTCAGCTGGCCGTG